>ERZ887942.380-NODE-380-length-37306-cov-19.469195_pt1 | contig 37306 bp, 32 predicted proteins | sample MGYA00521099_ERZ887942 | MGnify/ENA primary metagenome ERZ887942 (study PRJEB32303, sample SAMEA104408605) | aquatic metagenome | biome: Brackish water; feature: Pelagic; material: water | place: Baltic Sea | collected 2014-06-07T06:48:00 | depth 16,251 m ... | reverse complement strand
GGAGTCCGGTTGCAGAGGTCCAATTGCCAGAGTTGCACCTGATTGGGCCTGATTGCACCTGATTGGGCCTGATTGGGCCTGGAGGGAAGGGCTCGTTGGGCCTGCCCGGCAAAAAAGTTATTCCGCTTTCTTCTTCGCTGCTTTCTTGGCGCCCTTTTTGGCCGCTTTTCTCGGAGCGAATTCGAAGCCGATTTTGGCGGTTTCGGGGTCGAGGGTGAGGTGGGCGGCGAAAGCGCGTTTGGTCTTCTTGGAGATGAAGCCGGGAAGGAGGGGAGTCTTCCCTTTGGTGAGCATCTCCTCGACATCAGCGGCGGTGAGTTCCTTTTGCAGGATCGTTTTGCCAAGGCGGAAGCCGTCGGGGTTATCCTTGGTGACCATGTCGGGGACCATGTAGGCCTTCTCGGTCTCGTAGAGTTTGGCGGTCTTGCCGTTGGTCAAGGTGACCTCTTTCAGGAGCTGGTCGTCGGTGAGGTCGGCGGCCGATTCGAGATCGGAATCGAAGACGAAGCCGGTCTTCCATTTTCCCTTCTTGCCGGTTTTGGAAACCTGCTGGGTGAGTTCAAGCGCGGCCTCGAAGGGGCGGTTGAAGCGGGAGACAAAGCCCTCACGTGGTTCGAGGAACTTGGAGGTGAAGAGGGTGGTGGCTTCCCCGGTGGTGAGGAGGCGGCCTGCGATGTATTTTGAGATACGGAAGCCGCAGTCGGGCTCGCGGCACTCGTAGGTGGCATCTGTTTGCTTGAGCTCGGGTGCTCCGCAGTTCGGGCAGATGCATTTGAGATCATCGAAGGGCTTGGCAATCATTTCCTCGTAGTGGCCGCGCGCTTTCGTCACGACCTTCTCGGTGAAGGTCTTGATTTCGTTCATGAAGGTGTCACGAGCGAGTTCGCCCTTTTCCATGAGGCGGAGTTTGGCCTCCCAGTCGCCCGTCATTTCGGGGCTGGTGAGGGGTTTGACGTCCATGTCCTGCAAGAGGTCGATGAGGCGCACGCCCTTGCCGGTCGCGATGAGTTCGCGGCCATCACGGGTGATGTATTTTTGACGAATGAGGCCCTCAATGGTGGCGGCACGAGTGGCGGGAGTGCCAAGGCCACGCTCGGACATCGCTTCGCGGAGTTCGTCATCATCGATGAGCTTGCCGGCGCCTTCCATCGCGGAGAGGAGGGTGGATTCGGTGTAGCGGGCAGGCGGGTTGGTGTCCTTTTCGAGCATTTCGATGAGGACGGCCTTGGCATCTTCGCCTTCCTGGACGACGCAGAGTTCGTCCTTGCCGGCTCCGACGCCGGGCTTGCGACCGTAAACGGCGAGCCAGCCGGGAGTGACGAGGATTTTACCGTCGGTGCGGAAGGTGTCCTTTTCGGAACCATGATCGATGGTGGTGACGCGCTTGGTGACTTCAAACTCGGCGTGCGGGAAGAAGACGGCGAGGAAGCGCTTCACGATCATGTCGTAAAGTTTCGCGGCGGCGTCATCAAGTTTGACGACGCGTCCCGTTGGGATGATCGCGAAGTGATCGGAGACTTTCGCGTTATTAAAGATGCGTTTTTGAAACTGGAGGCGGTCGTTTTTGATCGCGTCCTTGGCCCAATCGGCGAGGTCGGAAGTGGATTGCGCGAGGTCGGCAACGATCTGCTTCACGTTCGGCATGTAGTCCTCGGGGAGATAGCGGGAATCCGTTCGAGGATAGGTGATCATCTTGTAACGCTCATAAAGCGTCTGGGCAAGGCCGAGGGTGTTCTTCGCGGTGAACGGGGCCTCACGCTGGAGAGTGGTGAGGTCGTAAAGTTGGGGCGCGATTTGTTTGGTGGGCTTTTTCTGCTCGGTCACGGTGCCGGTTTTGCCCTGGCAGCGCTCGGTGATGAGGCGGGCCTTGTCCTTGTCCCAAATGCGCTCGGCGCGGCCGTGGGGATTGGTCTCGTCTTTCTTGAAGCCGAGGTCGACCCACTTGGAGTCATATTCGCCGGCGGCGACGCCAAAGGTGCCGTGGACTTCGGCGTATGGGGTGGATTTGAAGGCCTGGATTTCCTTCTCACGTTTCGAAAGGATGGCGAGGGTGGGAGTCTGCACGCGGCCGGCGGCGGTGATATTAAAGCCACCGTGGCGGGAGCGGAAACAGGTGAGGGCGCGGGTTGAGTTGAGGCCCACGAGCCAGTCGGACTCGGAGCGGCATTTGGCGGCGTCGGAGAGGTTGGACATTTCCTCCCCATTGCGGAGACTTGACCAGGCGTCCTGAATGGCACCGGTGGTCATGGACTGCATCCAGAGGCGTTTCACGGGCTTCTGAATCTTGCCGTAGTCCATGATGTATTGGAAGATGAGCTCACCTTCACGGCCGGCATCACAAGCGTTCACGATTTCGGTGACGTCCTTTTTGCGAGCGAGTGAAAGGACGTGTTTCAGGCGTCCTTCGGTCTGCTCGATGGGCTGGAGGGCAAAGTCGGTGGGAATGGCGGGAAGGACATCGAACTTCCAGGGGAGGTTCTTGCCGTTCGGTCCGGTGGGCATTTTGAGCTCGATGAGGTGACCGACGGCGGAGGTGATCATGGCCTTGTCGTTCTCGAAATACTGGGCATCGCGGGACTTCCCCTTCTTCTCGAATTTACCGAGGGTTTTGGCGAGGGCTTTGGAGAGATCCGTGGCGACGGAGGGCTTCTCGGCGATGATCAGAGTCTTGGACACGAGGCGGACTTAGGGCGGGAAGGGGGGGGATGGGAAGGAATTTTTTTTGCCGGGGTGATATAGAGGGATGGACAGGGGTGGGGTTTTGGCGTCCTCGGCCGCTTTTTCCATTTATGGAACTTCGCTTTGGCAGGTGGGTTTGAGGCGGTGGATGCCGCCTCGGAGAAAAATTCCACCGATGAGGAACCGAACGACCAGGATGATCCAAAAGATTGCGGGATGAAGGTCATTTCCCAATGATTGGGGCCTTTGACGAAAGGAAATACCCTCGCAATGGAGGATGGCACGTATCGTTCACGATTCGTTACCGATCCGATGGTGGGAATTCCAGCGGAAGTGGCATGGCAGTTGCTCGAGCAATCGTTGGCTGATGAACTTGCGATCGTTTTATCTCCTTCTTTTGAAGCGCTGGCCGGGAAGGGTTAGGACGAGATTTCTTAACTCCAGTTTCATGAGAATGACGGAGATTTTGTGGGAGGGGAGTTGGGTGGCGTTGACGATTTCGTCAATGGCATGGTCGTCGTGGGCGAGGGCTTTGAGGACGGCGTTTTCTTCGTCACTGAGATCGAGATAGGTTTCGACGGGACGGGGTTCGTCGTCGGCGGGGGTGGGAAAATTGAGGTGGGAGAAGTCATCGAGGATTTGGGAGCCGTCGGTGACGAGGGTGGCTCCGTCGCGGATGAGGTCGTGGCAGCCGCCGGAGGTGGGGCGGTCGATGGGACCGGGGACGGCGTAGATTTGGCGTCCTGCTTCGTTGGCGAGATTGGCGGTGATAAGGGAACCGGAGCGGCTGGGGCACTCAACGACGAGGAGGGCGCGCGACCAATGGGCCACGATGCGATTGCGTTGGGGGAAGGTTTGGCGGTCGGGGGGAGTTTGGAGGGGAAACTCGGAGATGATGGCGCCGTGGCCATCGGCGATCTTTTCGGCGAGGCCGAGGTTTTCAGGCGGGTAGACTTGCATCAGGCCGGAGCCAAGGACGCCGATGGTGCGACCTTTGGCGGCGATGGCTCCCTCGTGTGCGGCGGTGTCGATGCCGCGGGCGAGGCCGGAGATGACGGTGAGTCCGGCTCCTGCGAGCTGGAAAGAGAACTTTCGTGCGGCTTCGCGACCGTAGTGGGTGAGCTTTCGTGAACCGACGATGCCGATGGAGTGAAGATCCCGTTCTTCGAGCTTGCCCCAGACGTAGAGAATGACGGGGGCGTCGTAGGAATCGCGCAGGGCGGCGGGGTAGTCCTCGTCCTCCTGGGTGAGGATTTGAATGTTGCGTTCTTTGGCGAGGGTGAGTTCGGAAGTGGGATCGGTGCGGCTTTCCCAATCGGCGATGAGTTTGGCGGAATCCGGTCCGATGCCCTGAACCTGTTGGAGAGAGGTATTGGGCTGTTGGAGGGTCTTGGCTGCGGAGCCGAAGTGTTCGATGAGACGACGGATTTTGACAGGCCCGGTTTTGGGGAGCTGGTTGAGGGCGATGAGGGCTTCGGCTTCAGTCATGAGAGGGAGAGGGTTTCCACTGGGCGAGTTGTTGGGGGAAAGGGCAGTCGGCACAATCGGAGAGGTCTTCGAGGCAGAAGTCCTGATAGATTTGGAGAAGGGCCTGGTGTTGCCAGGCGAATTTGAGGTGGGGTTTGGCGAGGGGGAGGGAGCCGAAGAGTCGTTCGCAGCAGCGTTTGACTTTTTGATTGGGAGCAGAGGCCCGGACTTTGGCGAACGAGTTCCAGTCCTCGAGATTCAGCGGGTGGAGGGTGTTGATGAGGAATTCCTCAAGTCGGGATTTTCCGATGAGCTTGATGGGCTTTTCGGTGCGTTTGGATTGGAGGGTGTGGTGGTGATCCCAGAAGGGTTCGTTGAGTTCGGAGAGGGCTTTTGAAAAATTGGTGAAGGGTGGGGCCTGACGGGCGAGGGACGAGAGGGAGTTCCATTGTGCGGCAGCAGCTGCGAGGGCGGCGAGGCGGCGTTGGGGATGGTTGCCGGGGCGGGTGGCTCTGGTGGACCAGGCGGGAGTGCGGTCGGCGGGGAATTCGTAATCGAGGCGGTGCTTCCACCATCGGGTCCACAGGTCTTCAAGCCACTCTTGGGACTCCGGTGGGGCGGTTTCGTGGAGGGTGGGGGAGAGGAAACCAGCGGTGCCAAAGAGGATGGCTTCGCGATCCTCGGGAGTGTGTTGGTTGAGCTTTTTGACGGGGAGGCGCTGCGCGAGGAGACGCATGGGGAGGCGGTTGGCGGAGAATCCGAGGGCATCTGCGAGGGATTCCCAGAGGGCTTGGGAGAAGCTATGAAGATGGGCGGTTTGTTCGAAACGGGTGGCTTTGAGTCGGGCGCGGTGAAGGGCGGATTCCTTGAGGAGGGAGGAAACTTTCTCTTCGGGCATTTCTGCTAGCGGCGTAAGGCAGAGACCGGGGCGGGCGAGAGCCTGGGTGAGGCGGGGACGACCGAGGGCGGCATTGACTTCTTCGGGCGAGAGAATGATGCGGGGAACGTCTCGATTTTTTAAAGTGCGGGTGAAGAAGGTGGGGCCGGAGTCGTGGAGGACGATATGGAGGATGACATCGTTGAAAAACTCGCTCCGGTTGTGTCCGTGGAGGTCCCAGTTTCGGGAATCGAGATCGAGTTCGATGGGCCCGTGATGAGTTTCGCCGTCAATTTCGACCGTGGCATTCAGGAAGTCGGGGCCGGCACCGCGATTCCACTCGCCGGGGGAGACGATTGAGATTTTTTGCCCGTGGTTGGCGAGGTGATCGCGTGAGAAATGACCGGCGAACCAGTGCGACTGGATCTCGATTTCATCAAAGGTCGCCGGGCGGACCTCCCCGGAGAGAATGGAAGTCTGGGAAGCGGTGATTTCGAGAAGTCGCTGGTAGGTCATCGCTACTTTTTAGGCTTGGTGGCGGGAGGCGCGGGTGGATCCAAGATGGTGAGGAGTCCATCGATGGCCCTGGCTTCCGGGATGTCTTTGAATTCCAATTTGGCCTTCTTGAGAATTTGCAGGGCGGCTCCGGTGTTTTTCCGACGTCGTTCAATTTCGACGAGATGCAGATCCTGTCGGAGTTTGTCGGCAGAATTGGTAAAGAGCTGTTTGGCCCGGGCGAAAGCCTTGATTGCTTGATCGTAGTTCCCCAGTTCGAGCGAGCGCCCGCCCACCATTTCATAAACAGTCCCGCTTTTGGTGTTTTCGGCGGCCTTGAGGAGTTCGGTGTATCGTGATTTTTCGTCGGGGAACTTTGTTTGAGCGTAGCGGATGAGCTTATAGTCGCGGTCGATTTTCATATTATCCTTTGAGACCGTCGTGGTCTTGAAGGGTTGATAGAGAGGATCGCCGATGACGATGTTTTGCCAGGAGAGGACGTTCATCGACATGTATCCGGCTTCGATGAGCGTGTATCCTTTGGTGAGGCGGTCGTAGAAAACATCGAATTGGTGACTGAGCTGGAGGAAGGGCTCCCAGGTGTTTCCCAGGGTGGCAGCGGCTCCGCGGTCGATCAAAGCGGCGCTCCAGTTCTTGGCCGGGTTGATGAGTTGCGCAGCACTGAGGGAATGGAGATGAACGGCGATGGCGCCTTTTTGAAATTTCATCGCCGGGTTCAGAAAGGGGCCGTTCCGGTGAAAAGTGTACCATCCGAAATAAACCGCGGCATCGGTCATGGGGTAGTTGGTGACAAAGGTGTCGGACATGCGGTTCACGATGGTGGGATTGCCCGCTGAGATGCTGGCTTTGGAGATGTTGTCGATCCACTGGTCGCCAATCGCGAAACCGCCGCCTTTCTTTGCGAGGTCGAGATAGGTTCTCCCCCAGAGTCCGTCTTTTTCAACATCAATGGCATCGAGCACCATTCGTTTGCATTGGTCGTAGGAGATGGCATCGAGACGTCCCACCATGAGCATGAAGCGAGCCGGGTTTAGGGCCGCCGGATAGTCCTTTTTGAAGTAGGGATTGGGGACGGCCCCGCCGGTGGGATACTTTGAAACTCCCATCAGGCTGAGCTCGGAGTCGACGGCGGCTTCGTTATTGATATTGAATTGGCGGGTCTTTTCAGTCTCGCCCGCAGGCAGGGGAGCGCGACTGATGCGGAGTGGCATGCCCTTCACCATAACCACGCAGCGAATCCTGGTCTCAGTCGGAACCATGAGCCCGTTGGCATCTTTCCCCATCTTCCACCACTTTTCCGAAATGAACTTCTGAACCAAGGGTTTCCGGATTGTGGTCTCGTAGGTCTTGCGATCGATGGTGGCTTTTTCGGTCGTGGCAATTCCGACAATCTGGCTGGCGGGGATACGGCGGGAGAGTGCGTAGAATTCGGCGAGATCCTTGGATTCCGGATTATTTGAATTGTAAACGACGACGAGTTGGCCCGGAGATAAAGGGGTGGGCAGCGCGCAGGCAGGCAGACAGAGGAGGGCGCAGAGGAGAAGGCGATGGATCATAGTGTCAAAAAGTAAGGCTCAACCCGTCATAGGCCAGCGAAACCTGAGGGGGGAGGGTGTCGTTGGTTTTCTGCCATCCCAGTTCATGTCCGAGATGGGTGAGGAAGGATCTTTTGGGCTGGAGTGCGGTGATGGTATCGAGAGCCTCGGCGACGGTCATGTGGGTGTGGTGTTCCTCGTGACGGAGAGCGTCGATGATGAGGACGTCCAGTTCCTTCAGGAGCTCGCGAGAGCTTTGCGGAATGGTTTTGACATCAGGGAGGTAAGCCAGTGAACCGATGGCCGGGTGATCGAAGCGGAAGCCGTGGGTCCGGACCCGACCATGTTGAACTTCAACCGGGGTGATTTTGAGTTCGTTGAAGATGAAGGAGTCCTCAACGGGGCGGGGATCGGGGCGGATATACCCCGGTTGATGATCTTCCAATTGAAATGCCCAGGGATACATTCTTTCCAATCCTGCGAGGGTGTCCCGGGAAGCGTAGAGGGGAAGCGGGGCATCGCGACGCCAGCAGAAGGCGCGGAGTTCATCGAAGCCCGCCACATGGTCGAGGTGTTCGTGGGTGTAAAGGACGGCATCGACGACGATGAGTTTTTCACGAAGTGCCTGCTGGCGCAGATCCGGACCACTGTCGATGAGGATTTTCCCCCAAGGACCTTCGAAGAATACGGAGCTGCGTGACCGGTCGTCGTGGGGGTGGGACGAAGTGCAGGTGGTGCAGGCACAACCGATCACGGGCACGCCGACCGAGGTCGAAGTTCCCAAAAACAGAAAACGGCAGTCAGATCCTTCGTCACTCATCGTTGCATGAACGCGTGAGAATTGCATAATCACTCCGACACCGCAAAACCCGAATGCTTACACTCCTAAAGATCCGTAATCTCGCCCTCGTTGATCGACTTGAATGGGACCTTGGCAGAGGGCTTGTCGGTGTGACCGGTGAGACGGGCGCGGGCAAGTCCGTGATCGTGGGCGCGCTGAAACTTATTCTCGGGGAAAGGGCCGATAAGGGGCTGATCCGAACAGGGGAGGACCAGTGCACGGTGGAGGCCATTTTTCAACTGGCTGACTCTTCGGTCATTGATGTCATTCTTGAAGAGGTCGGGCTTGATCCCTGCGATGAGAATGAACTCATCATTCGTCGGGTTGTCGGGGCGTCATCGAACAAGCAGTTCGTTAACAACGGAGCGGCGACCCTTGGCGTGTTGAAGCGCATTGGGCAGCACCTCGTGGATCTTCACGGTCCGCACGATCATCAATCGCTCCTATCGCCCGAGCGTCAACGGGCTCTTCTTGATGCCTATGGCGCCGCAGGTAAGGAGGTCTCGGTTTACCGCGAAAAGTGGGCCGGTTGGCGTGAAGCGGCCGATGAATATGAGACGGCGCGGGCTCAACGCGAGATCAGTGATCAGGAAAAAGAGCTGCTTCGCTTTCAAGTCGAGGAAATCGATGCCGCGGAGATTAAGGCGGGCGAAGAGGAAGAGCTCGAAGAGCGTTATCGACGCACCAGCAATGCCAGTAGATTGGGTGAATTGGCCGGGAAGGCGGTGAATTTGATCAGTGATACGATCTCTCCCGGATTGGAGGATTTGCAACGGGCAACCTCGGAGATTCGTAACATTGACCCGGCGATCTCCGATCTTGCGGAAGAGGTTGAAAGCTCGGTGGTGCAGATGCAGGAACTCGAGAGGAGCGTGGTGGAGTATCTTGACGAATTGGAGATTGACCCTTCCGAAGCGCAAGAGGTCGAGGAACGTTTTAATTTGGTGGAGTCTCTCAAGCGCAAGTATGGCCCGACACTGCAGGATGCCCTCGATCATGCCGAGGATGCCCGGCAACGTCTCGAAGGGTCCGATAACCGCGAGGAGTATCTCGCTCGGCTCAAGCAGGGGGTCGATGATGCTCTTAAAAAGATCCGTTCGGCAGCTCGAAAGATTAGTGCCAAGCGCAAGAAGCTTGCTCCGGATCTCGCCGGGGAAGTGCGGAGCCATTTGGTGGATTTGGGCTTTAAGCAGGCTGAGTTTGAGGTGCAATTGTCGGCACGCGACGAGCCGGGCCCGCATGGATTGGAAGATGTGGAATATCTCTTTGGCCCCAATCCCGGAGAACCTTTGAAGCCATTGCGCCAGGTTGCGTCGAGTGGTGAGATCTCCCGTGTGATGCTTGCGGTGAAGAATGCTCTCGCGGACCAGGACTCCACGCCCTTGATGGTTTTTGATGAGATCGATGCCAATGTGGGAGGTGAGATCGCGCGGGCGGTGGGCGAAAAAATGGCGAGTCTTGGAGAACGGCATCAGGTTGTTGCCATCACCCACTTTCCGCAAGTGGCCGCGGTGGCACATCAACACTTTCTGGTCGAGAAGCGAGTGGAGGGAGGTCGTTCCCTTTCCTCGTTGACCGAGGTCACGGGTGAGGCCCGGATCGATGAACTGGTGAGGATGCTCGGTGGCGGTGGAACGCAGGCACGTGAGATGGCGAAGTCACTTCTGAAGTGACTGGTGCCGGCGGGAGAGCAGTTTGGCGTGGGGCAGTCCTGCCATCAAGGATGATGGAGAGCTATGGCTTCGATACCAAAGTGGCCTCTTAAAGTTTCATTCAGGGCGAATGATTTCGAGGCGATAGAATGCGCGACCGACCGGAGGGGCTGCGTCTTGTAGTTGAACCCGGGAGTTTCCAGACGAGGCTTCAAAGCCATCGGTGGACTCAGAGTCGGCGACGATTGTCTCAAAGGTGATGAGGTCGGGGGAGCGGGTGATTCTTAATCTGACCCCTGCATCGCGGTAGGTAAAACCAAGGGTGGGAATTCCGGTGGTATGGTCAAATCCGGTGACACTGAGATTGCTCAAACCATTGTTGTCCGGGACCAAAGGATCAGTTCCAAGGACCATCTCTTCAATTGTGTTGAGACCATCTCCATCGGAATCGAGTGAGAAAAGAAGGTCAAATTCCACTCCTGCCCCCTGAAGCTCGATGGCTCCGATATCAAGGGCGGAGGTGCCGTCACTGTCGCCATCAGCGAAGCGATTGAATCCTCTTTGGTCCGTTCCCATGGGGTCGGTCGTTCCTGCTCCATCGACTGCGGGTGAGGACTGAAGCGGGGGCATGGTGTAAGTCGGACCACCGTAGTCGCCGAGAGGCCGGAGGAGAACGGGGAAGTCGGAATTGAGAATGTTTGTCCCGCTTTCCGTCACCGTCCCGAAGATGTCTCTATCGGTGGTAGAGACGTTGGCAGACACGATCGTGTTGGTTAGATTCACCGAGCCAGAGTTGGAAATTCCGCCTCCCTGGCCATCGCCTCCGGGATCTCCCGAGCGGAAGTCGCGCTCTCCTTCAAAGCCTCCCAATCCTCCGGAGTTCGTCTGATTGATGGTGAGGGTGCAATGGATGAGAGTGAGTGAGGCTCCGACGCCATTTTGGATGGCTCCGCCATGACCCGCCCTGCCGCCATCGGCACCATCTCGCAATTCGGCATTTCCCCCTTCGCCGCCAGCTCCGGTTTGGTTTTCGGTTAAGGTGCAGTTTGTCATGGTCAAAGTCCCGTCGTTGACGATGGCTCCGCCCGAGCCGCCAAGCCCTCCCGTTCCACCGTCGCCAAAAAAATTGACGCCGTCCCCGCCCCGGCTTCCGTCTCCCGCTTTGTTATTGGCGAGAGTGCAGCCCGTCATTGTAAGGGTGCAGTTAACGGCATTGGAAATTGCTCCACCATCGCCGCCGGGACCACCACGTTCACCCGAGGCATATCCACCTTCTCCGCCGCCGCCAGTCCCGCCGATGCCAGTCTGGTTGGTGGTGAAGGTGCAGTCGGTCATGAAGAGTGCCCCGTAGTTGGCAATGGCTCCGCCGTGGCCGCCATAGCCGCCTATTCCAAAGGTGCCATTTCCCCCATTGCCGGTTTGATTGTCGGTGAAAGTGCAATCGAAGAGGGTGAGTCTGCCCTCATTGAAGATCGCTCCACCTCCGTTGGCATCGTCACCCTGTCCGTCAAATAAGCCACCTCCGTCATCCCCATTCGCGGTGAAGCCATTGGAGAGGCTCAGATTGGCAATGGTGACTTCTGCTGTCGGCTGAATTTCAAAAATTCGTCGGCGGGTCTCTTCACTGCCGTCCGCATCAATGGTCAGGCCGTTGCCGAGCGAGGAGGCATCGATCACAAGGCTCTTGGTGATGGTAAGCTGATTCCCCGAGAGGATGAGGGTTGCGCCATTTAAACTCGAAGAGAAGGTGATGGTTCCTCCTTCATCGATTTCCGCGATGGCCTCGCGAAGGGAGCCCGGTCCATCATCACTGGCGCTGGTGACGACCATGGAGGTTTCCTGACTCCAGCCGGTTGAAAAAAAACCGAGTGAAAAAGTTGCGATGAGAGCGGGAAATCGTGAGGTCATAGAGAGGAAGAAATATGATGACACTTTGAGCTTTATAAACAATGCCGGAAATGAGCTTGCTGAGAGAGGAAAGGGGAATGAGTTTAGGTCTGCCCTGGGACGGGCGAAACATGAAACCGATCATTGGACGACGCGAGTGGTTTTCGATTCCCGAGCATGGGGTCGATTGGGTGCGGGGGAAGGTGGATACGGGAGCGAGGAGTTCATCACTCCATGCAACTGACATTGAACCGTTTGAGAAGAACGGAGCGGACTGGGTCCGGTTTAAGACGATTGATGATCTGGAGTGCGAAGCTCCGGTGATTTTTATGAAGCGGTTGAAAAGTGAGAATGGAGTTTTTTCCAAACGTTACTTCATCGAGATCACCGCCGGGACGCTTGATGAGGCCGAACATGATCTCTTGGTGAGCCTGACCTGCCGGGCTTCGATGAAATGTCCGCTTTTGCTGGGGCGGCGGTCCCTGACCGGGTTCCTGGTCGATTGCAGCCGGAGCCAGCTGCTTGGAAAAATCTAACTCAATGACGGAGGAGCATTTCGAGGTCATCCTTGATTCCTGCGGTCACACCTTCCCCAAGTTCCAGGGCGCGTGGTTTGTCGTATCCGGCCCAGACGACGATGACCTTTTTCTCGTCGAGAGCAGCAGCCCAAAGGTCGCATTTGGGAAGGGACATTCCGCCGAGATGTCGGGGGATTGTGCTGAGTCGGGAGTGCTTTGAGAAGGCCGGAAAAAACGCAGGAGGACGACGAAAGAGGGTTTTTTCTTCGTGAAGGAGTTCACGGACAAAAACGGGCGTGGGTCGTGAGCCGCGCTGCAAAATGGTGGCGTATGCCGTGGCAAGTTCCAGTAAGGAGACACTCAAGGTTCCCCGAAAAAGGTCATCCCCGTTACCAAATTTTCCTTCGAATCCGAAGCGCTTGAGGAGTTGTCTGGCATCCTGCTCCTCAAGCTGCCGACCGGTGGTGACCGGGTTTCCTTTGATTGGGAGGTGACCGCGTTCGAGGGCGATGGTCCCGATGAGCGGTTCGATCAACCCCGGACCCAGGTCCCGGTGTGAATCAAGTGCGCGGTTAAAGCCGGTGGGGTTCGTCCCGCGACAGCCGACAACAGCGAGAATGTCTCCATTGCGGGGATCGAGGGCCAGGGCGGCCATTTGACAACCAGTGGGAAGGGGAGTTTTCCGGATGAGTTCTTCGATCCCTTGTTGCAACTCAAAGTCGATGGAAGTGATGACGCGAAGGCCTCCGGTGGTGATCTGGGTGTCATTCAAAACGATCTCAAGGGGCCGTCGAAGGACACGGGCACCGTGGCTGGTTTCGATCCTTTCAGAATCAGGGTTGCGGAGATTGAGAGGGGCTTTTTTGATCTTGTTTGCTTCGGTTTGTGAAATTGCTTCGGTCGTGACGAGACGGGCGAGAACTTCGTCGCGTTGTTTGATGGCTCCCTCGAGATTTCGCCATGGACTGCAGGCGTGGGGAGCCCGGATGATACCGACCAGCAAAGCAGATTGTCCCTGACTGAGCTGAGAAGTGGGGATGCCAAAGTAGGTGAGAGAGGCTTCCTCGATGCCATTGCATCCGGCCCCGAAGTAGATTCGGTTGAGATAGTGGGTGAGAATTTCTTTTTTGGAGAACTTTGACTCAACCCGGTAGGTGAGAGCGATTTCGAGGAATTTTCGATTGAGGGATTTTTTTTCCCGGAGGTCGTAGGTGTTGCGAGCCAATTGCATCGAGAGGGTGGAGGCTCCCTGGGTGAAATCGAGATCCTTGACATTGCGTAAAGTGGCGCGAGCCAAGCCCATGAAGTCGACTCCCTCGTGCTCCAGAAAGCGTGCATCTTCGCGAGCGAAAAGGCTGGTTTTCAGAAATTCAGGAATCTCATCATGTTCCACAAGGCGACGATTCTCTCCGTGAATGGTGCCAAATTCCACCCCTCCGCGGTCCACCAAAACCGTGCGTGCAGGCATTCGAGCCACTTCGGCGAGGTCATACTTGCTGGCTTGATAGGCATACCAGCCAATGGCGAGGAGGACCGGGACCAGCAGGGTGAGACCGCCTTTCCACGCAAATTCCCAGAAACGCTTGAAGCAGCGTTTCCATCCGGCCCAGCGCGATTCGCGATGGTAGGAACTCCAGCTCATTGTTTTTTATCTAGGGAAAGGCTGGAAGGGAGCCTTCCAGATTGGCCATTCTCGGAGGAGTGATTTTAAAAGACTCTCCTTCTTCCGGCGTGTATTCTACAGCGGCTAACGGCACCAAGGTCAAAAACAAGGCGCTGCGATCTTCAAATTCAGTCGTTCCCACATTAAGAACAGCGGCACAGTCCCGATTTTTTTCCAGCATTAATGTGTTTCCGACCTGAAAACTTCCGGGAGTGGCGTTTTGACTGGGGAAAAGGCACTCGATGAAAACGGGGTAAGGGATGGGGTCCGCCACGGCATCCGGGCGAACAAGAGCCTGGGCTTTTACGACGACCCCCGAAGCTAAAAAGTCCTCTTCGGTCAGCGCTTTTACTCCGATGATACGGAACTCTCCGGTGACATAGGTTAAGAATTTGGGCTTCTTAAAATTTGTGAGATAGGCCCGCTTAAGCTCTTGGTTGATGGCCTCGAGATCAGAATTGCTGTAGCTCTGAAACTGAATTTCCAATTGCTGGGGTGTTTGAACCTTCTGGGGATCGGGCACTTTGACACGATCATTGGTCTTTTCACGGGTGAAGGATTCGAGGGGATCAATGCGCCCCACTTTCATCATGAGCTTGTAACTCGTAGGGTGGGTGGGATCGCGGAAGAGATTCAGGCAGACAATCCAGGCGGAGATGGCAAAAGCAATGGCGAGGACGTTGGCCAGCATCCACCAAAATATGGGCGGGCGTTTTCTGCCGTAATGATCGGGATCGGGAAAAGGCATGAAAACTGGGCTATTTGCAGTTTGTTCCGTCAAGAGCCGGGTCGTAGGCCGGCTTTTTTCCTTCCTCGGATGGCTCGAAAGAAGTCCCGCAACCGCAGGAGCGGGAGGCATTGGGATTGAAGATCTTGAAGCCGCGGTCTGAAAGTTCGTCGGCAAAATCCACGGTGCATCCGGTGAGGAAGTCGAAGGAGTCGTGAGCGACGATGAAGCGGGTTCCGTTGAGATTGATGATTTCATCGCCCTCCTCGGGTTCTCCAATACGCATGGTGTAGGCCAATCCCGCACAACCACCACGCTCCACGCCGAGGCGAAGGCCCGAGCCCTCGGGTGCGTCTTTCGAGGCCAACAGGGCAGTAAGTTCGCTCGCGGCTTTTTCGGTGACGGTGATCATGATCTTGGGGGAAAGTAGGAGCGGAGTGCCGCTAACTCCAGCGTTCTTTTTTCGGAGGAACAGAAAGAACGAAGAGACAATCGGGAGATTCCCACACGTGAGATCTTACGGAGTTTGAGCCGGGCTTCCAGAAGTGTCATGCCCTTTTTAAATTCCTTGAGCCTGACTGGGCGAGGCAGCGGAGAGGACGCTGCCGGATAAAGGGAAGGCTCTTCTGCGGTTCATCGCGACGATCTTGCGAAAGTTAGGTGGTTCCGGCAAATCAACTCGTCTTCCAAAAGATGATGGAGCTTGTCACGACGGTCTTGAGACGTTTCTATCGGAGCAGAAAACCCCCATGTATTTTCTCGGAGTCGAATCAGCAGAGTCAGAGACCAGGGCCATCGTCGTGGATTTGGAAACTGCGACCGTTGTGGCTTCCGCCAGTGAGGTTCATTCATTGGTGGAAGGAGTGCCGATCGGGAGTCAGGAGCAGGATCCCGCGATGTGGATTGCCGCTCTCGACAAGACGGTGAGGGAATGTCTCGATTCGCTGGGAGTCGGGCGTGACAAGGTGGTGGCGATGTCGGTGGGGGCGCAGTCGAAGGGGCTGGTCCTGTTGGATGAGAAAAATCAGATCGTTCGTCCGTCGAAAATCGCGGGTGATACTTCGGGAACCAAGCAGCTTCAGCAACTCAACCGTGCCTTTGGAGGTTCGCCTGGTTTGAGTGAATTGATTGGAAACCGGCTCGAGGTTGATTCGCTGGTGACCAAATTGCTCTATGTGAAGGAACGGGAGCCCAATCATTTTGAGAAGACGACCTCGGTGATGCAATCGAGGGAATTCATCAATTACTGGCTCACGGGAGTCAAAAAGACGGAAGCTGGCGATGCGTCGCGGACGGGACTTTTTGATGTGCCGAACAGGCAATGGTGCAAGTCCATCTTGGATTTCGTTGATCCAAACCTTTCGAGTATGCTTTCCCCGCTGGCGGAATCCGAGAAACTTTTGGGGCCGCTCCGTGGTGAGATCGCGAAGAGTTGGGGTTTGAAAACCGAGATGATCGTTGGGATTGGCAGTGGTCGCTCGATGATGCGGGCGCTGGGATCGGGAACGGTTGATCCGGGAACGGCGGTTCTGGATTTTGGAACTTCGGGCACAGTTTGGGGCACGAGCAAAGAAGCAAGAGTGGATGCGCGCAGCGAGGTTGATCTGTGGTGCGATGCCACCGATCAATGGCTGTCCCATTTTACGGAGGAACGTGCGGTTGCTTCGATGGAAATGATTCGCAGGCATTACGGTTGGTCCGGCCTGGAGATGGAGCAGGCGGCGACCCAGGCTCCGGTGGGTTCCGGTGGATTGATGGCTCTGCCGCTGGGGCATGGTAATTCGGGTGACAAGGGCGAGGGGATGTTACATGGGATCACCGCGCTGAATTATACGCAGTCCAATGTGGCCCGCGCTACCTTGGAGGGAATCGCCTCGGGCCTGGCCTACGGGTATCACCGGATGGTGGAGCTTGAGTATGACTTTCAAAATATCCGGGTCACCGGGCGTGGAGTGAGGAGCAAGTTTTGGCGTCAATTGATCGCTGACGTGACCGGGGTTCCAAGTTGCGCTTTGGTGACTCATGAAGGTGCGGCACTCGGAGCGGCCATTCATGCGGCGGTGACCTATTTTCAGCAAGGGGGGGAGAATCTCACTTTTGCGGAGATGTCTGATTACTCGGTATTGATCGATTCCGAATCCTGGTGCGAACCTGATGAGGAGCGTCATGAATTTTACCTCGAGCAGCTGTCGAAGCAGCAGTATCTCGCCGAAACCCTGATCGGTGCCGGCTTCCTGGTTTAAGATTGTGGCTTCCCAAAATGAAATCCGATCCTCGTGGAAGGCCCGTGCGAGCGGGTGTCTCGGCGGGTGGTTGATCCGGCTACTGGGGATGACCCTGCGTCGCGAGATCGTGGGGGACGTGGAGAAGCTCAATCAGAGAAAGGAGCCGATGATTCATGTGTTGTGGCACAACCAGATCATGGTATCGCCGTATCTTTGGCGAAAAATGTATCCCAAACGGGAGGTGGTCGTTTTGACGAGTGCGAGCAAAGATGGCGCGATACTGGCTTCGGCAGTGAAAGTCTTTGGGGTGGGCGCTGTTCATGGATCGAGCAGCCGGAGGGGCGCGGCAGCAATCGTGGCGTTACGTCGTGCCGCAAAACAGGGGAAGGACCTGGTCTTTACTCCCGATGGTCCCAGGGGGCCGCGATACAAACTGCAGCCGGGTGTGGTGAAGATTGCGCAAACCACCGGGCTTTTGGTGGTGCCGATGCATTTCGAATATCTTTCGTGCTGGACTTTGAAAACGTGGGATCGTTTCCAAATCCCCAAACCCTTCAGCAAAGTGCGGCTGACTCTCCGCGATCCGATCGTGGTTCCCAGGGAGTTGGATGAGGAGGGCTTCGAGAAAGAGCGGCTTAGACTTGAGAATTCCCTGTTGGAAGGTATCACCAAAGGCCAAGACAATCATGGCGACGATCATTGACGGAAAAAAAGTGGCGACGGAAGTGCTCTCCGAATGTGCGGCGGAGATTTCCGAGTTGAAGGCAAATGGAATCACGCCGGGATTGGCGGTGGTTTTGGTGGGCGAAGATCCCGCCAGCCAGGTTTATGTGAATTCCAAGGTTCGCAAATGTGCTGAACTTGGAATCCACTCGGAGAAGATCGTTTTGTCGAAGGAGGCGACCCAGAAAGAGGTGCTTGAAACGGTCGAGCGGTTGAATGCCGATCCCGCGATTCATGGGATTTTGGTGCAATCTCCCCCTCCGCCACAGATTGATGAGGAAGCCATTGTGCGTGCGATCGATCCCGCGAAGGATGTGGATGGATTTCATCCCGAGAACGTGGCCAAGCTGATTTTGGAAGATCAGACCGGATTTGTGCCATGCACACCTGCGGGGTGCATGCGGCTTTTGGAATCGGCGGGAGTCGGGACGGCGGGCGCGGAAGCGGTGGTGGTGGGACGCAGTATGATTGTGGGGAAGCCAATGGCGCTCTTGCTCATGGCGAGGGGAAGTGATGCGACGGTCACGGTGGCACATTCGAGAACGAAGGATTTGGCGGAGGTGTGTCGACGGGCGGATATTCTCGTGGCAGCAGTGGGCATTCCTGAATTCATTCGTGCCGACTTTGTCAAAGAAGGAGCCACGGTCATCGATGTGGGCATTAACCGGGTCGAGGACGCCGGGGCCAAGCGCGGCTATCGTCTTTGTGGTGATGTTGCCTACGACGAAGTTGCCGGAAAAGCAGGGGCCATTACCCCCGTTCCCGGCGGAGTGGGGCCGATGACGATTGCTCTCTTGATGAAGAACACGATCAAAGCGGCCCGGGCGATCGGGTAGCTTTGAAACCTTGGGGGGAAGGATCTCTTCCCTCGATTTTGCAGGGCGTTTTGTTAGCAAGCGTGCGGGGTTGAGCCATAAAAAAAGCCGCATCCCGTAGGAGGCGGCTTTTTGAAAGGTTGGGTTCTTTGGGCGGATTAACGCTTGGAGAACTGGAAGCGCTTGCGTGCTCCGGGCTGGCCGGGCTTCTTGCGCTCACGGGCACGTGGGTCACGGCGAAGAAGGCCGGCGGCCTTCAGGGCGGGACGAAGCTCGGCGTCGTGAAGGATCAGCGCGCGGGAAATCGCGAGCTTGATGGCGTCGGCCTGGCCATTCATGCCACCTCCACGGGAGATCGCCTTGACGTCGAACTGTTTCTTCAGGCTCGTGATTTCAAGAGGCTCGAGAAGCGTACCCTGCAAAGTGAGGGTGGTGAGGACCTCTTCGAAGGGATCTCCGTTGATGGTGATTTCTCCGGTTCCGGCGGTCAGCCAGACGCGGGCAACGGCTTTCTTACGACGTCCGGTTGCGGTAAAAGTTTCGCTCATGGTATTTTAGATGAATGAGTTGGAATTAAAGAGTAACGGCTTTGGGCTCCTGGGCTTCGTGCGGGTGTTCTTCACCTGCATAAACCTTGAGCTTTTTCATTTGGGCGGCACCCAGCTTGTTCTTGGGAACCATGCCTTTGACGGCCCACTCAAGAATGAGCTCGGGACGACGCTGGCGCACTTTCGATGGAGTTTCGATGGTCTGGCCACCGACGTAACCGGAGTGGCGGGCATAGATCTTGTGCCTCTCCTTGCTCCCGGTGAACCGGGCGTGCTCGGCATTGATGATGACGACGAAGTCACCGGTGTCGATGTGAGGCGTGAAGATGGCCTTGTGCTTTCCGCGCAGGAGGCGGGCTGCCTCCACGGCGACTTTTCCGACGATCTGGTCCTTGGCATCAATGATGTGCCATGAACGCTCGACGTCAGCTGGTTTTGCTGAAAACGTTTTCATAGTTTTTCTGGGTTCCGTTGGGCCCGTCGGGGAATCCGACTTGCTTTAAGGGGCGCGCAAGCTAGGGATGGCCCAAGCTGGTGTCAACGGAATTATCACGAAAGCGGGGCTTGCGAAAGTGCTCTCGAGCGGTCAGAAATCGCGCCGTGCGGGATCTTCTCAAACAACCTCTTTGGAATGCGCGGTCGATGGGCCGCCCCATGCCGGATACGACCCATGCGTGTGCGGTGTCGCTTCCGACCTGGGATTCGGTGATCGGATACGAGGAGGGGCGGGACCGTGTCATCAAGAAAATGGAGGCCGGCTATCCGCGATTTTTCCTTCATCCGCTGGTGAAGCGGGTATTTGCGAAGGCGACCGAGGAGATTGCCGAGACCGGGAAGCGGGCAATTGTCTTTCCCCATAAGCGGGCGGCCCAGGGGGCTCAGCGGTATGTGGAGCGAAAGTTGGCGGTGGCAACCCGGATCGCGAGTTACGATGAGGGGATGCAGGCTCTCATTGTCCCTGAGACCGCGATTGGAGTCGCGATGGAGTATTGGCGTTTTACAGGAGAGATTATCAGCAGTCGACAGGCTGAGGACCTCTTAAACGAGAAGGAGCCGGAGGGTGGATCGACGGTCATTTTGAAGCAGCAGCTTTCGGAGTTTTCCGGAGCCGAGCTGGATGATCACTATATTTACGAGAGCGGGATGGCGGGGATTTTTTCGGCCTATCGTGCGGTGATGAACCTTTTCCCCAGTAAAAAGACCCTGCAACTTGAGTTTCCTTATGTGGATGCTCTGAAGGTTCAGGAGCGTTTTGGGAACGGGGTGGTTTTTCTTTATGATGCGGATGGCGAGGATTTCGATGCCGCGGTTCGCCGGATCCAGGAAGGGGAGTTTTCGGCGGTCTTTTGCGAGGTTCCAAGTAATCCGCTTTTGCGGACCGTGAATCTTCCCAGAGTTTCGGAAGCCTGCCGACAAGGCGGTGTTCCATTGGTCGTGGATGATACGGTTGCAAGTTCGGTGAACCTGGACGTTCTGAAGTATGCCGATTTGGTCACGACGAGCCTGACGAAGTGGGTCTCGGGCACGGGTGATGTGATGGCGGGAATGGTCACGCTCAATGAGAACTCACCCTGGGCAACGGAGTTTCGTTCCTTTCTCAGCGAGGACACCAACGGAGGATCGAGACTCTATAGTGCTGACTGCCGTGTTCTGATTTCTAATATGAAGAGCTATCGTGAGAGGGTTCAACGTTCCAATGAGAATGGTGAATTGGTGGCAGATTACCTTCATGAACATCCGGCGGTAGGACGGGTATGGTATCCCAAATACAACACGCCACATGAATACAACCTCATTCGAAGAAATGAGGGAGGCTACGGTGGGCTCGTTTCGTTTACCTTGAAGCAACCCCGTAAAATGCCAAAGGTTTACGATGCCCTGGAGCTTTGCAAAGGACCCAGTCTGGGAACGGATTTCACCTTGGCGAGTCCATACACGATGCTGGCCCACTACTTTGAACTCGACTGGGCGGAAGCCTGTGGTGTTTCACCGAACCTGCTCCGCCTCTCGGTGGGGATCGAAGAAGGTGAGGCGATCATCGGAGCACTCGCCCGGGCTCTGGATCTTGCTTAGACCAAGCCGTCCCGCTTGGCCTGCTTCCAATAGGCATACTCCGAGCGATTGAATTCGACATATTCCGGGGAAAGGTCGGAGGCGTAGATGCAGTGGGTGCCAGTGGCGATGCCAAGGTCGATGGTAATTTCGAACTCGGGTTTGCTGACGATGTTTCGAAGGACCTCCGGGTTTGTTTTTCCTTGTAGGCCACCTTCGCAGGCAAGCTTGGAGCCATAGGAAATGTTAATGAATTCTTCTTTGATGCTGGCTCCGGAATATCCGACAGCGTGAATGATGCGTCCCCAGTTTGGGTCTTCGCCATTCCAGGAGGCTTTGACGAGTGAAGAATTGGCGACGGCCTGGGCGACCTTTTTGGCATCGAGATCATTGCGGGCTCCCTTGACGTGGAGTTTGACGAATTTAGTCACGCGTTCGCCATCCCGCACAATCGCTTTGGCGAGCCTGTTCATCACGAACTCCATGGCATGGCAAAAATCTCCGCACTCTTTGCTGCCACGTCGCATGAGTTTGTTATCGGCAGCTCCATTTGCGAGGACGATGACCGAGTCGTTGGTCGAGGTGTCGCCGTCGATGGTAATACGGTTGAAGGTGTTTTCGACGGCTTGAGCGACGGCCAGGTCCAGGCACTTTTGACCCACGTTGGCATCGGTGGTGATGAAGCACAGCATGGTTGCCATGTTCGGGTTGATCATGCCGGCTCCTTTGGCACAGCCCCCAATGCGGATCCGCTTGCCACCAATCTCAAACGAGATTGCGAATTCCTTTTCATGGGTGTCGCTGGTGATGATGGACTTCGCGACGTCGTTGCCCTTTTTGTCTTCGAGGCCATTGACCAAGGCTTCGTAGTGAGGTTCGATCCTCATCATGGGCATTGGAAGACCAATGACGCCGGTGGAACAGACGGCGACTTCTTTTTGGGCCAGGTTGAGATGTCGCGCGGTTTCCTTGGTCATGTTCCGGGCGTCCTGCATGCCGTCGGGTCCGGTGCAGGCGTTGGCATTTCCACTGTTGGTGATGATGGCGCGGACCTTCTTTGAGCGAAGATGGATCTGGGAGATCCGGACGGGAGCGGCTTTGACCCGGTTCTGGGTGAACATGCCGGCGGAGAGGCATTCCCGATCCGAGTAGATCAGGCTGAGGTCCAGGCGGTCGGATTTTGGGTCCTTAATTCCACACGATATCGCACTGCCCAGAAAGCCGCGGGCCGCGCAGACACCGCCTTTGATTCTGGAGTAAGGAAGATCCATATGATCGGTCAGACTGATTTAATTTTAAAGGTTTTGCAACCCGACAGTTTCCAAATTTCCTACCATTAAGTTGAAACTTTGGATGGCTTGACCAGCAGCTCCCTTGCCAAGATTGTCTTCAGTGCTCTGTAAAATGAGTCGACCGGTGCGGGCATCGTGATGCCAGCCGATGTCGACGTAGTTGGTCCCGGTGACATGTTTGGTGTCGGGCGATACTCCGGCACCTCGAAGGCGGACAAAGGGGCAATCGCGGTAGGCTTGTTCGAGGGCCGGTCCAACTTGCTCGAAATCCCCGGTGAGTTTGGCGAATGTCGTGGTGCAAATTCCGGCGGTGACCGGGATCAGGTGGGGGACGAAAGAGATCGTGACTTTTTCTCCGGCGGCTTTTCCGAGTTCCTGCTCGATTTCGGAGAGATGGCGATGACGGGGAAGGCCGTAGGATCGGACGCTTTCGTTGACCTCTGCAAAGATGAGGGAGAGGTCGGCTTTTCGGCCCGCTCCGCTGACTCCGCTCATGGATGAAACGGTGATCGATTCATGGTCAAGCAATCCCGCGCTGAGGAGAGGGAGAAGGGGCAGCATGATGGAGGTCGGGTAGCAGCCGGGGGAAGCCACGAGGCGGGCGGCTTTGATCTCATCTTGATAGACTTCGGGAAGACCAAAGACCGCTTCGCTTAGAAGCTCGGGAGCCGGGTGGGGCTGGTCATAAAAGTCCGCATAGACATCAGGATCATCGAGTCGGAAATCAGCACTTAAATCGATGACCTTGAGTCCACGTTCGAGAAGATCTTTGGCGAAAGGGGCGGCCGCTCCGTGGGGAAGGGCGAGGAATGCCACGTCAGCTCCGGTTGCGGCGACGGATTCCATATCGGGATCGATGAAACGGATGTCGGTGCCCGGATGGCCTTCGAAGCGAGGAAAAACCTCGGTCACTTTCTTGCCGGAATTCGCACGTGAGGTGATGGCGACAACTTCCGCTTTGGGATGGCAGAATACGAGTCGGAGGAGTTCCAGACCGGTGTATCCGCTGGCTCCGATGATCGCGACTTTGGTATTTCCAGACATGTGGGTGAGGTTGTGCTCCGCGGTAGCCGAATGGGCAAGCGAGAAAGTCATGGAGTTGAGCTGGAATTCCTGTGCTTGAACCTTCGCAATTCCCGGTCCACATCTGTTGAGAGTCTCAATGAAATTTCTTCGTCTTTTTCTAGTCCTGATTGGTCTGATCTCTTGTTTGAGGGGCTCGGAATTGTCCGGGGTGGTGGCTGATCTCAAGGATCCCTCGCTGACGGCGGCGAAGGGGGTTTTGAAAAAACTCGATGACTTGATTGAGAAGGGGGATGCCCGCACTGTGACCCTGGGCAAAAAAGTTCACCGAAGTGTGAAGCGGATTTTCACAAAAGAGCACAAGGTTCTTGCCGGTAAGAAGGCTGCCGATGAACGGGAGGAGAAGGCGAAGCAGCTTGATCAAAATGGCAGGCGATGGCTCAAGCCCAATGTGCATGGAGATGTGAACAAAGGAGCGGCTTCGGCGGCTTTTCGGAAGGCCCGGGGATTGAGGAACGATAATAAAACGGAGCATGAGAGCCACACGAAAGAGTGGGCGGAAGAGATTGCCGATTTTGAGAAAATGCTTGGCGATCTGCTCTTTTCCAAGGAGGACGAAACTCTTTTGATTCTTGCGGAATTGATGCAGGCGATTGTGAAACGCACTCCCTGGGTGGGGAGCCCTTCGCTCAATTATGATGAATCCCGGACTCAGTTCTTGAAACAACGGGGAGAGAACAAGGAGCGCTGGTTGACCCTGGCCAATCATGCGGCTGATGCAGGCGACTTCGAGCTCTCGTATGACTTTTACCGTCTCTCCGGAAATGATCTCGCGAGGTTCCGGGTGGGGGCCAGGCTGGCCAATCAAATGTTGGCGGAGGGGCATCCCGGTTCGGCGATGAACCGTTGGGAGAGAATCGGGAAACTGGAGAAAGCGAAGGGTCTGCGACTCAAGTATCCTGACCTTGGCACAAGTTCCTATCAGGCCCTGGGAGAGGCTGTCCTGGATCGCTTCGCCGCCCCGGCATGTGTGAGGGTGTTGGTGCCCGGAGGGCATCGGACGGGATTCTTTTATCAACAGGGTGGGCATCTTTTAACCTGCAAACACGGTTTGCTTGATGGCGACGGCAATCCGCACGCGCTCACGGTGGTCCTGGAAGATGGCCGCAAGTTTCCTGCGGCTGTTCGGGGTTTTTCATCCGGCCACGACATCGCTGCTCTCAAAATTGATCACGTCGGCCATGAATTGTTACCTTTGGCTGGTCGCATCGATCTGAAACCAGGTGGTCGGGTGACTCTCTTTGGGTTTTCCGATTCGAAAATGAATGCCGCAGTCTCCTCAAAGGGGACGATCATGGTTCCACTCGAAACGTGGCAAAACCAATCCTCCTCCAGAGTGGCCCTCGATGGGAGCCCGGGGCACCGGGGAGCTCCTTTGGTCGATAGTCGGGGCAGAGTGTTGGGGCTTTTTATGGCATCTAAAACCGGGACAGCCCGGTCGTTGGAGATCGGGGCCATTCGTGATTTTTTGAAAACACTTTGAAGAGGAGGCTTCTCCTGAAAGGTTCCTTTATCACCTGTTGAGTTCATTCAACTTTTTCCGACTCTAAAGTCATGTCAAAAACTCTGAACGTTACGATCGTCTCGCTTATTGCTGGTATTTGCCTCGGCTTGTATGCGCCGGTCCTTTTGTCGGATGGGCGACATGGGGTTCAGTGGGACTTCAATGATGCTGCGAGAAGTGGGGATGTCCGTGAAATGGAGCGGCTTATTGCGAAAGGCGCTGATCCTTTGGTTTCGCCCACTTGGGCAGGAGGGGGTGGCTCTTATCCTCTCGTGGAAGCGGCAGAATCAGCTGAGCTTGAAGCGGTCGAATTTCTGATTGAGAAAGGGGCAAATGTGAATTTTGTGCAAGCAACGGAAACGGTGCTTGAGAGAGCGATTGGTAGAAAAAACGATGCTGAGAAGTGTGTTGAGTTGCTCAAGGCGCATGGGGCGAGACCTCTTGATTCCCGTGACTAGGAATGATTGAAACGCTAAGATCGTGAATTGTTTTTGGAGATGCAGATGCTAGCCTCCGTAAGAAATGAAACCCGCTACTTCGTTGTCTGCTTTCTCGTCCCATCTCTTTTGGGATGTGGATCGTGACACGCTTGATATTGGGCGTCATCCCGCGCCACACACTGGACCTACTAAAGGTCATCAGTGAGCCTTTGGCGGATTCAGGGTTTTATCTCGCGGGTGGGACTGCGCTGGCTTTGCGTCTGGGCCATCGGGTTTCGGTGGATTTGGACTTTTTCACTTCGTTAGAGTTCGATCCGGAGGCGGAGCTTTCCAAGCTTGAGGAGATTGTTGGTGAAGGGGCTTTGATTTTGCAAAGAACGAAAGGTTCAGCCTGTCTGACTCTTCAAAAGACGAAGGTGGAGTTACCCGGTTATCGTTATTCTTTGCTGAGTCCGGTTGAGCTGCACGAGGGAGTTGCCTTGGCTTCGTTACCGGACAACGTCGCGATGAAGCTATCGGCACTTGTGGGGCGGGGTTCGAAAAAGGACTTTGTCGATATCGCGGCCCTTTTGAAGCGGCATTCTCTGGAAGAGATGTTGGGGTGGTTTTCGCGAAAGTTTCCCAATGCCGAGACCTTCATGGTTTTGAAAAGCTTGGCGTGGTTTGACGACGCGGAGGAGGAGCCTGATCCTGTTTTTTTTGAACGAGCAGACTTGGGAAGAGGTGAAAAGTCGGGTGCTGGCGGCTACGCGAGAATTCCTTTGATCACTTTGGCGGGTTCGACTCCGGTGAGGCGCATGTCGAGGCCCTGGAATTTTTTGGAGAAGCGGTGGTGGTCGATGCCGAGGAGATGGAGAAGGGTGGCGTGGAAGTCGCGCACGTGGACGATGTCTTTGACGGCATTGTAGCCGAGTTCGTCGGTCTCGCCGTAGCTGAGGCCGGGCTTCACTCCGCCTCCGGCCATCCACATGGAGAAACCTTTGATGTGGTGGTCGCGACCGGCACCGCCTTTGCCCTGGAACATGGGTGTTCGTCCGAATTCGCCACCCCAAACCACGAGGGTGTCCTCGAGAAGTCCACGTTGTTTGAGATCGGTGAGAAGGGCCCAGGTGGCTTTGTCGGTGTGGCCGCTGCAGATCTTCATGTATTTGTCGAGACCGCCATGGTGGTCCCAACCACGGTGGTAAAGTTGGACGAAGCGGGAGCCTTTTTCAATGAGGCGTCGCGCGAGAAGGCAGTTTGAGGCATAGGAGCCATCGCCCGGTGTTGCTCCGTACATTTCGAGTGTTTTCTGTGATTCTCCGGAGAGGTCGGTGAGTTCGGGAACCGAGGCTTGCATGCGGAAGGCCATTTCGTAGGCGCTGATGCGGGTAGCGATCTCGGGGTCGTCGACGAGTTCGTTTCGTTGGGCGTCGAGCTTTTGGATGGTTTTAATGAGCGCGCTTTGGTGCTGGCGATCGACCCCGCTGGGATTGGTGACGTATTGAACGGGGTCGCCGGTGGAGTTGAATTCGACTCCCTGGAAGCGGGAAGGGAGGAATCCGGATCCCCACTGTCGCGACGCGATGGGCTGGGGATTGCGGCCACCGACGGAGGTGAGGACAACGAAACCCGGAAGGTTTTCCGATTCCGAGCCGAGGCCGTAGTTGATCCAGGATCCCATGGAAGGGCGACCGCTGATGGCGGTGCCGGTGTTCATGAAGGTGTGGGCCGGATCGTGATTGATTTGCTCGGTCACCATGGAGCGAATGACGGTGATATCGTCCGCCATCTTTTGGTGGTGGGGCATGTAGTCCGAGATGTATTGTCCGGACTTTCCGTATTTTTTAAATTTGCCGAGGTGGCCGAGGACTTTGAGCTGTTGACCCTGAAGCTGCGCAATGGGTTGTCCTTTGGTGAAGGACTCGGGCATGGGTTGTCCGTTGAGTTTATCGAGCTGGGGTTTGTAGTCGAAGGTCTCGAGGTGTGATGGACCACCGGACATGCAAAGGAAGATGACGCGCTTGGCCTTTGGGGCGTGATGAGGGAATCCGGAAAGGCCGGGGTATTGGTCGACCAGGCCTTCGCCGCGCATGAGTTGAGACATGAGAGCGGCGGATCCGAACGAGAGGCCGGCGTTGTTGAGGAAGGTGCGGCGATTGATGAAGTTGGAGGCGTTCATATCCTTAGTTGCGGGTGGTGGTTTCGCTTAGGTTGAGAATGGCTCTTGTGACAGTGGTCCAGGTGGCGAGGAGAACGGGATCTGACTTGGAGGGTTTTGTTTGGCCGATGTTGATGAGGGCGGCGGCGGAATTGGGGTTCTTTTTGAAGTCGGCCTCGGCGTAGTTGAAGAGTTGGCCGAGGGTTTGGCGTTCTTCGTCCGAGGGGAGGCGGTTGAGGGCGATTTGGAAGGCGTGGTCGAGGCGGGAGCGGTTGTCGGGTTTCGACTCCTTGATGATGCGTTCGGCGAAGACGCGGGCGGCTTCGATGAAGGTGGGGTCATTGAGAAGGTTGAGGGCCGCCACCGGGGTGTTGGATTGGGGGCGTTCGGCGGTGCACTCTTCGCGGCTGGGAGCATCGAAGGCCTTGAGCATGGGGTGGAGGAATTGGCGCTGCCAGTGAATGTAGAGGCTGCGACGGTAGATTCGCTGATCGGTGTCTTGTTTGTAGCGGCGGACGGGGAAGTTGAGGTGGCGGTAGTATCCGGCCGGTTGATAGGGCTTTACCGATGCTCCGCCAGTGTCCGAGACGAGGAGTCCGGAAAGGGCCAGGGCGTTGTCGCGGACCATTTCGGCGGGGAGGCGGAAGCGGGATTGGCGGGCGATAAGTTCGTTGTAGGGGTCGCGTTCTTGGAGGCCGGAAGGGACAAGCGATGATTGGCGGTAGGCGCGGGAGGTGACGAGGTTCTTGACGAGTTTTTTCATGTCCCAGCCGGATTGGTAAAATTCGACGGCGAGGCGGTCGAGGAGTTCGGGATTCGAGGGTGGCTGGCCCTGTCCGCCAAAGTCGCCGAGTGAGCGGGAGATGCCGGTGCCGAAGAAGAGATAGAAGAAGCGGTTGGCGATGACGCGGGCGGTGAGACCACCGGTTCCGTTTTTGGGATCGACGAGCCAGTTGGCGAGATCCAGACGGTTTTGGCGGCCTTCCTTTTTGATCTGTGGCATGAAATGGGGCACCGCCGGTTGCACGATGTCTCCGGTCTCATCGAGCCAGTTGCCGCGGGGAAGGAGGCGGGAGACCCGGGGAGTTTTGAGCGGCTGGGTGATCATGCATAGGCGGGCGGTTGATTCGACCTTTTTGCGAAGTGCCTCGGTCTTCTTCCATTCCACGAGTTGATCATTTGCGATGAGCTTGGCAAGAGCGGTGTTAGTGCGGATGAGGCCGGCTTCGAGATCCTTCTTCTTCCTGGGGTTCTTCTCTTTTTTGGCGCCGGCACCCCGGGAATCGGACTCGGCAATGAGCCGGGCAATTTCGTTGCGTTCACCTTTGGAGAGTTCGTTGAGCTTCTTGTTCAGTGAATCAAGTTCGGCTTGCTGGGCGGGTGTGTAAACGGGGATTTCGGGCGGCCGTCGTGTGGGGAGCGAATTGGTTCCGGCTTTGAAGTGTTGTTCGTCGTCGATGTCGGCAAAAAAGGCGCCGAGGGTGTGGAAGTCCTTCGCGGTATAAGGGTCGTATTTGTGATCGTGGCATTGAGCACATCCGACGGTGGCGCCCATCCAGACCGCGGAGACATTGCGGACGCGGTCAGCTTGATAGATTGCGCGGTATTCGGCCTGTTGTAGCCCGCCTTCATGGGTGGTTTGGAGGAGGCGGTTGTAGCCGGTGGCGACGAGTTGGAGTTGGGTGGGATTTGGGAGGAGGTCTCCGGCGAGTTGTTCGCGGGTGAATTGATCGAAGGGGAGGTTTTCGTTGAACGAGCGGATGATGTAATCGCGGTAAGGGGAGATGTTGTGATCCTGATCGCCGTGGTAACCGACGGTGTCGGCATAGCGGACGAGGTCGAGCCAGTAGATGGCCATGCGTTCGCCGTAGCCGGGAGAGGCGAGAAGGAGATCGACTTCGGCTTCGACTGCGGTTTGAGGGTTGTTTTGGAAAGCGGTCAGGAAGCGATCGCGGGTTTCGGGTGTGGGTGGAAGGCCGGTGAGGTCGAAGTGAAGGCGCCGAATCAAGGTGACGGCATCGGCATCAGGAGAAGGAGGAATGGCTTCCTTCTCGAGTCGCCCCAGAATGAAGCGGTCGATCCAATTGACCGGCCAATCCTTACTTTGAACGATGGGGGCGGCGTTCTTGAAGGGGGACTTGTAAGTCCAAGGCTCGTCATACCCGGCACCTTCGGTGATCCATTGCCTGAGAAGTGCGAGTTCCTTATCGGTGACCTTTTTGTGGGTCTCCGGTGGTGGCATGATTTCTTTTGGGTCCAGATTGAGGATGCGGGCGATAACTTCCGATTCATCCGGTTTGCCCGGCTCGATGGGGATTTCAAATTCGCCTCCCTCGGTCGCCCCTTCAAAGGTGTCGAGCCGCAGATCTGCTTCGCGGTGTTTTTCATCGGGACCATGGCAATGAAAGCACTTGTCTGAGAGAAAAGGACGGATGTCGCGGTTGAAATCGACCTCAGCGAAGGCTGATAAGGGAAGTAAGAGCGCGCAGGCAATGAAACGCATGGAAGTTGTATGTCAAAAATTGGTGAACATGTCGGCACGAAAAAGCGACTTCGGAGACCAATCCGAAGCCGCTTCGCACAAAACCGGCTGTTCTCCCGAAGGAGAGAAATCCGGCAGCAACGAAGTGCCTTCTAAAAAACGTAGCGAAGCGGCGGGTTTTGTCGAATTAGGATCAAAAATCCTCTCTTTCGATGAGCTATTTCCCTTGGAAATACAAAAAACTCGTTTAGAAAAAGCGAATATTTAAGAAGAATTGATTATTTAATGGCATTAGCTAATTCCGCAAATTGGCCATCTTGAGCGATGAGTTCGTCGTGGGTTCCTTCTTCAATGACTTGTCCATTTTCGAGGACGTAAATGCGATCGGCATTCTGAATGGTGGACAAGCGGTGGGCGATGACGATGGAGGTGCGGTTCTTCATCAATGCGTCGAGTGCTTGTTGAATTAGGAGTTCGGTCTGGTTATCGACCGAGGCGGTCGCTTCATCGAGGAGAAGAATCGGAGGGTCTTTCAGGAGCGCGCGAGCAATCGAGAGGCGTTGCTTTTCTCCGCCGGAAAGTTTCACGCCGCGTTCGCCCACGTTGGTTTCGAGCCGTTCGGGAAGGGCCCGGACAAAGTCGGCCGCTTTGGCCGCTTCAAGAGCTTTCCAAATATCGGCATCGCTGGCCTTTCGATCTGCCAGCGAGAGGTTTTCCTTCACCGTGCCATTAAAGAGGAAAGCTTCCTGCGTGACGTAGCCGATGGCATCTCGAAGAGGGGTTTTGGCGAGGGTATTGAGCTCCTTGCCATCGATGAGAATCGAGCCGCTGTCATACTCGTAGAAACGGCAAAGGAGATTCACGATGGTGGACTTGCCGGCACCCGTGGAACCAGCGAGGGCGATCGTTTGTCCCGGTTCGGCCTTGAGTGAAACCTTGTGAAGGGTGGGTTGGTTTTCGTCGTAGGCAAAGCTGACGTCGTTGAATTGAACCGCGCCTTTTACGGGACGGGGGAGGGGTTCTCCGCTCGCGGCATCCGGTTCGTCTTCCGAGTCGAGGATTTCAAAAACACGATCCGCGGCAGCCCTGGACGAAAGGGCCATTTGGTTGAGCTGGTGAAGCTTGGTGACGGGTTCGTAGAAGAGTGAGAGGAGGAGGAAGAAAGCGATGAGATCATTGATTTCCATGGTTTCCTGCATCACGGCGTAGCCTCCGAAGCCCAGGACGAGGACGTAGCCAATACTATTGAAAAAGGACATGCTCGGGTTGTAAAAGGCCCACCATTTCATGACCCGGAGAGTGGCTTTACGAAGAGCACCCGAAAGGCCGTTGAAGTGCTCGTGTTCATCTTTTTCGGCCGCATAGGCTTTGATCTGTCTGATTCCTGCAATGTTGTCGTGAAGCAGGGCATTGAGATCGGAAGAGGAATCGCGCTGGGCTTTGTAGCGACCGCGGGCGTTGCGGGTGTAAATCCAGGCACCCAATGCGAGGAATGGGATGGGCAGGGTGGCCCACATCGCGACGGTGGGATTGATGAGATACATTGTGATGCCCACGGCGAGAATTTGAATGACCGAAATCAGGCCGAGCTCGATGCCATCGATCAAGATCCGCTCCATTGCGGTCACGTCCTCGACGACCCGGGTCATGATGTCTCCGGTCCTTCGGCTGTCGAACCAACGAAGCGGGAGCCGTTGAATCTTTTGATAAAGGTCCGAGCGGATGTCAAAGATGACCTTCTGCTCAAAATGGTTGTTCAGGATGATGCGGGCACAGTTGAGGGCGTCCTTGAGAAAAAATGAAAGCAAGCCCAGGAGCACCCAGGGGAGGAAGGCCTCGACCTTCTTTTCGGGAATGATGACCCCGGTGATGTGTTTGGTCACCAGAGGGAAAACGATGACGGAACCGGCCATAATGGCCGCACAGAGAAACTGCGATCCTCCCAATAGGGGATATCGCCTTAAATAAGCCACTACTCGAAGTACACTCGACACGCCCGCAACTTGTCTTCTGGCCTTGCAGATGCAAGCGATCAGTCGAAGAGAATGGCCCAAAGCGCAGATATTTCACTTTTCACTGAATTTTCTGATTGCCGGATGTGGACTTGGATCGGTAGGTTACTTGAAACACCACCTAACGACACTATCTTATGGCAAATACTTTTGGAATACTAGCGGCCCTCGTCCTCGCCTTTTCGGCTTTTGTTGCATACAAAAACAAGGAGGAATTTGAAACGCAGAAGCTCGCTACTGAAACTGAATCCACCAGTAAAGTTACGAACCAAAAGACCTTCAACGGTCTTCTCGCTGACATCGACGAGCTGACCCAGGAAAAAGCCGCCGCCAACAAGGAGCACGATGATTTTCAAGTGAAGCTTGATGCCCAGAATGCGGTCAACGAAAAGATCGAGGCTGATACGAAAGCCAAGCAAAGCAAACTCGATACCGTTAAGGCGAGTCTTAAGGAGAAGAAGGACACTTTGGTTGAACTTGGTGAGATCAAGGAGCTGGCGCCCAAGATCGAGCGTCTGAAAGCATCGATTGCCGAGCTTGAGGATCAAGTGGCCGTTCTGACTGCCGAAAATTCCCGCCTCAGCGGTGAGAAGACCAGCACATCGGCTTCATCGACAGCAGCGTCGGATGAACTCAGCCGTATTAATTCCGGCAAATCCGATCCCATGATGAAAACCAAGATTCGTTCATATGATCGTTCCCTCGGGATCGTCACCCTCTCCGGAGGAATGAGCATCGGTGTCATCGGTGGTTCCAAGGTGCAAGTCATGCGCGGAGGCGAAAAAATTGCCGAGTTGAATGTGACTGCGGTTTCAGCAAATTCGGCCACCGCCGACATCATCCGGGCCACCCTCGCGGAAGGCGAAAATGTCTCGGTAGGTGATGACGTTGTCCCAGCCGAAGAGTCCGCGAAGAATTAAAAATCCCAGTTTTTCCACAGCACACCACAAATCTACGAACTTATCATTTCATGAAATCAATTTTCTACATTCTCTCGGTTGTCGCCATCGGCGCGGCGGGTTTCTTTGGCTGGGAAGCCAAGTCTAAATTTGAAGAGCAGCTCAGTGTCCGAAATGGTCTTATTGAGGACAACAAAAGGTTGAGCAAAGACATCACTCAGAAGGAAAAAGATAAAGAGCAGTCGACTGCGGCACGCGACCTTGCGAAAGATGAAAGGGCTGAGACCAAGGCTGGTCTCGAGGCCGCCGTTTCCAGCGAGGGCGGTCTCAATCGCACCTTGGAAACCATTGGTAGCGAGTTGGAGACTGCTGTTGGAGAAGAAGCCCAGATCGACAAGGCGATTACTCAGATCGAGGAGCTCTTCCCTGGAATTCAACTCGAGGAAGTTCCTGTGAAATATCAGGAGATGGTTGATAACGAGAAAAAGTTGGTTTCCCAAGTCGAGGAGTTTGAACTCATTAAGACCAAGCTTCAAGAAACAATCGCCAAGAACATTGCCGACGCCAAACGGACCGGGGGTAAGATCCAGGCAGCTAATGACCGGGTTCGTGGAAATACTTTTCAGGCGACAGTCACTGGAGTCGATAACGAGTGGAATTTCGTGGTCATTGGTGCGGGGGAGAATTCCGGTCTCACTGCTGATTCAACCCTTCTTGTTCAACGCGGCGGACGCCTTCTTGGAAAGCTCTCCGTGCACAAGCTCGAGGCGAACAGCGCGATCGCTGACATTGTGCCAGGAAGTCTTTCTGTTGGCGCAATTCTTCAGCGAGGAGATCAGGTCATTCTCGAGAAAGTCCGTTCCAACTAGGATTTTCCAAATAAATTTCAAGAAGGCGTCCTGAATCAGGACGCCTTTTTTTTGTGGGGTCAGGCCACGGTTCACAAGATTCACTTTGGTCTTAACCGAGCTATGAATTCATCGATTCCGGAGTGGGGCAATTGTCCCGGTGGAGGGTGTTTTGCCAATTCCCAAGTGCCGTCATGATAGAAATCCCATGGCCATTTTCTTCTCGAGAACGGGTTGGTGAAATTGCCCTCAAAAAAAGTAGTGATTAATGCACGCTTGCCATTGACGAAGGCCGGTTCAGGTGTTCATATCCGCCCCGTTCGACGAACCACGGGACCTGTGGCTGAGTGGTCGAAAGCGCTCCCCTGCTAAGGGAGTATACCCGTGAGGGTATCGAGGGTTCGAATCCCTCCGGGTCCGCCATTTTTATAAAACCCTGTAATCCAAGCGATTAGAGGGTTTTTGCTTTAACGCGAAATGGTTTCTGGCACACATTCTGGCACACCGTGCGGTAAAATACGGCCTAGTTCGTCGTTCAGTGAGTCGGGCCAATAGAGGATTAATACCCCACAACTCCGGGAAATCACAGAGAAGCCATCGCCCCGGCACAATCTCGATGGATTTGAATAGCTGGCATCGCAATCACGCTACCAGCATCCTTGGGCATCAACTGGCGCACCTGGCCCGGTTCTCACCAGAAAATCTCGATCTGAAACGAAAACGGGGGGTGACCGAGCCCTCTTTCATCCCGAGCTTGCTTGCCACAAGGGCATATTCATGGCGATCCGGAGGAGCAGCCAAGAATTCCTCAAGCATCTGAAAATACTCACTCTTACCCGCCTCCTCGTATTCCTGTCGCAGAACAATCATGACATTAGCCAAAATCGTAAGCGCCCAGCGCCGGTCAAAAAGAGCCTCCGGAGTCACGTGATCGGCCGGCTCCAAAGCCAATTGTTTTTCCGCCACGACCGCGTCGATAGAGATCTCGCTTTGTTGGCCTCCTCTCTTTATCGCCCGACGTTTATCCGCTTCGTCGAGGGCGAAGCGGCTCAAGATTTTAAGAAGAAAGGAACGGAGTCGACCCAAATCCGGGTTGGCCCGTGAGAGAAGATCACCAGAGAGGATCTTTACAAAAAAGGCCTGGGTCAAATCTTCCGCATCAGGAGGTGAATGACCTTTGCGCCGCAGGAAACCGTAAAGCGGGAACCAGTATGATAGGCAAAGTTCACTTAACGCGGTCTGCGACTCAACTTGTGCCTTCCGATCTGTCGCCGCCACCACCTTGCTCCAACGAGTAGAAGGAAACGAGACATCGGAATAATTTTTCATTTCTAATCCCCGGCAATACTTCCCAATTCATCAGCGGCAGCGTTACGGTCGTCGCAAAGAAAATCTAGGATCGTTTTCGGCGCCCGAGGAAAAATCCCAACAGCAGTCCCCCGAGGCCGACAGAGCTGCCGACGATCAAGTTTGAGATCGTCTTGGCCTTCGCGGTGAAGGGGTTTTCAAGCGGGTTGATCGTCGCATGGACACGGAGAAGCTTCCAAACCCCGTTCTGGCGGATGCAAACCGCGGTCCATTTGGAGGGGAATTCGACCAGTTTTCCATTAGGCAAGGTGACTTGTTCCAGGGCGTCGCCTTTGGCCACGGCGAGATCGCCGCGGAAATCGGTGTCTTCCGGTTCCAAGGTGATCCGGTAGCTGCCGCCTTCGCCGATCAGATCCTTGATCGAGGTCCAGTAGAGATCCAGTCCGGCGAATCCCTCGACCCGGTCAGACGTGAGCATGACACCGGAGAAGCCCTCGGCGAGGTGGGGGGCAATTGGGGCGAGATCATCGTCGGTGATCGCTTTTTCGTAGGTGGCCGCCAGATCGCGAAGCGCCTGTTTGTCGGCTTCGCTTCCAGGATCGGCATGGAGTGGAAGAGCGGGGAAGATGAGGGCGATGGCAGCTGTGAGTATGAGTTTGGGATTCATGGGCTTTTGGTGGTTGTTTTAGAGACGTGATTTCGTTCCCGTCGGGCGGAGTCGCGCTGACGCCTGCCATTCTGCCAAAGGCTGAACGGTGAGGAAATGAGAAAGGCGCGGGTGGTCTCGCCGGGTGCGAGTTCGGGACCTGCTGTGAGGAGAGAATACCCTCCGACGGTGCAGGCATCGCCGATGACGACGTCGGCGAGGAGGAGCTGCTTTTCAGAGGCATCGTCTGGAGCGGCGATGACGTGGGGATTGATGCGGACACCGGCTCCAAAGACGACGCCATTGCCAATGCGGAGGAAGGGGCGGTCGAGGATCGTGACGCCGCTGGCCCAAAAGGTGCGGGCGCCTACCTTTGCGCCCCAAAGGCGGAGCCAGAACGAATAGAGGCCGGGGACAAAGCGGAGGATTTCTTCGAGGAAGGTGAGGCGGTTGAAGACCATTTGGAGCTGGAGGGTGACCCACCACGCAAAGAAGGGGGGCGAGCCGAGGGGGGCGTGGTTACCGGCGCTGCGGCAAGTGGGGAGGAACGGGCGGGCGAGGAGCGGCGGGAGGAGGTAGAGCACGGTGAGAGTGACGGTGAGCCGTGTGCCCCAGTCGGTTGGCAGGAGGGTGGCTGTGGCGATGACGGCACCGAGATGGGCGAGCGGCAAGGCGTTGAGGAAGAGCATCGCCAGCAGACGGGGCGTTGACATTTTGATTCCCTGGGTGGGCCCGGTGGGGCTATCGGATGATTTTTCCGGCATAGCGGTTTTCGATTCGTTCTTCGGTGAGTGCGGGGCCGCGCCACATGCGGAGGTAGCTGCGGAGGATTCGGCGGCGGGGTTCCTCTCCGTGTTTGCCGGCGGCCTCGACTTGGGGGAGGTAGATCCAGGGGACGGTGGGCTCGATGTGGTGGTTGAGGTGCCAGTTGTGGTTGAGCCAAAGGCGATCGATCAGGCTCCAGGTGCGGAGGTTCCGCGCGCCGAATTTTACGTCGCGGACGGTGCCTAAGTGGTGGACATACTGGAGGGCTGACCAGAGGATGCCGAAGCTTGTGAGGATGGCGAGGTGTCGCCAGACGGGGATTTCCCACATCCAGATGAGGAGAGCGTGGAAGGCGAAGACGGCGATGGACTCGACGCGGATGGCGCGCATGTAGCGGGGGTTGAGGGATTCGAGCAGGGCGCGGGTGGGGCGGTCCCAGGCGGCGAAGCGGGCGGTGAGGAGTTTTGGGTGGAGTGCGGCGATGGCGTTTCCCAACACGATAACGAACCAAAAAAGTCCCGTGAGAATGCCGTAGAGCTGGAGGTGTTTCCAGATCTTGCTCTCGCCTTCGAAGTAGAAGTCGAAGGCCTCGTCGTCGGAACGGTTGCGCAAGTGGTGGCCGATGTGGCCTTGGCGGAGAAGGTGGAAGGGGGCGGGGAAGAACAACGCCAAGACAACACCGACTCCTTCGTTTACAGGGCGGCGGGGATGGAGCAGTCCGTGTTCGGCCTCGTGGAGCATGGCGTAGGCGGAGTTCATGATGAGGGCGTAGGTTGTGCCGAGGAGGAGGAGCCAAGGCCAGGCGACGGTGGCGGCCGTGTGGAAGATGGCGAGCATGCTGGCAATCTGGAGCGCGGCGATGCCGAGATTTGTTTTGGCGGGGATGGGGAATTTTTCTTGGTCGTTCATGGGCTCGTGGCTTGGGAGGATCAGGTGGTCTCGCGCAGAGAAGCTGAGGCGCAGAGGGGGGAGAATTCAGGGAAGGCGTCGGCCATGCGGTGGAGTTCGGGAAAGCGACGGAAGCCGGCGAAGGTGCGGCGGAGGTGCGGCGGAGGACCTGGGAGTTGTAGACGGCGTGGTGGAACTTCGGGTCATTGCCCAGGGCGGCTAGCTGGTGTTGCCACTTTGGCAGCCGGGGGGATAGCTCGGGGAACTCGGTGGC
>ERZ887942.376-NODE-376-length-37424-cov-6.432390_pt1 | contig 37424 bp, 36 predicted proteins | sample MGYA00521099_ERZ887942 | MGnify/ENA primary metagenome ERZ887942 (study PRJEB32303, sample SAMEA104408605) | aquatic metagenome | biome: Brackish water; feature: Pelagic; material: water | place: Baltic Sea | collected 2014-06-07T06:48:00 | depth 16,251 m ... | reverse complement strand
GCAGCGACACCGAAAATACCGATCGACAGCCGCTCTTGAGCGAGGTTGAAGGCGAGGTACTCCATTGCCTTGCCCTCCTCTCCGAGGACATTGGCTGCCGGAACGCGAACATCTGAAAAGAACAGTTCGGCGGTGTCGGCGGACTTCTGCCCAATCTTGTCGAGGTTGCGGCCGCGCTCGAAACCGTCCATGCCGCGCTCGACGACCAGCAGCGACATTCCACCGCGGCCTGCCTCGGGGTCGGTGATACACACGACGACGACGAGGTCGGAGTTGATGCCGTTGGTGATGAATGTTTTGGCCCCGTTCAGCACGAACTCATCGCCGTCGCGCACGGCAGTGGTCTTGATGCCAGCAAGGTCGGAGCCGGTGCCGGGCTCGGTCATCGCGATTGCTGTGACCAGCTCGCCCGATGCGATCCCTGGCAGCCAGCGATCGGCTTGCTCGTCGTTGCAGTATTCGATGAAATACGGGGTGACGATGTCGTTGTGGAGTGTCAGGCCGAGGCCGGCGCCGTTGATCCCGCGCTTGGCGAGTTCTTCGGCAATAATTGCGTTGAACCGAAAGTCGTCGGTCCCGCCACCACCGTGCTGCTCGGGAACAGCCAGGCCGACAAATCCGTGCTTGCCGGCAGCGGTGTACAGCTCCCGGTCCATGATTCCAGCGGCTTCCCAGTCGTGGTACTTCGGGACCATCTCGGCATCGACGAAGGCCGCGAAGCTTTCCCGGAACAGTTCGTGCGTCTCGTCATAGATCGTCGACATTCCCTGAGTCTCACCCAAATGCGCCAGAACACTCAACTCGCAGGAACATCCGGATCAGTGTGACCGGATCAGTGTGACCGGATCAGTGTGACCGGATCAGACGGTGAGCTCGCGGACGCGGGCCAGGAGGACTTCGAGGGCCGGACGGTTGAGACCGCCTTCGGGGATGATCACGTCGGCGTGGCGCTTGCTTGGCTCGATAAAGCGCTCGTGGGCGGGACGTACAGTTTCGAGGTACTGGTCGATGACGCTCTCCACGGTACGCCCGCGGTCGGCGACGTCGCGGGTGAGACGGCGGATGAAGCGAATGTCCGGTGCGGTGTCGACGAAGATCTTGAGGTCGAAACGCTGGCGGAGCGCCCGGTCCCAGAGGACGAGGATGCCGTCGACCACGACGATTTTCTTCGGCTGAACTGTGCGGGTCTCCCCGCTGCGGTTGTGGTCGGCGTAGTCGTAGATGGGAACTTCGACGGATGCGCCGTTGGAAAGTGCGGCCAGGTGGTCGTTCAGGAGGGGCCAGTCGAAGGCGTCGGGGTGGTCATAGTTGGCCTTTGCACGCTCTTCCCAGGGCTGATCTGTGCGGTCGAGGTAGTACGAATCGAGCTCGATTCGAGAGAGATGTTCCTCGCCTGTCATCTCAACGAGTCGCTCGGAAATCGTGGTTTTACCTGAACTGCTGCCCCCCGCGACACCGATCATGAACGGGCGGTTGGTCGCATGCTCGGCCATGGCGAAGCAACATATCTTGCAGGGTGCTTGTAATTCGTGCTGCGGAGCGGGCAGTCTGTGCGTTGATGCTCAGCGAACGACATGCCGCCATGCTCGATTTTGAACGCTCATGGTGGAGTAACGACGAGCCGCGCGACCAGATCGTTCGCGCTCGTTTCCAGTGTTCGCAGGAGGAATACGATGCTGAGATAATCATCGTCCTCGAAAACCCTGACGCTGTCGAGCACGATCCGCTCGTGGTTCGTCGACTCAAGCGGCTTCGTTTACGGGCACGAAAAGCCCGGATTGACGGCGTCGCCGCATCCGCTTCTGGAAAGGGTGCCCACGCATGAGCAATGAAGATGTCGCAGTCGGTGGAGGCGCAGGAGCGGCTCGCCGGAATCCTCGCCAGGGTGTCGGCGGTTCGCCCGTCGGCTCGACGCTCAGCATCGTGCTGGCCGTCGTTGCAGTCATCGCAGGGTTTTTGATCCTGCGCAACTTGACTCAGGAAGACAGCTCGGTTGCTGGTTCAGGCGATCCATCCGGCCAAGTCGCCGGGGCTGACGGCACGACGACCACCATCGATGTCGGCGTCACCACCAGCAGCGAAGCGCCGGCGACCACCGCTCCGCTCGCGCTCGTGACCGATGGCGCCATCGTCGTGGTGGCGAACGGAAACACCGTCGGCGGTTCTGCTGGCCGCATGAGCGAAACGCTGGGCATCGCTGGCTACAACATGGGTACGCCCGTGAACGCCGGGCAGACGATCGACGACAGCATTGTCTACTTCGACCCGACGAACCCCTCCGCTCAAGCCGTCGCCGAATCAGTCGGTCGGACACTTGGCAACGTGTCGGTGCTCACTGTTTCGACTCCTGCGCCGACGGAGAACGGCTCGCTCGGTGAAGCTGGAGTGCTCGTCGTACTCGGGAGCAATCAGGTTGACAAGACGCTCCTCCAGCTCGCTGAAGCGGGTGGGTCATCCGCCGAACTTGGTTCGGCTCCGGCTGTGGCCGGCAGCGACGTCATCGCACCAACGAACCCGCCCACCGAAGAGACCGGCGAATAGTCGGCAATCGGGGCCCGCCTGCTCGTATTCACTGATCGAGGCGTGAGCGGAGCAGTAGGGTTGCTGCGCGTTGGATGCTCTCTTTTGTCTGATTGAGGGCGACGTCCTCGCCGAATCGATCGACGAGTGACTCGATCGTGATGCGGTCGCCCCACTCGAGGACAACAGCAGGATCAGCAACGCCAACGATTGCAGCCACCGGTATGGCGTACTCGCTGGCCAGTTGGGTGATGCCGCCGACGACTTTGCCGGCGAAGCTCGTCTCGTCGAGTTGTCCCTCGCCGGTGATGATCAAATCGACCGTGGGGAGCACGTCGTAGAGATTGAGTTCGTCGGCAACGAGCTCGAAGCCGGGAACGAGCCGGCCGCCGATCGCAGCAAGTGCGCCGCCGAGGCCGCCAGCGGCGCCGCCGCCTTCGATGGCGGTGACGTCAAAAGCGAAGTCTTCGACAAACATCTGGGCGAGCCGCTCGAGCCGCCGAGTGAGCATTTTGACCTGTGCAGGCGACGCACCCTTCTGGGGTCCAAAGACAACCGCCGCGTCGGTGAATGTGGTCTGTACGTCGCAGGCAATGAGCAGGTCAACTTGTTTGAGCCGTGAGATCGCACTGATCGCACGGATTGCACCGAACCCGCCATCGGTTGAGGCTGAGCCTCCGAGGCCGACCACGATGCGCTTAGCACCGAGTTCGAGCGCCTTGTCGATGAGCTCACCGGTGCCTGTGCTGGTGGCGTCGAGTGCATCGTTGCCGGTTTTGCCACCGGCGAGCACCAAGCCGCTTGCCCGGGCCATCTCGATGACAGCAGTCTCTTTGTGGAACCGCCACGCAGCTTCGATCTGATTGCCGAGCGGCCCGGTAACCGTCGAAGTGCGGTTGGCGCCGCCGAGCACGTCGAGAATCCCATCGCCACCGTCGGCCATTGGGAGTTCGACGCATTCGATGTCGAGTTCCCAGCACGCATGGCCAATCGCTTGGGCCACCTCGTGAGCGGTTGCCGTGCCCTTGAACTTGTCAGGTGCCGCCAACACGCGCATAGCTCACCTTACGCCGGTTGCCGCCGGACCGGAGTGGAGTCGAAACCTGGATCAGCCGCCGGCGACAGCAGGAATGATGCTGACGGTCCAGTTGTCGTGGACTGCGGTGTCGAGGCCGTTGAGGTAGCGGACGTCATCGTCGTCAACGAATACGTTGACGAACTTACGCAACGCTCCGTCTTCGTCGAGGAGGCGTTCGCCCATGCCGGGGTGTTTGGCTTCGAGGGCAGCAATGACCTCGGAGAGCGAGCCGGGCTCGAGGGCGACCTGCTTTTCGCCTCCCGTGATTGGGCGCATCGTGGTGGGGATTCGGACGTTCACTGCCATCAGGACACGATACCGGTAATCCCTACTGAACTAGTCGGGTATAGCTGGGGAAGCGTCACGTCGGGACGGGGAATGCGCTGCTGTGCTCGTTGGTTGGGTCACTATCCAGAATGCGGCGAACGTAATGATTCCGAGCGCGGAAGCACCGATCAGGCCCCACGGAGCGCTGATCACAAGTACAGGAATCCAGACGACTGGGCCAATGCCGTGCCCGAGAAATCGGAAGGCCAGCACGAACGACAGAGCGCCGCCTCGGTTGCCGTCGACAATGGTGCTCGCCATCGACTGCACGACAACGACGACGAAACCGATCAGTGCACCGCTGACCGCGCTGATCATGGCGAGCAAGACGGGTGTGGTGCCCAGGGCGAGGAGCCCGCCGACCGTTGTTGCAGCGGCCGTGGCAACCAGGCTGCTCCGCCGATGGCCCCAGTGGTCGAGTAGCCGGCCCCAGAACGGACCAGTGATCATCGCGGCAAGCGGTCCGCAGATCAGCAACAGGCCTGCTCCGCCGCCCGACAGGCCCAACTCGTCGCGCGCTGCGACGCCAACCAGGACGGCGATGCCGATTGGACCAGCCGCTGCGAAAAACACCCCGCCACCAAAGATCAACATGCGTTTGGTCAAGAGTGGTCGGAATTCTGGCGGTGCTGCGTCGACGCGCGGTTCCCCGGGCGGGGGAGCGGCTGCCAGGACGGCTGCCAGGATCGCCACGCCGACGAATGCCCACCGCCAATTGACGTCAGCAGCGAGCCCGCCGATGACGGGTGCGAGACCACCCCCGGCAGCTTGGAAGCTCGAGTAGACGCCGACAGCTCGGCCGAATGCAGCTGGCTCGACAATCTCGGCGAGCCCGGCGACCAACAAGGGCGTGATGAACGCATTGGCGACGCCTTGACACGCGCGCCCGACGAGGAAGACTGTGAGGTTCGGTGCCAGGGCACATGCGAGGGATGCGGCGAAGAAAAGTATGTACGTCGATCGGACCGTTCGGCGCCGACCCCAGCGTTCGCCGAGCGTGCCCGAGACGAGGAGCGCTGCAGCAAAGGGGAGCATGTAGATCGTGAAACCCCAGCTGACGGCTGCGGACGAAGCGCCAAAGGTCTCCCGGAGCTCAGGGAACATCGGGACGATCACGACGGTGCCGAACGGACCCATCAACCCGCCAAAGTACAGCGGCAGCCGTGCCGATCGGGACGTGGGGCTGCTCATGTCGCTGACGCTATTCCAGCCGGCCTGTTTTGGCGGAGCCGCAATGTTGGATCAGTCGACGATGCCGTCGAGATGAAGCCCGGCCCAGCGCGCATCAGCGAGTCCGTCGCCACTATCTCGCGCTGTCGGTCGCGCTGTCGGTCGCGCTGTCGGTCGTGCCGTGCGCGTAACCTGCACGCATGGCACGTCGTCGATCCGAGCGGATGCTCATCACGAAGGTGACTGGCCTCGGCGAAGCTCGCCAGACGAAGCGCACCCCCGACGAACTGATCGTCGAGGAGCCCATGTCGATCCAGCTCGACGGAACGCTGACCGCCACCACGATGCGCACACCTGGTAACGACTTCGAGTTGGCGGCCGGGTTCTGCCATACGGAAGGGTTGCTTGGAGGCGCTTCGATCGTCGGCGTTCGTTACTGCGTCGACGGGAGCGCAGTCGGCAGCGAGCTCAACATCGTCACAGTCGAGACCGGTGGCCGTGCCCCTCAACCGACGCCACGCCTCGGCAACGTGTCGTCCAGTTGCGGATGGTGCGGAAGCGAACAGATCGACGACCTCTGCGCCCGGCTTGCGCCGATTCCGTCCAGCGAAGCTTTCGATCTTGACGTCATTGCAGGTATGCCCGACCGGGTGCTCGGTGACCAAGGGCTGTTTGCCCGGACCGGCTCGGTCCACGCCGCTGCAGCGTTCACCCGTTCCGGCGACGTTGTGCTGATGCGCGAAGACGTCGGCCGTCACAATGCCGTCGACAAGGTCATTGGTTCGATGTTGCTCGACCCTGCCCAAACCTTGCCGGCAGAGAGCGACGAACAGTTCGGGCTTTTCGTGAGCGGCCGAGCCAGCATCGAAATGGTCCAGAAGGCATGGGCCGGAGGTTTCAGTGCAGTCGTCGCGGTGAGTGCACCGACAGCGTTGGCTGTCGACGCCGCACGTCGGGCGAACCTGATGCTTGCGGGCTTCGTTCGTGGCACAACGTTCAACGTCTACGCACCCGAACGGCTTTGATCTCGTCTGGTTTCGTCTGAGCTGCACTGAACGGCGGGTTCGTCCGGCCGAAGCCTGGCCCGCCGATTCGCCAGTAGCGTGGCCTGTATGTTGATGGAGCAAGGTCTCAGCGTCGTTCACCTCTTTGGGAAGTCGACCCCGAACCTCGATCGAGAAGCGATCATCGCTGCGGTCAAGGAAGCAGAAGAAGCGGATTGCCAAGTGATCACTGCTGCGATGATTGGACACAAGTCCGACGTGGCGTTCATGGCGCTCTGCGCTGATTGGCGCACGCTGCGGCGGCTACAAACTGGGCTCCAGCAGGCGGGCTTCGACATCGTCGACAGCTACGTTTCGATCACCGAGATCTCCGAGTACACGAAGGGCATGCCCGAAGAGATGTTGCGCGGTCGGCTCACCCCGACTATCCCGCCCGAGGGCCTCAACGCATTCTGCTTTTACCCGATGAGCAAGAAGCGTGAGCAGGGCGCCAACTGGTTTGCGACGCCGTTCGAGCGTCGTTACGAGATGATGATGGAGCACGGCAAGAGCGGCCGTCAGTTCGCCGGCAAGGTCGCCCAGGTCATCTCCGGCTCAACCGGCCTCGACGACTTCGAGTGGGGCGTCACGCTGTTTGCCAAGAGCCCCGACGTCGTCAAAGAAGTCGTGTACACGATGCGTTTCGATGAGGGTTCAGCCCTCTACGGCGAGTTCGGTGCCTTCTACGTCGGATACCTCGAATACATCGAGAACATTTTCTGAACTGACGCCCTCAGCACCCCTGCCATTGCAGGGTGAAATTGCGGGCGGAGATTTAGAGGCGCGAGGCAACGATCGACTGCTCGAACACACCGCGGCCGGTCTCATCGAATGCGAACACGTCGAAGCGGGCCCGTGCAGGGTGGCCAACGACGAGCAACTCGGTGATTCCGTCGGGCCCGTTGTAGTTGATGTTCAGGCTCTCGTCGAGGAGCCTCTGACACTCCTCGAACGATCGGCATACTCGGCCACGGGTCGTCAACGCCGGAATTTGTGTGGCAAACACCGACGGATCGTCCGTTCCGACCAGGTCGACGGCGAGCGCAATCAAGTTGACGCAGTCGAAGGCGTTCGCGGCGAAGAGACCCGGCGGATCGAACGGCCGGTCTTCGTCAGTCGACTGAGCTTGGGGAGCCACTCCACGGACACGATCGCGCAAGCTGGGATCGAGTGCTTCAATACGCTGCGCTCCGGCTGGATCGCGGAACTGATCGTTGACGATGACGTCGATCAGTGACCCGAAGTTGGTTTTACTCAACGCCTCGAGGAAGGCGGTGCCGTCATCGCTGCCAGCGAGTACGACCACGACTTGTGCCCCTGATTCGACGACGTCTTGGGCTATGTCTTCGAGCATTCCGTCGCCGCGCACGAATGGGTAGGTGGTGACGGTCCGGGTGCCTTCGGACAGAGCGTCGCTGACAGCGCCGGCGAATGGTCGGCCGTAGATGTCGTCGACGTGGGCAATGGCGATGCTCGAGACGCCCGTCCGTTGCGCCAGGTCGGCAATCGCCTGTGCTTGCAAGGAGTCACTCGGTGCGGTGCGGAAAAAGAGTTCGTTGTCGGGGAAGTCGTCGAGCGCCAAAGCCGTTGCCGTTGGGGAGCACGACATCACCCCTGCCGACACAAGCGTGTCGAGTTCGTTCAGGGCCGTCAGTGACGATGCCGGGCCAACTACGGCGTCGATTTGCAGGTCACTTGCCAGGAGCGCTGCAACACCAGCCGCGCCGCCGTCGCCGAGCCCTTCGTTCTGTTCGACGATTCGAACAGGACGGCCGAGCACTCCGCCGGCTGCGTTGATTCGTTCGACAGCAATGTTCGACGCCTCGATGAGGCCCTGTCCCATGATTGGGTCCGAGGAGGGCAGCAGCAGGCCGATCGTGAGCTGATCGTCCCCCGAACGTTGGGGAGTGATCGTCGAGGTTGGAGCAGGAACGGTGGATGCAGGCTCGCTGTCGCCGCCGCCAGTGCACGCAGCAGCAAGGGTGGCCATGGCGCAAGCGACACCAACGATGCGCAACGCTGGACGGCTCATGGGTTGCACAGTAGAAGAGTGGAGGCCGTCAGGTCGGGCACCAAGCCTGCAACGTTTCTTCTGGAAAATGTCAAGAAGGCGCCGTGGCGGCCGGCAGTGAACGTCCAGGCATGCCTGTCACCAGTTGCGTATGATCTGACGATCGACGCTCTAGAAGGCAACCTCCCCATCGAAGCCACCTCCGACAAGGGTGGTAGTCGCGCCAGTAACTGCGCAAGTCACCGCTCGAGCGAGGTCAGATGAGCGCGCTCTTGCCGGGTAGCCGGCAGGGCCACCTCGATGCAGCTGCTGCTGCGCACCCCGGCGACCTCCGCAATGGCGGGACCGCGTACTGCGAGTCACTTGCTGCCATCACCGACGAGTGGGTTCGTTCGCTGTTCGACGCAGCAGTCGCCGAGCACGCTCCAGCCAAGGGTCGGTTCGCGCTGCTCGCCGTCGGGGGGTTTGGACGCAGCGAACTTGCTCCCTGGAGCGACCTCGATCTGCTCCTCGTCCACGACCTCAAAGGCAAGAAGACCGCACCCACGGTCGAGGCAGTGGCGAGTGCGCTCTGGTATCCGCTGTGGGATGCAGGCGTCAAGCTCGGTCACGCAGTGCGCACCGTCAAGGAACAGTTGACAATTATCACTGCAGATCTCGACTCCGCAACAGCGTTGCTCACGGCTCGATTCCTCGCCGGCGATCGCGATCTCGCCGACGAAGTGACGACCAAGGGCCGCGCCAGCTGGGACAGGCAAAGCGGCACATTCCTCGCCGCGCTACGTGCCCGGGTGCGCGAACGCCAAGACAATGCCGGCGACGTGGCGTATCGCCTCGAACCTGATCTCAAACTGGGTCACGGCGGCCTGCGCGACGTCCACTCGCTCAAGTGGGCAAACGAGAGTGGGCTGTCGATCCTTCCCGAAGATCTCATCGAGCTTGAGCGCTGCTACGACGTACTGCTCGGGGCGCGAGTCGCGCTCCATTGCTCCACCGGACGGCCAGGCGACGTCCTGCGCCTCGAAGATCAAGACTCGACGGCTGAAGTCGGCGGCTGGAATGATGCTGACGACTTGATGACCGACATCGCCGCAGCTGGCCGCACGATTGCGTGGCTCGTCGACGAGAACTGGGGCCGATCGGTCGCGACCGCCGACCGCCTGCCGGATCGTGCCATCTCGTCAGGCATCGTGCTGCGAAATGGCGAAATCGAATTGGCCGATTGCGCCGACCCGGTTGCGGACCCCACGCTCGTTCTTCAAGCAGCAGTCGCTGCTGCGCGCAACGACTGCCGGATTGGTCGGAGCACGCTCGACAGGCTGCACGATGAGGTCGAACCGTGGAAGGGCATTTGGCCGGTGGGCGCCACTGCCCAACTTGTGGCACTACTCCTCGAAGGTCACCGTTCGATTCGTGTACTCGAAGCGCTCGATCAACGAGAGTTGTTCGCCCGGCTGCTTCCCGAGTGGGAACCGAACCGGTCCAAACCGCAGCGCAACGCCTACCACCGCTTCACCGTTGATCGGCACCTGTGGGAAGCCGCAGCGAACGCATCGCAACTCGTTGATCGCGTTGCCCGACCCGACCTCCTCGTGCTCGGCGGACTGTTCCACGATCTCGGCAAGGGTTACCCGGGTGATCACACGATCGTCGGCATGGAGCTCGTGCGACAGGTCGGCCCGAAACTCGGACTCCCGACAGCCGACGTCGACACGCTTGTTGCCATGGTCGAGCATCACCTGCTGCTCCCCGACGTCGCTGTTCGCCGTGACCTCACTGACGAAGCCACGATCAACCAGGTGGCGGAATCCCTCGGCTCGGTCGAACGACTCGATCTATTGCATGCACTCACCGAAGCCGACTCACTCGCCACCGGCCCGTCGGCATGGGGCTCGTGGAAAGAAGACCTCGTCAACGAACTGGCGGCTCGTGTGCGCCACGTGCTCGGTGGCGGCAACGTCGCTGAGGTCACCTGGAGCCTGTTCCCCGACGCCAGCACACTGATGCTGATGGCGGCCGGCGAGATTGCCATGCATCGCAAGGACGACGTGATCACCGTTGTCAGCCCCGACTCGGCCGGTACGTTCAGCCAGGTTGCCGGCGTACTCTCGCTGCACGGGCTCGACGTACTCACAGCTCGGGCGCACTCCGACGAGCAGGGCATGGCGGCATCTGAGTTCCGCATCATCCTGCCTGAAGATGGGATTGCCTGGCGCACGCTCAAGACCGACCTCGGTCGTGCACTCGCTCATCAGTTGGCGATCGAGTCGCGGCTCGTCGAACGGGCCAAGACCTATCGGCGTCGCCGCCGCACCCAGGCGCAGCAGCCGGAGCCGCCGAAGGTGGTGTTTCATGACGACGCATCGAGCAACGCCACGGTGATCGAAGTTCGTGCGGCCACGAAGATCGGGATTCTTCATCAGATCACGAAAGCGATCGGCGAGCTTGGCCTCGACATCCGTCATGCCACGGTGGACACCATTGGCATTGAGGTCGTTGACACGTTCTATGTCCGCACGTCGGCGGGGGAGCTCGTTACCGACAAATTCCATCGCAAAGAAATCCAGCGCGCAATCCTGCACGCAGCCACCTGAGTTTCGACCTGGATGGCACGAACCTGCTGTACCCGTTCCGATGACGTAGCGTGCACCAGGTGAGCAGCGACAAGTCCGAAGGTGACGCGGTGAGCCCTGACATGGCAGTAGACCTGGCGCGCTGGAGCGAAACGCTCGCTGGCATTGCCCGGACCGGGATGGGCTTCACCGAAAGCCTGTACGAACGTGAACGCTTTGAAGAGGTGTTGCACGTTGCTGGCGACATCAAGGCTGCGGCTGCAGGCGTTTCCAGGTCAGACACCGCCCGCGACGAGTTCGTGGGCGAATGGGTCGAGTCGATCGGCGAAGGCGTGCCCGGTTACGTCACCCCGAAGGTCGCAGTCGGTGTCATCGTCGGCAACGACAACGGCGAGATGCTGCTGGTTCAGCGCAAAGACTCTGGCGTCTGGCTATATCCCACGGGTTGGGCCGATGTTGGCTACTCGCCCGCTGAGGTCGCCGTCAAAGAAGTCCACGAAGAGACCGGCATCGAGTGCGAGCCCACCCGCCTGCTCGGCGTGGTCGACGGCCAACGCATGGGTTTCAGCCGATTCGGCATGTACATGCTGTTGTTCCACTGCCGTGCCACGGGAGGGTCGCTCAATCCGCACCCGCTCGAGACCGGCGACGTCGGCTGGTTCGCCCAAGGGCAGTTCCCAGAGGCCACGGCTGGCGTTGGCTGGTGGGGCGATATGGCGTTCGACGCCATCAACGGGGTACAAGCCCCGGCAACGTTCGACGACGTTCGCGACCCCATCTGGCGCACCTGACTCAGTCTTGATCGCGAAGGAACTGTTCGACTTCGTCGACCAAACCTTCAGGATCGACCGGTTCGGTCGTGGCAAGTTCGTCGTCGGCGATCTCTTCGAGGCGCGATAGGTACTCGACCATGTCGTCGTCATCGCCTATCAAGGCAGCAACGCGGGCGTTGTATTCAGCGGCGCTAGCCGCGAGCAACTGCAGCGGTGCGGGAGTGCCAATCATGGTGCAGGCGCGCTCGACCAACGCCGACGCAGCCTTTGGCGACGGCACCTGGGATGCGTAACCGGGAATTGCTGCCCAGAGTGATGCAGTGGCGAGGCCGGCACGGTGCAACTGATCGTGGAGAACACCGACAATTCCGGTCGGCCCTTCGTACTCGGATCGTTGGAGCTCGAATCGTTCGATGAGACTTTCGTCGGTGGCGGTTCCGATGAGGGGTACCGGCCGCGAGTGCGGGACGTCGGCCAGCAAAGCGCCCAACGAGATCGCCATAGTGACGCCGAAAGTTTCGCAGAGGCTGAGAATCTGTTCCGAGAACGTGCGCCACCGCAGGGCGGGTTCGGGGCCGAGCACCAAGATCACGTCGGTGCCTGGTAACGAGACCGACCAGACGCCGACAGTCGGCCACACGATGCTGCGATGGTTGTCGTTGTCGAGTTTGATCTGCGGGCGCACCGTGGCGAAGTCGGTGAACGGCTCAGGGTCGATCTCGGCGATTGCATCGGCGCCCCACGCTTCGATCATCGTTCGTAAGGCGGTTGACGCGGCATCACCGGCGTCATTCCAACCAGTAAACCCAGCGATCAGTACAGGCCGCGTCAATGACGGTTGTTTCTGCCAGCGAACGTGCTCGGACCCCACGGATTGCACGCTACCGTCCCTTCACCGTGAGCGACTTCAACGACTCCTCAGCAGACGATGCCGATACTGCAGCAGCTGCTGCCGATACTTCGGTAACAATTGAGACGGCCACGGTTGTCGACGACCAGTTGATTGCAGCATTCGCCCGTCTGGTTCCGCAGCTCTCGTCGTCATCGCCTGCGCCAGACGCCGATCAATTGGGGCTGGTCGTGAACGGCGACGACACGGTGTTGTTCATTGCCCGTGTCGACGGAACGATCGTTGGCAGCCTGACGCTTGCCTTTTACCGCATCCCGACCGGTCTGAAGTCGTGGATCGAAGATGTCGTCGTCGACGACGCTGCACGCGGTCACGGAGTCGGCCGCAAGCTGAGCGAAGCAGCACTCGCCGAGGCAAAAGCGCGCGGAGCGAAAGACGTCAGTCTCACCAGCCGGCCGTCACGCGAAGCCGCCAACCGTCTCTACCAGCGCATCGGCTTCGAAGCCCGCAACACAAACCTCTACCGCTTCAAATTCTGAAGTCGGTCCAGATCGCCCGATCCCTGCGGCAGCCCTCACGCACGCTTTAGTTGGGTCGAGCTTGGGCTCTTCGTAGGTCTTCGGCGGCTTGTCTGACTTGCCAGTCGCGGTCAACTAATGCCTGCTCGATGGCGGCTTCGACTGCTGGGCCCTCGAAGGGGGCCAGGGCGAGGACGGCGCGGCGGCGCACTGCGGGCTTGTCACTACACGCCGCGATGATGACGTCGACGGCGGCCGGATCACCGATTGCCCCGAGCGCGGCCACGGAGGCCTCACGGACGAGCGGCTCCTCAGCGTTCTGGGCAAGTTCCAATAGGCGATCGAGTACTGCAGGTCGATTCGATTCGTGTTCCCCCGTAGTCCACGCCGCCATCTCAACCACGTTCACGTCGGGATCGGCGAGCAGCGGGACGACGTCGACCGACGGATGCGTCGCTGCCAGCTCGGCGGCTCGTCGGCGAACGCGAGGGTCGTTGTCGCTGAACGCTTCGGTCAACTTTTCGTCGGCCAGTTCGCCGAGCCGCTCGAGGGCACCCAATGCTGTTGCGCGGATGTTGCCGTCGTCACTGGCGAGCCCGGCCGTGGCGGTGCCGATGTCGCCCTGATGGCCAGCGACAGCGACGTCTTTGCGGGTCGGTCCGGTCATTGCTTCAACAGATCAGTCAGGGTGATGACGGCGTATGCCAGTGCGAACGCAATGACGATGGCCAGGACGGCGCCCATGACAACAGCGAGAGCCGAGCTTGCGACCACGGCCCACACGCGGCGAAGCACATTTGGACGCCTGTAAAGGGGAACGACGGTCTCAGCGATGCCGATCGGCACCCATTTCCTGCGAACAACTGGCGCCGTGCGTGGTGTTCGGGCCGTGGCTCTGGCAGTCTTTCTCCAGCCGGTCCCCAGCAGCGCCACTATGGCGAGCCCGACCATCCAACCGGCCTGAGTGGTGAGATCTGTGACCGACACAACAAACAACACTGTACTCAACACTGCGTTGGCCTCACCGGGCACGCCGATGGCCAACGGTTTGGATGTTGAGTTGCCGGGCGGAAAGTGGCTCGGACGCCTCGGATGGCTGCTCGGCGGCGTCGGCTTGGTTGCGCTGGCAGGAATTGTTGCTGCGTCGTTGGTCCCAGCAACCCTTGTCGCTGAGAAAGAGAACCGTCGCCTGATGGAGATGCAGCCGGCGCCGTTTGCGCAGACCCCGGCCTCGGCCGAGTCGGTGAACGAGCGTGTGGTGTTTGGTGATCTTCCTGACGAAGTCAAACGGTTCGAGACCAATGGAGACTTCTTCTTCGTGACGGTCAGCGCCCCCGAACAGTCGCTGCTGTCGTGGTTTGCTGGCCGGAGTGACCCTGCGATCGACCTCCTCACCACTGAAGACAAGTTCGGTGTTCGGACAGCGTCGCAGCGGCGTGAAGCAGCGTTGCAACAAATGCGGTCGGCATCCCAGGAGGCCCAGTTCGTCGCCCTCACCGCCGCTGGCTACGAACCCGAGATCAGCCTCGGCGAAGTCGTCGTTGAAGAAGTCCTCTGCCGTGAGATCGGTGACGACGGCTTATGCGCCGAGTTCTTCCCGTCGGACCTTGCTATTGATCCGTCCGACACGATTCTCGAAGCTGAAGGCAAGGAGCTGAACTCGGTTGAAGACCTCTCCGCCGTGCTCGACGGCAAGTTGCCGGGCGACACGATCGACCTCAAGATCCGACGCCCCGACGTGGGGATCCTCGACGTGACGGTCGAACTGGCTGCGTCCCCAGACGATCCCACCCGCACGATCGTCGGATTCCGTCCGTTCGACACTCGAGTCGTCACGTTGCCGTTCCAGGTCGATATCGACACCGGCCGGATCGGTGGCCCGTCTGCTGGTCTGGCGTTCACGCTCGCTCTGATCGACGAGCTGACCGATGGCGAGTTGACCGGTGGGCGGAACATCGCCGTGACTGGCACGATCTCGCTCGACGGCTCTGTCGGGCCAATTGGTGGCTTGTCGCAGAAGGTCAGCGCGGTCCACCAACACCATGTTGACGTGTTCTTGGTGCCGGCTTCGCAGCGTGAATTAGCCGAAGGCGAAGATGAGCTCCGTAAGAAGCTCAACGACGCAGGCCATGGTGATGTCGAGATCATTCCGGTGGCCACGCTCGACGAGGCGCTTCAGGCGCTGGAAGACTTGGGTGGGGACCCGCTCGTCCCCGTCAACATCACTCTGAGCTGATTGCCACCATCACGGTTGTTGAGACGCGTAGCTTCGGCGTATGGCTATGTCGACTTCGCGCCCCGACCCATCATCGCCGACGTCCATCGCCGACGCGTCGTTTGGCATATCCCGCCGCGGGTTCGATCAGGCTGAGGTTAAAGACTTTCTGAGAATGGTCGCAGCCGAGCTGGGCCGAATGCGTGAGCGCGAGCGCTTTCTCGAACATGAACTCCAGGCGGCTCAGTTCGACTCGGGTGTTGCTGCTCAGGTTGACGACGAGGCGATGACCCGGCTGCTCGGTGAAGAAGCCATGCGCGTCCTCATCACCGCCCGCGAGAGCGCCAGCGAGATCCGCCAGAAAGCCGAGCAGTCAGCAGCACAGATGCTGAGTGAGGCCGGTGACGAAGCCAATCGCGTGCGCGAGGAAGCCGAGATTGAGGCATCACGTCGACGTGGCGACGCGACGGCCGATGCTGAAGCCGAACTGTCGATGGCCAAGCACCAGGGTCGCGAGATGGTCAACGAAGCCCGCGCCTACCGCGAGCGCGTGCTGAGTGAGCTGGCACGCCGTCGCGAACTAGCACGTGAACAGATCGAACAACTGATCCATGGTCGTGAACGTCTGATGCAGACCTTTGAGCGGGCTCGCCTTGTGGCTGTCGACGTCATTGCTGAGATGGAACCGCTCGGTGAGCCTGAGGAATACGTGAACCTCACACCGACCACCGGGCCGCTCCCCGTGATGATCGCGAACTCGGCTCGCCCCGAAGCGACAGCTGCTGTCCCCGTCGTTGCTATTGACGACATCGGGATTACCGAGGCGCCGGTCGCTGAGCCCGAGCCCGAAGCTGACAGCGGACATGATGACGAAGCGGATGACGAAGTGGACGACGACGATGACCGTGATGTCGTTATCGATTTGTTCGCTCGCATCCGGGCCGACGTGCCGGCAAAAACCGATTCTGCAGCGGACGAGGAGAACATTGAAATAATTGAAGTTGCTGAAGTTGCTGAAGTTGCTGAAGTTGCTGAAGTTGCTGAAGTTGCTGTCGAGTCGGAAATCGAGGCAGCAGCGATTGGTTTCGCCGAACGTGACGAGGTTGTCACGCCCCTGATCGTGTCGAGTGCAAAGAAGTTGAAGCGAGCGCTGGCCGACGAGCAGAACGACGTCCTTGATGCGCTCCGTCGCGGCGAGCCGGTGCACGAACTCGACGAGATGATTCCAACATTGAGCGAACACGTCGCTCGCTACACCGCTGCCATCGCCGACGACCTCGAGGCCGCCGTCCGGCTCGGTGGCGCCACATCGAAAACTGGCGCAACCCAGCTGCGCAAGGGTCTCGTGACCGAATCAGTCAGCGTGGCCAACGGCGCTGTCGAGCAGTGGCTGGTCGTGCCGTTGCGCGATCGCCTCGCCCGATGCATCGAAGAAGGCGCCGGCGACAACGCGGTCGTCACCAAAAAGGTCCGTTCCGTGTACCGCGAATGGAAGACCCAACACATCGATGAGAGCCTTGACGACGTGCTGCGTCGGGCCCACGGACGTGGCGTACTCGCTGGTTTTGCGCCTGACACGCCCATAGTTTGGGAAGCCGATCCGCGCTTCGCGGCGTGCCCCGATTGCGAAGACAATGTGCTCGCCGGGGCCATCACGGCAGGCGACGGATTCCCGACCGGTGACGTGTTTGCCCCCGCTCATCAAGGGTGCCGCTGCCTGTTGGCGGCTGCCGGCCGATAATCTTGGCGCCAATGCGGCGCTCACAAGACCTCCCGGTCGATCGCTCACGACGCCGGTTTACCGGCCGTGGCATCCTGATTGGACTCGGCGGACTGTTTATGTTCGTCCTGATCTTTGGGCGTGCGATCGCTCGCTTCTACGTTGACTACCTGTGGCACGGCGCCCTCAATCGAGGTGACGTTTTCTGGGGTGTCCTCGGCGCAAAGTTCACGCTCTTTGCGGTCTTCTTTCTGTTCTTTGCGGTGCTGGCCTGCGTCAACCTCTACATCGCAGATCGGACTGCGCCCTCGTCGTTCCCGGCCAATGTGCACCCGTACGTCGAACGATTCCACGAGGTGTTCGGCAAACGACTCCGCCTCGTTCGTTACGTTTCGGCCCTCATCCTCGCCGTCTTAATTGCGCTACCAGCGGTGGCCCAGTGGCAGCTTTGGCTGCTTTTCCGAAACTCCCAATCGTTTGGCACGCCCGACCCGCAGTTCGGCGCCGACGTCGGTTTCTACGTCTTCCAGCTGCCGTTCTTGACGTTCCTGCTCGACTGGATGTTCGTCGCCGTCATCCTCGTCCTCCTCTTCACCGCAGCCGCCCACATCCTTAATGGTGGCGTCGTGTTTGTCTCGCCGGCCCCGGTGATTCGCGACGCAACGAAGGCTCACTTAGCGGTCCTTCTGGCCATCCTGGCCGTGCTCAAGGCCGGCGATTACTGGCTGGATCGCTACGAACTGACCAACAGCACCCGGGGCATCGTCGATGGCGCCACCTACTCGGTTGTCAATGCGCAAATCCCCGCAATCATGCTGCTGATCCTGATTGCCGTCCTGACCGCTGTCCTCTACCTGTCGGTCATAAAGACCAATTCATGGCGTCTACCGCTGCTCGCCTCGGCGCTGTGGCTGGTCGTTTCCATCGTTGGCGGCGTGATCTATCCGGCCATCGTCCAGTCGCTCGTCGTCAATCCGAACCAGGAAACCCGTGAAGCCCCGTTCATCGAGCGCAACGTCGATGCGACCCGCGAGGCATTGGGCCTGACCGACGTCGGCATCCGCGAAGTGCAGTTCGGCACGCTCACCGCTGCCGAGGTCGAGGCCGACATCGATCCGCTCACCAACGTGCGCCTCCTCAACCCGGCCGAAATGGAAACCCGTTTCCTCGTCGACGAAGGCCAAGTCGCTGGCTTGAGCATTGAAGACCTCGACGTTGACCGCTACGAATTCGACGGCGAAGTCGAAGAGGTCCTCGTGGCAGCCCGCGAGCTGGATCTCGGTGGTGTCACCAACCGCAGTTGGCAGGGCATCCACCTGATCAACACCCGCGGGTGTGGCCTTGTGGCAGCGCCGACCAGCAAGGTCCAGTCGAACCAGCGGCCCGATTACCGAACGCTCGAACTCGATCGCCCCGAGCTGTACTTCAGCCCAACGATGAGTGGCTACGGCATTGCCAACTCTGCATCGAGCGAACGCGAATGCGACGAGCCCCACCAGTACGAAGGCACCCAAGGTGTGGCAATGAGCTCGTTCGCTCGTCGAGCGGCCTTTGCCCTCGCCTTCCTCGACTACAACGTCGTTGGCTCGGGTGCAATCCGGTCCGACTCCCAGATGCTCTGGGTGCGTAACGTCAACGACCGCCTCACCAAGCTCGCACCCTTCTTGTCGTACGATGCTGACCCCTACCCGGTCGCCGTTGACGGTAGAGCAGTGTGGGTGGTCGACGGCTACACGACCTCGTCGCGCTACCCGTATGCCCAGTCCATTGGTGCCGTGCAGCGCTCGCCGCAGTCCGGGCTGTCCAACAGCGACAACTACGTGCGCAACAGCGTCAAGGTTGTTGTCGATGCGTACACCGGCGACGTCACCTTCTACGTCGTCGATGACGTTGACCCGATCCTCAAGGCGTGGCAGAGCGCCTTCCCTGACCTGTTCACCTCTGGTGACGAAATGCCTCAGGTGATCCGGGAACACCTCCGTTATCCGGAAGACCTGTTCCGCATCCAGACCGATGTGTACTCGAAGTACCGGCTCGACCCGAAGTTGTTCTTCCAGCGCGACGGCAACGCATGGTCGGTGGCCCAGGCCCCGAGCGCAACGCCGGCGAGCAACACGCGGACGATCTCAGACACCGTCGTTGGGGCTCCTTCTGCAGCCGCCAACACGTTCGCCACCGAGTCGAACGCCGAACGATTCACCCCGTACTACACGGTCTTCGACACCAGTCAGCCCGGTGAGGAACGCAAGGAAGAGTTCGTCATCCTGCGCCCGTTCGTACCGTTCTCGACAGGCGACACCCGTACCCAGTTGCAGTCGTATATGACGGCTTCAAGTGACCCTGATACCTACGGACAGCTGACGACGTACGTCGTGCAGGAACGCAACGGCAACCTTCCTGACGGTCCACTCCGTGTGGCTGGCAACGCCGAATCACAGTCTGAGATCTCCGACCGCATCACACTCGACAACCAGGATGCTGGCGGCACCCAGGTGCGCTTCGGTGACCTCCAATTGGTTCCCGTCGGCGACGGCCTGATTTGGGTGCGTCCGTACTACGTCGCAGTTCCGCAGGAAACTGGCACGGTCCGCTCTGTCAGTGAATTCCGCTTCGTCATCGTCTCGAACGGCAACAACTCGGTGCTGGCGAGCACGATTACCGAAGGTGTCCGACGGCTCTTCCCCGGCTTCGAAGGTGATGTCGGTGACGTTCTCGGCGTGCCAACCGAACCCGGCGATGTCGTTCCGGCCGCCCCGGTCGAAGACGATGGCATTGATGTGTCTGGGTTGCCCGTCGATGCTGCAGAGCTGTTGACGCTGGCCGACTCGCTCTTCGGCGAAGCCGACGACGCCCTCGCCATTGGTGACCTGGGCGAGTACCAGGCCAAGGTCGAAGAAGCCCGTGCTCGCCTCGCTGAGGCACTCGCCATCCTCGAAGCTGGCTGACCCCGCCCGCCCTGCCGGGGCGGGCGGGCGGTGAGTTTCGACGCCTACTGATTCGGTGATCGTTGGTTCGAGTTCAGCGGGCGGCGGAAGCGCTCGGCCAGTTCGGCGAGATCGGCACGGAACTGAATCTCGTATCGGGCCTGTTCGGCAGCGAGCTTTTCGGTGCTGCGCTGGACTGAGCTGATTGCTTCGGCAACGAGTTCTTGCACGGCGACCGTATCGTCGGCTGTCGGCGTTTTTTCGGCGTCGGCCTGATCGAGCAGCACATCGAGATCGTTGCTCAACTCGGTCAACTGGTTGGCCAATTCGAGAGACACCTTGTTCATTCGGTTGTCGAGCGCTGACATCTTCTCGGCCATTTGGCTGACCTGATCTTGCACCATCTGAACGTCGGCATTGCTCAAGGCTGCTTGTGCGGCATTGATGCGTCCGTCGTGGTCGGTGATCGAGTCAGCGAGTTGGTCGATGCGGGTGAAGAGCGCGTCGATGCGCAGGTCTGGTCGTGGGAGCGCCGGAACCTTCTTCGACTCGACCTCGAGCCGGTCGGCGAGCGCACGAACCTGACCGGAGAGTTCGGTGACTGCACCGAATCGGTGACCGACTTCGCCGATCTCCTGGCCGACCTGGCTGACTCGATCATCGACGGCGCCGACTCGCTGGTTGAGTTGTGCACCGGCGACATCGAGCGAATCGAGCCGCTGGTACAGCAACGAGTTCGTCTGATCGACCGTGCCGACCATCGAGAGCAGCTCGGCCTTCTGCTGATCGGACGCATCGAGTCGCTGTTTGAGGTCGACGATCTCGGCTCGGAGCACGTCGATCTGATTCGGTTCGTTGGTTTTCTTCCGGAAGAGTCCCATGGTCCACTCTGAAACATAGCTGACTACTGTTGGGTCATGGCTGGCAAAGAAACTCCAAACAAGATCCTTCTCGAAGAATCAGAGATGCCGACGCAGTGGTACAACATCGTTGCTGACCTACCGACGCCGCCGCCTCCGGCGCTCCACCCGGGGACGCATCAGCCGGCTGGTCCCGAAGATTTCGCGCCGCTGTTTCCGATGGCGCTCATCGAGCAAGAGGTTTCGACCGAGCGATATATCGACATTCCCGGTGGTGTTCTTGACGTCTACAAGCTGTGGCGCCCGAGTCCGTTGTTCCGTGCGAAGCGCCTCGAAGCAATGCTCGACACCCCAGCACGCATCTACTACAAGTACGAGGGCGTCAGCCCGGCTGGCTCGCACAAGCCGAACACTGCGGTGCCGCAGGCGTACTACAACCATCAAGAGGGCATCACGAAGCTCACGACCGAAACCGGGGCTGGCCAGTGGGGTTCGGCGCTCGCCTTCGCCACTGCCCAGTACGGGATGGAGTGTGAGATCTGGCAGGTGGCTGCGTCGTTTAAGCAGAAGCCGCACCGCAAGACGATGATGGAAATCTGGGGCGCCACCCTGCACTCGTCTCCGTCCGAGCTGACCGAATTCGGCCGGTCGCTGCTTGCCGAAAACCCCGACCACACGGGCTCGCTCGGTATCGCCATTTCCGAAGCGGTGGCGATGTGTATGGAAGACCCCAACGCCCGCTATGCGCTCGGCTCGGTACTGAACCACGTGTTGATGCATCAGACGATCATTGGTGAAGAGGCCTTGTTGCAACTCGCCAAGGTCGAAGAGGTGCCTGACGTGCTCGTTGGCTGCACCGGTGGCGGTTCGAACTTCGGTGGTCTGGCGTTCCCGTTCTTGCGCGAGAAGCTCGCTGGCCGGATGAACCCGATCATCCGCTGCGTGGAGCCGGCGGCATGCCCGACGCTCACCAAGGGCGAGTACCGCTACGACTTCGGCGACAGCGCTGGCATGACACCGTTGATGAAAATGCACACGCTTGGCCACAGCTTCGTGCCGGAGCCAATCCATGCGGGTGGCCTGCGCTATCACGGCATGGCGCCGCTCGTTTCGCACGTCTACAACGAAGGGCTCGTTGAGGCGATCTCGATTCCGCAGCGTGAGTGCTTCGCTGCGGCCCTCGACTTCGCAAAGGCCGAGGGCATCATCCCGGCTCCCGAGCCCACCCACGCCATCGCTGCTGCGGTGCGCGAGGCGCTGGCGTGCAAGGAAAGCGGTGAAGAGAAGGTCATCCTCACTGCGCTCTGCGGGCACGGCCATCTCGACTTGGCCAGCTACGAAAAGTACCTGTCGGGCGACATGGTCGATTACGAACTGCCTGACGAGGCCATTGCCGAAGCGATGAAGTCGGTCCCGGTTATTGGATAGTTACCTGCGGGTCGGGCGAATCGGTTCACAAAGCGAGAATGAAGTCGCCGGGGTCGCCGGCTGGCGCTGGTTTGAAGCCCATGCGGTGCAGGTACCGATCGTGTATGTCGGTGGTTGCCTCGGCGCGAAGCTGCGTGATGCCGTGTTGGCCGAACACGTTCGAGCCTCGCCCGTAGAGCCAGTCGCCGAGCCGTGAGTCGCGGTAGGCGGCGAGCACATAGTCGAGGTCGACGGTGAGTGTGTCGCCGTTTTGATGCCCGATCAGCACGCCGGCGGGCAACCCGTCGCGGGTAAGGAGAAGGGCCAAGACGTCATCGCCGACGGGCATTGCAAAGTCGGGTTGGAAGGTGCCAATGTCGCTCGTGTGGAAGCGGATGAAGTCGAGGAGGAACGGTGAGTCGGCCCGGATGTCGGACACGCCGAGATCGATGGCGCCGGAGCGGAACTCTTTGGCCAGGAACCAGACGTTGATGGCGGCGATGGCGATGTTGGTCACCATGATCGGCGTCGACTCGATCAGGAAGCCGTAGGTGAAAAACGTGAGCGAGCCGCAGAACGAGAGCAGTCGTAAGCGGACGACCGAACTCATCGTGAGCGACGTGACGACGATTGCTGAGGCTGCGTAGCCGAGGAGTTCGGCACCCGCAACGGCAATCATGCAGCTGAGCCTGCTGCAGTTTTGACACGGGCTTTGGTTTGGCCGCGCACGATCATTGCCAGCGCACCAATTACGCAGGCCATCGCGATGCCCTGCAACGCAGTGACGGCCTCGCCGAGAATGATCCACGCGAGGGTGGCCGAGGCAACGGGGATGAAGAGTGTGAACGTCGAACCGACCCAGAGCGGAATCCGCTGGAGCGACCAGTTCATCAGTGAATGGCCAACGATGCCCGAGCCGATGATCATGAGGATTAACCAGCCCCAATTGGAAGCGTTCGGCCACGAGAGGTCTTGGCCGAGCGGGAGCCCGATCACGAGGCAGATTGCTGCCGTCCATATCGAGGTGCCGGCGGTGAACTCGGTCGATGTCATTGTCGAGCGTGAATTCTTCGATGCGATGAAATAAGCGCTCCACGAGAACATGGCGGCGACGGCGAGGAGGTCGCCCCGCAAGCTGGTGACGTCGTTGCTTGTCGAACTGGTGACGACCACGAACGCTCCAGCCAGGGCAACAAGTGACCAGAGGGCGTCGCGCAGTCGGATCTTTTCACCGAAGAAGCGAGCTGCGACAACGCCCACCAAGATTGGTTGCAGGGAGCCGATGGTCGTGGCGTTGACGACGCTCGTTTCCTTGATAGCGGAGAAGAAGAACACGATGTCGGCGCCGAGTGCGATGCCACCCCACATCGACTTACGGATGATCTGCATCTTGAATGGCACACCGCGGGCGCGCATGTAGAAGGTGAGGCCGACGAAGAAGACGAAGAACCTGTAGGTACCGATCGCCAAGGCATCCATATCGAGGTACTTCGCGAGGATTGTTCCGGTCGACCATGCGGTGACGGCAATACCGGCGCCGAGTAAACCGCGTGGGGTTTCGCTGGCAGCGGTGCTGTCGGCGCTGGTTTGGGTCGTTGCGGTCACCCAAGCAACGTATCTGGTTCCCCGGCGGTGAGGGCCTGTTGGGGCGGTGTTGACAGCACCCTGCACGGGCCCGCTCGGCTGAGGGCGGTGCTCGCGGCATGGTTCTGCAGAGGCCGGTTGTGTTCGCAATACGACGGCTCTATCATGACATCACTGTTCGCCGCGGGGTGGAGCAGTACGGTAGCTCGTCGGGCTCATAACCCGAAGGTCGTAGGTTCAAATCCTACCCCCGCCACCATTTAGGAAGCCCTGGTAGGTCGCAAGACTTGCCAGGGCTTTTGTGGTTCTCAGGGTCGGCCTTCCTGCCGGTGATGCTCCCGTTTGTGTTCATCCAGTTTGTGTTCATCCCATGGCTGGACGAGCGTGACTGCCGGCGCGCTCCGTGCGCTGCCGGGTCCGACGCTGAACCTCGCGAGTGCGAAGCGGGCGTCAGGAATCAGGTGTGAGATGAATGTCGTATGCGCAGGTGTGCGCACCGCTGGTCTTGTGGGTGATCCGTTGGACATTTGCTTCAGGAATCAAGTCGCGGAGGTAGTCGAGTTCGCTGGCGCAGGCCTGCGGATACTGGTTCGCAACGGCCCAGATGGCGCAGTTGTGGAGGTTGATCCGAAAATGCCCTTCGGCGACTGCCTCGAAGTCGGCGAGGTAGCCCTGCTCGTCGAGCAGTTCGGTGAGGATGGCGACCTGCTCGTTGACGGGTTTGCCTGCAAGCCGACGCTCGGCGACATCGACCATTCGGTGCCGCCGACGATCGAAGACTCGGCCAATGAGGGCTGGCTCTTCGGCTTCCATGTGCCCGAGGAGCTCGATAGGTAGGCTTTCGGCAGCCGTGGCAAAGAGGGGCTCGGTGAGCGTCGTCGCTCGATACCGCTCTGCCGGTCGGCCTGGATGCCCGTGATCTTTGTGCGACGTGACCAGCCCAGCAGTACGGAGGGCGCCAAGGTGCTGGCGGACCGCACTCGATGAAATCTCAAGTGCAATTGCGAGTTCGTCGGGAGTCGCTACGCCGTGACGTTTGAGGATTTCGAGCACATGACGCTGCGTCGGCGACAGATCAACGGCATGCTTCATGTTGGGTAATCATAGCGACGAGTTGCACTATGCGCAATTGCGCAAGGTGTATGTTGCAAAATTGTCCAAAAGTCGATAGAAATTCAATCAGCGGCGACACAGTCTCCGCTCACACAAGGTCTGGTCAGCCCCTGAGGTAGGCCAGTCGAAAGGAGCCCCCCATGAAGGTTTGGATCGATCAGGATCTCTGCACCGGAGACGGCCTCTGCGAGGAGATCGCACCCGACGTCTTTTTCGGAATGGACGACGGTCTTTTCTATGTCAAAGAGACCGCTTCAAATTTCGGCGCTGAAAAATTGTTCGACGGCACCGCCAACCCGGCAGGAGCCGAGGGCATGGCGCGTATCCCGGATGGCGGCCTCGAGAGCGTCATCGAATCCGCTGAAGAATGTCCCGGCGAATGCATCTTCATCGATGTCGAAGGGTGACGATTTCTGATGAGTGAAAGCACCCGCACCATCGAGGAGCTGACGTCGGCCGATTACGAGTACGGCTTCAGCACCGACCTCGAAACCGACATTGCCCCGCCGGGCCTCGATGAGAGCGTTGTCCGACTCATCTCGTCGAAGAAAGACGAGCCCGAGTGGCTTCTCGAATGGCGCCTGAAGGCTTATGCGGCGTGGCGCGAAATGGAAGAGCCCGACTGGGCCAAGCTCGAGATCGCACCGATCGACTATGAGTCGATCAGCTACTGGGCGGCACCGAAGCAGAAGCCTGTGCTCGACAGCATGGATGATGTCGACCCTGACATTCGTGAGATGTTTGACAAGCTCGGCATCCCGCTGCACGAGCAAAAGATGCTCAGCAACGTCGCGGTCGATGCAATCGTCGACTCCGTGTCGGTGACCACGACATTCAAAGCAACGCTTCTCGAAGCTGGCGTAATCTTCTGTTCGTTCTCCGAGGCGGTCAAGGACTACCCCGACCTGGTGCGTGAGCACCTCGGCTCCGTCGTGCCGGTGCGCGACAACTTCTTCGCTGCATTGAACTCGGCGGTGTTCTCCGACGGTTCGTTCTGCTACATCCCGAGGGGTGTTCGCTGCCCGATGGAGCTGTCGACGTACTTCCGGATCAACTCGATGAACACCGGTCAATTCGAGCGCACGCTGATCGTTGCCGAAGACGATTCCCATGTCTCGTACCTCGAAGGATGTACCGCGCCGCAGCGCGACGAAAACCAACTACACGCTGCGGTTGTCGAACTCGTTGCCAAGGACCGTGCCGAGATCAAGTACTCCACGGTGCAAAACTGGTATCCCGGTGACGAGAACGGGGTCGGTGGCATCTACAACTTCGTCACCAAGCGAGGACGTGCCCACACTGACGCCAAAATCTCTTGGACGCAGGTCGAGACCGGTTCAGCAATCACCTGGAAATACCCGAGCGTGATTCTGCAGGGTGACCGCAGCATCGGCGAGTTCTACTCCGTTGCGCTGTCGTGTCGCCGCCAGCAGGCCGACACCGGCACCAAGATGATTCACATTGGTAAAGACACCACGAGCACGATCATCTCCAAGGGCATCTCTGCCGCCCGCGGTCAAAACACGTATCGCGGCTTGGTCAAGATCCTGCGCTCTGCGGAAAACGCTCGCAACTACACACAGTGCGATTCGTTGCTCCTCGGCAAAGAGTGCGGGGCCCACACGATTCCGTACATCGAAGTGAAGAACCCGACCGCCCAGGTCGAACACGAAGCATCGACGTCAACGGTTGGTGAAGACCAGCTCTACTACTGCCGCCAACGCGGTATGACCGAAGAAGACGCAATGTCGATGATCGTCAACGGCTTTTGCCGCGAAGTATTTAACGAACTCCCGATGGAGTTCGCCGTCGAAGCTCAGCGTCTGTTGAGCATCAGCTTGGAAGGAAGTGTCGGCTAAATGCTGCACGTCAACAACCTCACCGCCGCCATTGGTGACAAACAGATCCTCAACGGTCTCAACCTCGATGTCGGCGCGGGCGAAGTCCACGCAATCATGGGCCCGAACGGCTCGGGCAAGAGCACGTTTGCGCACACCCTTGCCGGGCGCGATGGCTACGACATCACTGGCGAAGTCACCCTCGACGGAGCAGATCTCCTCGATATGGAACCCGAAGCGCGCGCCGCTGCAGGTGTCTTTATGGGGTTCCAGTACCCGGTCGAGATCCCCGGCGTGAACAACATGTACTTCTTGCGAACAGCGCTGAACTCGGTGCGGCGAGCGCGCGGCGAGACCGAAGTCGGAGCACGTGACTTCCTCAACGTGTCCAAGAAGGCAATGGACCTCGTCGAGATGAAGGAAGATTTCTTGTATCGCTCGGTCAACGCTGGTTTCAGCGGTGGTGAAAAGAAGCGCAACGAAATTCTCCAGATGGCCATCATGGAACCGCGCCTCGCAATCCTCGACGAGACCGACTCCGGCCTCGACATCGATGCGCTGCGAATCATCGCTGGCGGTGTCAACGCGCTGCGCAGCCCAGAACGTTCGATGATCGTGATCACTCACTACCAACGGCTGCTCGATTACATCAAGCCCGACTTCGTCCACGTGCTCGTCGACGGACGCATCGTCAAGTCGGGTGACCACACGCTGGCCCTGCATCTCGAAGCCAACGGCTACGCCGACTTCGAAACTGACCTCGGCGACGCGGCCGAGCAATCGTTTGCCGGAGCACAGTCGTGACAGCGACGCCAACGGCGATCGATCCGGTAGTCACGGGCCGAGCGGCCGCCCTCGATTGGGTGGAGTCGAGCGGGTACCCGACGCGACGTAACGAGGCCTGGCGCTACGCGCCCCACAAAAAGCTCGCTGAGTTGTCATTCGGGCCACCGGTCGCGCTGACGACGAATGTCCCCGACATCAGCGAGCTGATCCCTGCCCTCGACGGTCCCCGCATCGTCGTGGTCAATGGCGTCGTCAACACCGAACTTTCCACAATGACCGGCCCGACGGGTCTCCATCTGTCGAGCCTGCTCGACGCCCGTCGGGAACAACCTGATCGGCTCGAAGTTCATTTCGATCGGGTCGAGAGCCAGATCAGCGATGCCTACATGGCGCTCAACCTCGCATTCGGCGGCGACGGTGCTGTCGTGCGACTCGACGCTGGCGTGACGCTCGACGTACCGATTCACATCGTTGACGTCGAGGTGCCTGACGAAACTCGCAACGCATCGTGTACCGGTGTGGTGATCGAGATGGGCGCGGGTAGTTCTGCCACGATCGTCGAGACCCGCATTGGTGTCGGTGCCGACTTCGGCGGCTCAAACATCCGCACGACCATCACCGTTGCTGACGATGCTTCTCTCGAGCACGTGCTCCTGCAGAACGTGCCAGCAAGCCACGTGCACCTCAGCAACATCGATGTCACGCAGGGAGCCAACAGCAGGTTCCTGGCTCGCTCGTTCAACCTCGGGGCGTCGTACGGCCGGGTTGCGTACCGCGTCCATCTCGCCGGGCCCGGCGCTCACGCTGACCTGTCGGGCCTGTTCTTTGGTTTCGGTGACCAAGTCCTCGATCAGCAGATCAACGTCGTTCACTCTGCCAAGGACTGCACGAGTCGTCAGACCTACCGCGGCGTCCTCGACGACGCCAGCACTGGAATATTCAACGGCGGTATCGACGTGCTTCGGGGCGCCGACGGCACCGACGCAGAACAGTCGAACAAGAACCTGATTCTCTCCGATCGTGCCGAGGTCAACACTCAGCCACGGCTCGAGATCCTCGCCGATGAAGTTGCCTGTAAGCACGGCGCCACGGTTGGCCAGCTCGACGAATCAGCGATGTACTACATGCGTTCTCGGGGCATTCCGGCTGTCGAGGCTCGCCGGCTGCTGATCAACGGCTTCGCCGACCAGGTCGTTGACGAAGTGAGTATCGAATCGGTGCGCACGTGGATTAACCAGCAGCTCGGACACGATGATGGCTGATCAGACCGTCAGCGTCGGCAAGACCAAAGGCTTCACGCTGCCTCGCGCCGTCGACGCCACCATCGTGCCGGCCGGTCAGGCAATCACGCTTCCAGCGGGTGATCGGGTGACGTTGCTGCAGGCACTCGGGGCGACCGCCACGGTCACCACCAGCGCCGGTGAAATGGCTCGTCTGAGTCGTCAAGATTCGATCGATTTCGGGTTCATTGCTGCTCCGGACGTCGAGGCCGTTGCAAGCGCCGGGCCGTTCAGTATCGACCGTGTATGGGAAGCGGCCGCGACCGTCTTCGACCCGGAGATCCCGGTCGACATTGTCGAGCTTGGTCTGGTGTATCGCGTCGACGCCGAAGAACTCGATGACGGGGGCTGGCACGTCGACATCGACATGTCGGTCACGGCACCGTTTTGCGGCATGGGCGACATCTTGCGCCTCGACCTTCGCGACGCGGTTGCCGCAATCAACGATGTCAAAACGGTTGACGTCAAGCTGGTCTTTGACCCGCCGTGGGACGCTTCGCGCCTCTCCACCGTTGCCCGCCTTGAACTTGGAATGATGTAGCTCTCGACCGTAGCCACTGAGTCGGCGACCCGAGTTGTCGTACCTGGTTGCCGGATGCGAAGCTCGCCTCTCAACGATCGAGAGGCGCGCATGTCCATTTCACCGAACCTTCCTGGCCGACTTGGAAATCCGAGCCTCGATATTAAGGATGATCCCCGCGCTGACCCGCGGATGATCGCCGCGATGGCGATGCTCGGGATGGACGTGGCTCCGCCGCCGTCGCCTGTCACGGCCGCCAATTCCATCGAGGAATTGCTTGCTTACTGCATGGAGGCCGAGGCCGGCTTTAACGCCCTCGGAGACTTCGTTGTTTCCAACACGCCGCCGACCACCGGGATCAGCTCGCGCACCGAAGTAATCACCGGCGTCGATGGCAACGAGATCAACCTGTACATCCACCGCCCCGATGGCGTCGACGGGCTGCTGCCGTGCATCGTCCACACGCATGGCGGCGGCATGGCGATCCTGAAAGCCTCCAATCCCAACTACGGCCGTTGGCGCGACGACCTCGCTGCCACCGGAATGGTCGTCGTCGGCGTCGAGTTCCGCAACGCTGCCGGAAAGCTCGGGCCGCACCCGTTCCCGGCTGGTCTCAACGACTGTGCCAGCGCTACACAGTGGGTCATTGCGAACCGTGATGATCTCGGCGTTTCACAGGTCGTCATGTCGGGCGAGTCGGGCGGTGGCAACCTGTCGATTGCCACCGCACTGAAGGCGAAGCAGGATGGCTGGATCAGCGACATCGCTGGCGTCTACGCGCAGTGCCCGTACATCTCAAATGCCTACGCCGAGCCAATCGCCGAGCTGGCCTCGCTCTTCGAAAACGACAACTACTTCTTGAATATCGAGAACATGGGGGCACTCGCCAAGACCTACAGCCCCGACGGCGCCGATGACACCAACCCGCTGGCGTGGCCGATGCACGCCGAGAGCTCAGACCTCGAAGGGCTTCCACCGCACGTCATCTCGGTCAACCAGCTCGACCCGCTGCGCGACGAGGGGCTCGTCTACTACCGCAAGCTGCTTGACGCGGGAGTGAGTGCCGTCAGCCGCACAGTCAACGGCACCTGCCACGCCGGCGACTGTCTGTTCCTCGATGCCATGCCCGACGTGTGGCACGCCACGATCCGCGACATCAAGGGCTTCGCCGACTCGCTCTGAGGATTCGATCTGCGGATTGCTCGTGGTGAATCAATCAGCTTGCACATTCGCCAGGTCCGTCCGGTTGAGCGGGTTGTGACGCTTGCCGTCAGGTCGCCACCGAACGCGGCTGGCGGACGCCGGCGTTCTACGATTCGCTGATGACTTCGCGCCTGATCGAACCGTCCTTCTGGACGCAACCACTGGACGACCGGATGCGCGAGATGATTGCAATCCGCGAATCGGGGCCGTTCAGCAAAGTTGAGTTCGTGAACGAAATGACCGGGATGGAAGAGGAGTTCTTCGCGGTGACTCGGTTCGACGAGATCGTTCAGATCAGCAAGAACGCGAAGGATTTCAGTTCGGCACAAGGCGCCATCTCGATCGTCGACTTGCCGCCCGAGGCCCTCGAATTTTTCGGCTCGTTCATCAACATGGACAACCCGCGTCACCAGCGTCAGCGGGCAATCGTTGCCAAAACCTTCACGCCAACCGATCTCGCGACCGTGCTTGACTCGGTCGAGAACATTTCGCGCGAGGTCATCGACGGGTTCTGCGAAAAGGGCGAAGTCGACCTCGTTCAGGCGCTCTCGCAACCGTTCCCGCTGCTTGTTATCTGCGACATGATGGGTATCCCGCGCAGCGAGTTCGACACCGTGCTCAACGCGACGAACGTGATCCTCAGCGGTGGCGACCCCGAGTTCATTGGCGACGGCGACCCGATGATGGCCATCTTCGGTGCCGGAATCCAGCTCACCGAACTGATGAATGGGTTGGCAGAAGAGCGGCGCAAAAACCCCACCGACGACCTCACCTCGAAGCTCGTCCACAACGACCTCGACGGCGAAATGCTCGCAGCCGAAGAGGTCGCCCCGTTCTTCATCCTCCTCGCCGTCGCCGGCAACGACACGACTCGCACGGCTATTAGCCACGGAATGAACCTCTTGGCGCAGCATCCTGAGCAGCGTGCGATCTGGCAGAACGACATTGCTGGAGTCACCCCGACTGCGGTCGAAGAGATCGTCCGATACTCCTCACCGGTCACGTTCATGCGCCGTACGGCCACGCGCGATCTCACGATGTCTGGCCATGATTTCGTCGAGGGCGACAAGCTCGTCATGCTCTACGGCGCCGGCAACCGTGACCCGAAGGCGTTCGCCGACCCCGAACGCTTCGACGTGCTGCGCAGCCCGAACCCGCACCTCGGTTTCGGTGGCCCTGGGCCGCACTTTTGCCTGGGTGCGAACCTCGCTCGCCGCGAGCTGGCGGTGGTCTTCCGCGACCTGTTCACCCGGTTGCCCGACATCGAAGTCGTCGGCGACGCAATTCCGCTCGATGTTGCAGGCATCCCGCTGGTCACCGGTGTGAAGCACCTCAATGTGCGCTTCACGCCGACGCCGCGCTCTGACAGCTAGATCCTTGGTCAGGCAAGCCCGAGTCGGTGTTGCCGAGCGAAGATGATGTCGACGCGACCATCGCCGTAGTCGACGGCCGTCGCGTCAGAGCGTTGGCCGATCGCAGCGACCGGACGACTCCTTCGGCTCGAGTGCAGAACGATGCGTTCGTGCCCGACAAACTCGGCCCGCTCGATCGTGTGGCGCAACAGCAATGACCCGATGCCGTTGCCGCGCCAGTCAGCGAGGACGGCGATATCGAGTTCTGAGGAGTCGTCGACACGCGCGATCGCAATGAGTTGGTCATCAGACATGACGCCGAAGTTGACCGAACCGAGAGTCATCAGGCGTTCGATCATCGATCGAGAAGGCTTCGGCACAGCCGAGCGGCCAAAGTACCGTCGTTCTCCACGCAGCTGGTCGGCGAATTCGGCGAGATAGTTGGTGAGGCTTGGATGGCCCAGCGCGACGACAACGCATGAGGAGTGGGACACGATCATCTCGAAAGGCTCGCGCAGCCGCGTGAAGGACGTGTTTCCTCAACGTGACGTCTTCATGCCGACTGCCTGTCACGGGCCGGGCTCAGGTCGGTCGGTCGTGCGTCGCCTTGTGGAGCTGCAACGATGCCGAGTTCATGCAAAATCGTTCGCCGCTCGGGCCAGGCCCGTCGGGAAACACGTGGCCGAGATGGGCGTCGCAGCCGGCGCAGCGCGCCTCAGTCCGCAGGATGCCGAATTTGCGGTCTTTGTGCAGTGACACACTGCTTGCGTCGATCGCGTCGGTGAACGACGGCCAGCCGGTGCCGGAGTCGAACTTGGTGTCGCTGTCAAACAACTCGGCAGAACAGACGATGCACCTATACGTACCGTCGTCTTTCGTGTCGTGGTAGCGGCCGCTGAAGGGCCGCTCGGTGCCGCCCTTCTGCGTGACCCGATATTGCTCTGTACTCAGCCGCTCGCGGAGCTCGGCATTGTCAGATTTCGGTGCGGACTTCCAGGGCAACTTCATGCCAGGTATAACCCCGGATGCTTCCAATGCCATCCCGATTGATGATGATCGCTTGGTGTCAACTGCTGAACGTGTCGAAGAGTTCGGAGAATGCCTTGTTCTGGCCGCCGCTCGTCGATGACGGAACGAGGATTGGTGACGTGACACCGGCGTCGAACCACGCCTCGACGCCGTCGCGGACGCGGCTGGCCGAACCAGAGAGCGTGCAGTCGTCGAGCCATCGATCACTCATCGCCGCTACCACACCGTCTGTGTCGTGGGCTTCGATGGCAACCGACACGGCGGACATCTCTTCTTCGTAGCCCGCGTCAATCCAATAGTTGCGGTAGTTCGGGAGCGCAACATACCCCTGCAGCGTCTTGCGGTTGCGAGCCCGCGCCGCCTCGATGTCGTCATCGATGACGGTCGGAATCATGTTGCCAATCCAGAATCCTTCGGCGCGGCGATCGTCGGGAACGAGCCCCAGTGAGTGCTCCATCCGGCTGCGCGAGGCGTTGGCCCACACTGCGCCATCGCCAACCTCGACCGACAGCCCGACCATCTTGTCGCGCAGCGTGGCAAGCACGATGTCGGGCAGCGCGCCCATGCGCTTGGCGGCGTCGCGCATCGTGGCGACGTAGTTGCGCATGTCGCTGAGTGGCTTGCCGGTCTCGACCTGCAACTGCTTGATCACCGGGCCGTGGGTGACACCGACGCCGAGCCGGAACCGACCACCTGCGATCTCGTGCAGGTAGCTCGCCGTCGTTGCAAGCGCGACCGGGTGCTGCAGATAGATCGGCTGGATTGATGTACCGAACTGAATCGTGTTTGTGGCGTGCGCGATCGACAGGCACAGCCCCATCGCGTCGCCAAAGCTTGGGCCATAGATCCCGGAGAAACCGCGCTGTTCGATTTCGACGGCCAACTCGACGGTCTGGGCGCGTCGGCCGGGAACGGCGACGAGGGCAAGAGCAGGCATGCGTTCGGTCATGTCGCGAACCTACGCGCATGGCGGTGCGGGCAGCGATCCGTCGGGTCAGCGCCGTCGTTCGGTCCGGTGGCTCGATCGATCGTGGAAGACTTCGTGGAAGACTTCGTGGAGGTCGAACCTGGGAGAGACGATGGAAACCAGCGCATTTCTGAATAGCGACCCCGACTGGGAGTACCAGTCTCTCGACGTCACGGCGGTCGCAGCGTGCGTGTCTGCTCCGGCCATCATGTGGATCACCGAGATGATCGACCGAGCCGAACTCGTGGCGCCCCGAGAGAGCATTAGCAGCTACCACGATGTAGTCACAGCGGGTGCCTTCTTCATTCCGCTGACGATTGCCGTGATGCTGTTTGTCGTCAACGGCTGGATCTACGCAGGCCATCGCATCCACGTCGTGATGGGCGCGTACCTGCTGGGCGTGATCGTGTTTGACCACGTCGGCAGAACGCGGCCACTCCACTTTGTTTTTGCCGTCGCATTCTTCGTGGGCGGTGCATTTCTTGAAGCCGTGCGTGACGACGATGTTCCGAACTGGTCACCACGGAAGTGGATGCTGATGGCACCGATTCTGCCCGGCTGGATCCTCTTGGCGAGGTGGACGCGTGTCAAACAGCAGGCCGGTCGCGCTGGCGCGATCCTGCTGCCCTTCGTTGCGTTGGGGCTGTTGGCATGGGCGGTCGGCGGCTGGATTGGTGAGCGTTGGCTGTTCTTTGCGGAATGGATTGCGCTGAGCGTGCTCGTTCTGAACTACCTCCGCGATGCTCGGAATCACGCCCACAAGAACGCTGGCATGCCTGCGGCCTGAGAGCGGTTGGCCAACAGACCGGGTTCAGGCTTCGTCGCGGATGACCTTCGCGCCTGCTGGGTCGACGAGCATCCCGTGCACGCGTGCGTTGTGGTTGTGCCCGACGTGGTGCAGGCCGAAGGCCGACTGGATCGATGTATACATCCCCATGGCGTCGAGGCTGTTGTTGACGCTTTGTTTGGCGAGGGTCAGGCCGATCATTGGCCGCTGAGCAATGCGTACGGCCATGGCCAACGTGGTCGATTCCAGTTCGTCGAGCGGGACGACCGTGTTGACCATGCCGCAGCGGAGTGCTTCGTCGGCAGTGATCGCCCGGCCGGTGAACAGCATCTCCTTTGCGAGCCGGGCACCAGCTTCGTACGTATGCGTGAAGTACTCGTGGCCGTTGACACCAAATGCGACGACCGGGTCGGAGAAGGTTGCCTCCTCGCTACAGACGACGAGGTCCATCGGCCACATCAACATCAGGCCGCCGGCGATGACCTTGCCCTGCACCTGCGCGATCGTCGGCTTCGGGAGGTTCCTCCAGCGCCAGCACAGGCCGAGATACATCTCAGCTTCTTTCGCCATGTACCCCTCGGCGCCTTCTGCATCGAAACAGCACCATGTGCCGATGGGGTCGATGTCGGACATGTCCGGTTCGGCGCGCAGATCGTGCCCGGCCGAGAAGTGTTTACCGTCGGCGGCCAGGACGATCACCCGCACGTCGCCGTCGCGGCAAGCCACGTCAAATGCTTCGTTCAGCTCGGACAGCATTTGATAGTTCTGGGCGTTCGCGGCTTCGGGCCGGGCAAGCACGATGCGTGCCACACGCTCGGCTGGGTGCTCAATGCGGACGTGTTCCCAAGTGTCGGCCATGCCCGAGTCTTGTTGTTCAGCCGGTGGTGAACACGAAGTGGGCGTCCATCTCGGCTTCGACGTCGGCGATGTGGTCGATGTACGCCGGAAACCCGCCGTTGTAGTTGCCGTCCTGGCGCCGGTTCTCTTGACCTTCAAAGTTGTAATAACCGGGGGTGCATTCCTGGTTGCGTGTGGTCTTGCCGCGATGCGCGATCACCTCTTGCACCCACCACTCTTCTGAGTCGGCGGTGACGTCCATCGTGTCGACACCGGCGGTGCGGGCGTGCGAGATGCAGTTGGCGATGTGGTCGCCTTGCACCTGCAGCAGGTCGGTCAGGTTGAACTGGAACGATGCCTGGTAGCCGCCCATGATGAACATGTTCGGGAAGCCTGCCGAGTGAATGCCGAGCAGGGTCCGAATGCCGCTGTCGTATTTCTCGTTGAGGTCAACGTCGCCCTCGCCGACGATCCGGTTGTAGATGCCGGTCTGTTGCACTTCGAAGCCGGTTGCATAGATCAGCAGGTCGACCTCGTACTCGACGCCGTCGAAGATCGGGCCGCGCTCACCAATTTCGGTGATGCCCTGGCCCTGGGTGTCGACGAGATGCACATTCGGCCGGTTGAACGTCGGGAGGTAGTCGTTGTGGAAGCAGGGCCGCTTACACATCAGCATGTACCACGGCTTCAAAGCGTCTGCCGTTGCTTGATCGTCGACGGTGTCGTCGATGCGTTTGTGGATCCGCATCATCTGATCGATGTTGTTGTTCTCTTGCCGGCGGATCTTCTCCTCACGGGTGATGCCGTGGCGGAGCTGCCCCTTCCGGTCGGCTTGCTCGCGTAGCTTGGACACGATCTTGGCGCGACGCTTCGCTTGCCAGCCGTTGCCCTGTTTGGCAGCCCACTCGTCGCTCGTCTCCCAGTCGTCGCGGATGTCGATGGACGAGGGCGTGCGCTGGAACACGTGGACGCTCTTGGCGTGTTTCCCAAGGTTCGGGATGATCTGTACGGCGCTCGCACCGGTGCCGATGATGCCAACCCGTACGTCAGCGAGTTGCTCGAGGTCGGGCCCGGTGAAGTCGTAGTCCCAGCGCGAGGTGTGGAACGAGTGGCCCTGGAAACGCGCCATGCCGTCGATGCGGGCGAGGCGTGGCTTGGCGAGCGTGCCGTTGGCGCAGACAACAAACTTGGCGCGCATTGTGTCGCCCCGGTCGGTCGTAATGTTCCAGCGTTGGGTTTCGCCGTCCCACAGGGTCTCGGTGACCGTGGTTTGGAACACGGCGAGGTCGTACAGGTCGTACTTCTTCGCGATCGCCTGGCAGTGAGCGAAGATCTCGGGCCCCTGGGCGTAATGCCGCGAGGGGACGTAGTTCATCTCGTCGAGCAGCGGCAGGTAGTCGTAGGCAACAACATCGCAGGCAACACCGGGGTACCGATTCCAATACCAGGTGCCGCCGACGTCGGCGCCACGTTCGACGATGCGGATGCTCTCGACACCCTTTTCGCGCAGGCGTGCTGAAGTGAGGAGCGCGGAGAAGCCACCCCCGATGAACAGCACGTCGACGTCGTCGCCGTTGGCGGCGTCGTCGATCGGTTCGCGCTCAGCCCAGCCGTCGGCGTATGGGTCGCGGGCGAGGTAGGCCATTGCTCCGTCGAGGTCGCGGTAGTTGTCGGTGCCGGGTGGGCGGTAGCCGAGCCGCACGTCGCGTTGCTCGGCGAACTTCGCCTTGATCTCGTCGTAGTACTCCTGCGGCGGCCGGCCAGGACGTTCGGTCGCCTCGAAGTTCATCACGAACTTGTCTTGCTTCTCTTCGGCCATTCCTCAATCATCGCGGCCAACTAGCGTCGCCATCGGGTCGGGGACCCGCCAGACAGAATGGGGAATTGCAATGAGTGAAAACTTGGTGTTCGAACCGCACGGCAAGGTCGCGGTGATCACCGGTGCGGCCGGAGGCATCGGGCTGGGCATGGCCCGGGCATTTACCGACGCAGGGATGTCGGTGGTGTTGTCGGACATCGACGCTGACCGCGTCGAAGCGGCAGCGGCTGGCTTGCGAGCAAATGGCCACGATGCGATTGGTGTCCAAGCCGATGTATCGCAGCTCGCCGATGTGCAGGCAATGGCCGACGCCGCCATGG
>ERZ887942.374-NODE-374-length-37587-cov-11.391479_pt1 | contig 37587 bp, 33 predicted proteins | sample MGYA00521099_ERZ887942 | MGnify/ENA primary metagenome ERZ887942 (study PRJEB32303, sample SAMEA104408605) | aquatic metagenome | biome: Brackish water; feature: Pelagic; material: water | place: Baltic Sea | collected 2014-06-07T06:48:00 | depth 16,251 m ... | reverse complement strand
CACTACGATAATGCGTTCGTTGAAGGGCAGCGATTAGGGGATGAGGAGACGTTGGCTTACGGCCTCATGCTGGATTTCAATCCTACGGAAGACCTCAATATTATGGTTCGGGCGTCTTCATACGAAGACGAAGATGGTCCCGGTGCCTATGCCGTCGTAGGCGGACTGGCGGAGCATAATTTCTGCGCTGAACCCACGCCTGCCATTAATAGTTTTAGCTGCTTTTTTGTCAACGGCTTAGAGTCCGCTTACAAAGGTGCGGTCAACATTCCCAGCGCGATCGGCGCGTCATCTTCTGCCGATGTGTTCAGTAAGGCGACCGGTCAGCTGAGAGACGCCAGCGGTAATTGGGCGGGCCTTTCGGGAGACGGTTATGCCCCTATTGGCGATCACTCTTTCGACGATTTGTCGCACAACGGTTTTGGTAAGGCCGGCGAAGGGGAACGGTTTGGCGCTATCGTCTCATGGGACATGACGGACTCATTGAATTTAAATGTAGCCTACGGAAAGAATGAGGATGATTACGTTCTGTTTCATGACTTCGATGCGGCGGGCGCATTTGGTTTCCATGTTTACAACGCAAGAGTGACCGAAGATGAAACCTTTGAGGTCAGATTATCGGGCACCAGCGACAGGCTTAATTGGTCAATTGGGGCGACGCAAGTTGAGATGTCTTCTAAAGCGCATGGCGGTTTTTATGACCAGTACTTTGGTGACTTTAGCGGCAGTGCGGGTTATTGGTTTGCCGATATCCGCAATCCCGATACTGCGTTTTCATTGATTGAGGCAGATACTACGGGTATTTTCGCTTCGGTGGATTTTAGCATTACCGATAAGCTTGATTTGACGCTTGAGGTGAGACGACAAGAAGACGAGATCAATGATCCCAACGTGAATGCCGCTGCGGGCAAGAACATTGCACCCGCAGAGTTTAAGTCTACGCTGCCCAGAGTGGTGCTGAAGTATCAGCTAAACGACAACCACATGTTGTATGCAAACTATAGCGAGGGCACCCTACCGGGCGGCTTCAACCCTGAGGTGGCATCCAAGCTGACGACTCCCGAGCAGATCGCGACGTTCAATGCTGACACGCCGGGGATCGGTGAGACTTATGAAGAAGAAACGCTGAAAAACTATGAGGCAGGTTGGAAGTACTCCTCGAACGATGGTCGCCTCGCGATGAACCTCGCGGTTTTCCATATGGAGCGCGCTGATCAGGTGTATTCTGGCTTTGGCGTCATCCCCTCTGACGTCAGCTGTTCTGGCGATACTGATGGCGACGGCGTACCAAACACGGAAACGTGCACGGTAGCATTTAGTGGAAACGGCACGTCTAGTGACATCGATGGATTAGAAATTGATTTCAACTACCGCGCGCTCGATAGCCTCCTCCTGCAAGCAGCCGTGGGCTACACCAAGGCAGAGATCTCCGATTTCCCTGCTAATGGTGACTGCGGCGATTTCAATGATGTCTTTGGACCGGGTTTATCCTGCGCCGGTCAGCAGGCAGCGCGTTATCCGGAGTGGATTGGTTCCTTAATTGCGACGTATGACTTTGATACCCCGATGGGCGGGGCGTACGCTCGAGGGGAGTTCTTCTATACGGGTTCGTACTACGACGAGGTGACTAATCTCACGAAGATTCCTGATGCGACAGAGCTGAATATTCGGGTTGGTGTGCGAATGGACAACGGTATTAGCCTTGAAGCCTATGTATCGAATCTGACCGACGAAGATGCGCCAACTGGGGGTAACAATATTGCCGACACCAGTAAGTATGTGAGAGACACCACCTTTCCCTATAACTTTGCGGTAGAAAGTGTGCACATCCACATGCGAGATCAGCGAGAGGCCGGCGTCAGACTTCGTTGGGATTTCTGATCTGGCTTTATCAAGCCAATATCCCAGATTTAAAGTTGAGTCTGGTACGAGAAGAGCAGCCTCGTTAGGCTGCTTTTTTTTTGCTCGGCACGAAGGCTTTTCGCGCAAGAAGATACAGGCTGACAACCACTGGATAGAATGATCTTCGGTCGAGGGAGGATGGATTAACTGATGAATCTGAGGACAGTCAAAACGCTTCACCGATGGTTGGCCTTTATACTGGGTGCATTCGTCGTCTTTCAAATAACGTCCGGAAGTATTGCTGCAGAGAGTCGCTTATTAATGCAGTGGTTTTATCCCGAAAAATACCGCGTAGAGGTGGGAAGTTCACCTGCTACGCCGACGCAGATTCAGCAAGCAATGCGTAAGATCGCCCCCGATTTCAATATCGCTCATGTGATGGTGCCGCCGCCAGATAGGGCCAATACCGCTTACATGTTGATGGGGGGAAGAAACCCAGAGAATCTGCACGATGCTAAAACCATGGTGGATTACGACCAGTATCAACAGCGTCTGATTGCCGAATATCCGTTGGTGGAATCTGGCTGGATCGGCACGATGACAGTGCTGCATCGTTGGATTGTTTTCGGGAAGGCGGGTCTCTATGTTGTGTGTTTGCTAGGTTTAGCGACAGTCCTGATGTCTCTATCTGGTATCTGGCTTTATGCGAAGACGCGACAAAGTGCTCGCCAACTTCCTATGCTCAATCGTTATCACCGTACTCTTGGCATCATCGCTTCTGCATTTTTAATTGTGACATCGCTTAGTGGCATGGTCATGAGCTACGTGTATTGGGGGGATCGTGAGGCGAAGCTCTCTGTGTTTGCCAACATGGCTCAGGCAGACTCCGCTAGCCAGTATCCGCTTCACGACCTCGCCATTGTTGATCCCGATGCAGCGTATCAAACTGCCCGTGTGTCATTACCTGACGACTATCATCTCAGTGCCTACTCTTATGCCAGCCCGCATAAACCGCATTATTGGTTCGCTTTTTTTAATCCGCGCATGTTCCGCAAAGATGTCGTAATTGACGCTGTTACCGGCGAATTAAAAGGAATTTATGCGGCGGGTAAACTAGAGAGAGGATCAGGCTTCAGGGACGTTCTATTACCGATTCATACCGGCAAATACTTTGGCCCTATCGGCGGTTTTTTGATGACTTTTTTTGGTTTCATCGTCGTGCTGTGGTTGTTGTCAGGTATCGCGATGTATATCAGTTCTCGCCGAGGTGCCTCCGCTTAAGGTCACCACTTCCGGCGCCACCATAAAATTGGGCCGGTCACAATGATCACGATGCCCATCAGCGTCAAGGCATCGCTGATCCAGCGAAATTGAGGATGAAAAACGTTGCCTGTGTGGACGTCGATCATGAACAGATACCACGTTGCAGCCTCCAGATTGGGGTGTTCTAGCGGATCGATTGTGAATGCGAATTGTCCGCTATCTCTGAAGAAACCCCTGCTATTTTTAACGAATAAGCCTGCATCAGTAAATTCCGCGTCGTACACAATGCTTGGCAGGCCGGTCATTGATCGCCAATCCGAGTCGCCGTCGGCCTTAACAAAAAATTGCCGAGAGTTAGTGCTGTAAAAAACGTGATCGCCAGATCTAAATAACTGCCCTCGCTGGGATCCCAAGGCTTTCTCAGACGACCAGCTGGCGCCGCGGTCATCCGTGACAAGAACACCATACCGCGTTGAGATGAGCATCCGATCGTGTTCACCCGGAAACGTGACGACTTGATCGATTTCTCCTTGTAGTGATTCATATCTCCAAACGGGCGGCAATTGCTCACGTCTCACCTCTCGGGCTTGTCCCCATTCCATAAAGGTCAGGAAGTGATTGAACATGATGCCCGTGACCGATAAATACAGGATCGGTATGATTCCAAGAATCCCGATGACTGGCGCGTGACAGCGATAGAGACTGGCAATAATTGATTTGCGGTGATCGGTTGGAGGGCTTTTTCTCCGTTTCCAGCGGCGTTTCAGATACCAAGTGAGTAGGCCTGTGGTAGATAATATGATCAGAGCGAGCCCGCCAAAGTCGTTAATCAAAGTCGACCATTTACGCGACAGCAAGCCATATCCAAAGTGCAGATCAAACAGAAATTGATAGGCCGTTATGGTCTCGGGCAGTCCTGACACCTTAGGTTGATCGAGATTGAGCATCTCAATGCTGTTCGGTGCATCGAGATCTATTGTGAAGATTTGGTTGAAGTCTTTCACACCAATGATGGAATGCGGATCTGCGCCCGGTGAAATCATGTTGATGAAGTCACCACCCAACGCAAGCCGCTTAATAGGGCCGTCGAAGCCGTGCATTGCCCAGATGCCATCGTCGGTTGCAATAATGATCCGAGGCACACCGTCGATATTCAGTTTGGCAAGTCGCAATATCTGTGGATGCTCGCCGTTTGGAAAGGCCAGCTTGGACCAAGTTGCCCCTCGGTTGTCGGTTATCCAAAGACCTCGCTCAGAGCCACCGATCCATTGGTTTATATCGGCTGGATGCGCGGCCACGTAACGCATCACCGAAGCAGGCAGATACCGCATCATTGAGGGTGAAAGCCAGTTTTCTGGGACCTCCGCTTGTCGAAGCCAGCGCCAGTCATCATGGTCAAGAAAAATACCCGTTATACCTAGCGTCAGTAACCAAGCGCCGGCAATTAATCCAAGCCAGCGGTGAATGTTTACCAATTTACGTCGCTTCATAGGAACGAATGTCGGAGTGAATGATCAGTAGCACTCGGTGTCGTTTCCGGACTGAGAACGAAAAACGAGGGCAGTTGTGGTGAGTGCCGAGTGAAGATGGCGTTGTCGCGGCGCACAAACGTCATGTTGACTCGGGGGATCCCAGTTTTCTAATAGGCGTATCGCCATAGGCAGTGATAGTGGCTTTTTCTTCTGTAAAGAACTCAGCTGCCTGACGTGGGCCATCGCGACCAATTCCCGATTCTTTGAAGCCACCAAAGGGTGCGCGCAGATCGCGAGCCAAAGGTGTGTTGATCCACAGCGTACCGGCTTCAATACGCTGCTGAAAAAGTTGCGCGCGCGTGAGATCGTTGGTCCAGCAGTAGCCCACCAAGCCAAATCGGCTGTCATTCGCCAGCGAGACTGCCTCTTCATCCTCGTCAAATATCTGGATGCTGACCACCGGGCCGAAGACCTCTTCTTGGCACAGCGGCAATTGGTTGTTGTGAACTTGAAATACCGTGGGTGCGACGAAATACCCGCTACCGACGTCAGTCTGGGCTTCACCCCCACAGAGTAATATTGCGCCATCGTTTTTTGCGCGGGCGATGTGGTCGAGGACCTTTTGCCAGTGGGCTTTGAACGCCATGGGTCCTACCTCTACGGTTGGATCCAGTGGATTACCTACTTTCAGCGATCGAGTTCTCGCTACGAAGGCTTCGATGAAGCGTTCAGAGATGCCGCGCTGCACTAATATGCGTGAGCCCGCAATGCAGATCTGGCCGCTGTTGCTGAAGATATTGACCAGCGAGCCATCGACTGCTCGCTCAAAATCGGCATCATCAAACACGATATTCGCAGATTTGCCGCCCAGCTCGAAATGAACGGGAGTCAGATGATGGGCCGCCGCCGCCATCACTTGTCGCGCGGTAGTGCCGCCGCCGGTGAAAGCGATACGATCGATACCAGCAGAGCCGGCTAAGGCAGCGCCAGTTTCCATGCCGCTACCATTGACGACATTAATCGTACCGGGGGGTAGGCCCGCCTCTTCCAGCAGTGAGACCATGCGTAAAATCGATAGCGGTGTATGTTCAGAGGGTTTCAGCACACAGGTGTTACCGAAAGCCAAACTGGAGGCAATCTGCATGCTGGCTAATGCCAGCGGCGCGTTCCACGGGGCGAACAAAGCAGCCACACCAGCTGGCTGGCGCGTGACAGTAGTTTGGTATCCCGACATTTGTTCAAACGTTTCGCCGGCCATGACGGCGATGTAGTCAGCAAAAAAATCGAGGTTATCGGCTGCTCTCGGGACTTGCCTTGAGGCCAGATGAGCAGCGGGAAGACCCGCGCATAGGCATTCCAGTAACGCGAGTTCCTCAGCATGCTCGCGGATAAGTGTCGCCCCTCGGCGAAAAACCCCCTGTCGCGCTGCGGTAGCGGTTCGCGACCAAGCACCTGTTTGAAAGCTATCACGGGCACAGGCAACGGCTCGCGCTACTGTTTTGGCATCATCCTCCTGCAGCAAGGTCAGTTGTTCCCCTGTGCCCGGAAAGTGCAAGGCGAGCTGATTCGCGCGCGGGTCAATGGGTAACGATTCGGCGCCGATATATCCCGTCACGACATCGGGTAGGACCAGTCCTTTTGCAGCCATTATCTGGTCGATAGCGGTCATCAAGTTACCCTCATTCAATCGTCATTTCACGTTGGCGTGATCGAATCATAGCCGCATCGAGCAGGTAATCGCGATGCTTCACCGGATCACTGACGATTTCTTGCAGCTCTCTCCAGATTAACACCCGTTTGCTCGCCTCGGTCTCGCGGTGTCTCGCATAGTTGCGCGCCGACAGGCGCTGTACTTCCTCTTGTGCGATGGTGCGCCGGCGTCGATCGTAGCGCTCGAGTAGCAAGGGGTCGTTCCCGTTAATGACGGGAACCAGATGGTCTGCCAGTGACCGGGCATCATGAATGCCACTGTTCATCCCCATCCCGCCGGCAGGGCTGTTGAGATGCGCTGCGTCGCCGATAAACAGCACGCGTCCGTGACAAAAGCGCGCTAGGCAACGCTGATGCAGGGTGTAGTAGTTTCGATTAAAAATCTTTGACTTGCTGGCGTGTGGGGAGACTCTGGCAATATGGGTTCGTGCTACGGCGTCACTTAATGCGACCTCGATATCCTGATCCTGTTCCGGCGAATAGGTAAACCGCCAGGTATCTCGAAGGCGCATCAAGCTGTAATGGCGATCAGGCAGCCACACATAATTGACGCCCAGAAGGTTGGGAATATCGTCTTCAAATGGATGCTCGAGTACTAGGGTAATGGACGTTTTGGGAAAGGTTTGACCGTTAAAATAAAGCCCGAGCGATTTACGTACTTGACTACTAGCGCCGTCTGCGGCGATCAGCCAGTCGCAGACGTTAACGCGGTCTTCTCCTGCGGACTGGTATTGGACGGTCACCTGACTTTCTCCAGGTATGACGGACTGTAATGTGGCGCCCAGTCGTAGCTCACAGAGCGGCTGTTTCGCCAACTTTTCTGCCAGCAGTTCAGTCAGCTGAAACTGCTCACACTGCAAGCGAAATGGGTGGGCGGTCACTTCGCTAAGGTGGCCCATGTCGAACACCGCTCGTTCCCCGCTTTCGTGAATCAGATATTGCCACTGGGGCACTACCGTGCCTCGTTCAATGAGCGCAGCGGCGAGTCCTGAATCGGTGAGGAGATCGAGGGTAGCGGGATGAAAAGTGGATGCGCGCATATCCCTTGGAATGACGGTTTCGCGCTCCAATATGGTGACGCTGACGCCTTGTTCAACCAGCCACCAGGCGAGCGTTAGCCCGGAAGGTCCGGCCCCAATAATCGTGACCTGTGAATCAGACATACTGCATCGAGTCCCGGGTGAGTGTCATTGCCACAGCGCTCAGGTGGGGTAAGGTCTTCGATGAAAACTGCCATGTTATATTGCTTAGCAGGGCGTGAACGGGCAATAGGTGTTGCAAATGAGAGAGGGGCATTACGGTCGGCATGGCACCCTCGGTATCGCTACGCCACAGGCTAACGTGACTGCAGAAACAGAATTTCGCGCGCTGCTGCCCAGAGGCGTCGCCTGCGCGACGGTGCGTATGGCCAGTGACGAGCCTCTCCCTGAAGACCGATTGCGCGCTTATTTTACTGATATTAGCCAGACCCTCGACCGATTTGATACGTTGGTCATGGGGGCAGTCGGATTGGCCTGCACTGGATCGAGTTATCTTCTTGGCCATGCCTCTGTCGAAGCCAGTCTTGCCACGTTGAGCGCTCGTCGCCAGCAGTCTGTGATCTCTGCGGCAGCAGCCATTGAGCGCGCGCTGAATCAGATTGGTGCTCGCTCTATCGCGCTGATTTGCCCTTATCCTGAGTGGCTTTTGGAGGCCGCCGAAAGGCACTGGCAGGAGCGAGGCTTCGTGCTCGCCGATCGGTTTTCGCTTGATCCGCATCAGCGAGATACGCGAGCGATTTATGGCCTGTCGCCCGAGATCGCAGCAGAGCAGATCAGGACTCGCTGGCACAGCAGAAAGGCAGATGTCTATCTGATCACTGGAACAGGACTCCCGACACTGCGACTCGTCGCCGAGCTGTCGGAGGTATTGCCGGGACCGGTGCTGTCTTCGAATCTTTGCCTTGCCTGGGCGACTTTGCTGGAGGCCGGCATTGACCTTGCCGAGCGGGGACCTAGTGCTGCTATGCCACTTTTGGCGGGTTGGGAGCATCGTCTCGACGATTGCTAATCTCACGGCTGTCGCAGGAGCCACTCGCTCAGCTGCTGGGTCTCTTCGGCGGTCAGCGGATTAACGTAATTCATCGCATTGTTTGGAATAGCGGCATCAGGATCTGTCAGCCAGGCAAGCAGTGTGGGCAGACGCCAGATCCATCCTGAAGTACGAAGGGCCTCAGAGAATTGATAGCCGTCAAGCTCCCCTGCCTGTCGATTGAGCAGACCGCCTAGCGGTGGACCCACGCGGTGGTCGGAGACCGTTCCGAGGCTGTGGCAGGCGCTGCAGGCGACATCGTACAGTTGCTCACTGTTTAGCGGGGCGGCCGGTAAACTGGCACTCAGTAAACCGAACTGCACCGCGCTGAGGTAGACTGCCAGCGTTCGCAGCCTCATGCCAGTACCCGCATAATTTCCAGCGCGGCACGCTCCCCTGACTCCATAGCGCCCTCCATACCGCGATAGGCTTCTGCCGTATGTTCTCCCGCGAAGAACAGTCGCCCCGTCGGGGCGCGGATCGCTCTGTGAGCTGTGCCGGCTTGACCCGGTCGCCACAGTGCCCAAACGCCGCCAGCATAGGGGTCTATGCTCCACCTGACTAACTGGCCCACGGAGGTGACATCGCGGGCCTCTGGCACGAGTTGCCAAAGCGCCTGAGTGATGCTTTGGGTGCAAGCCGTTTCGTCAAGCGCATTGAGTGGGTCACAGTGGTCGCCGTTAATCCATACCGTCATGTTGTAACGGCTGGTATTCGGAATGGGGCGGGTAAAAATCCTGCCGAGCAAACCATCGGTCCACCACGAGCCGCTCCAACCAGCGGCCTCCCAAAAGGGTGCCTCAACGACACAGTGGAGTTGCACGACTTTGTGATAATCGATTTGCCTCAGCAGGTTGGTTTGGGTAGCAGACAAGTTGACTTCGATAGGCTCCAGCGCAGGTAGGGGTAGAGCCAGAATCGCGGCATCGGCTTCTAATGTTTTACCCGATGCGAGCGCCACCTGCACTCGCGAGGGTGAATGTCGAACTGCCACGACCGGTTCACCCAGCGACACAGGCCTCGAGAGCTGCTTCGCCATGGCCTCAGGTAGCCGCATATTGCCGAGTGTGGCTTCCTGCACCGCCAATTCGGGGCCGGACAAGCGCCCAAATTCGCCCATGATGCGATACAGCGCCATGAGGCTGGTGTCGCTGAGATTGTTGCCATAACTGTTGTTGGCGTTGATCAATTCGATGGCGGCGTTGGGGAAACCCAGTGCCTTGAGTCCCACATCGGCTGATTGATCTGAGGCCATCAGATTGGGGTCATGCCAGGCGCGGGTTTTCAACAGTGGATTGGTTTCATTGAGCTTTCCCATTAAGCGCTGCGGGGGGATGCTCCGCCACGTCTCGGGAAGGGGGTTGGCCGCAGCACTTGCCCAGCTATCGCGGCTAATGCGTTGGTCTCTAATGACGTAATCGCTGGGTAGCGTACGGGGTGGCGTGCGCAGTGCGATGTTGAGATGGTGGGCCATGTGAACAACGCGACCGTATTGGGCGCCCATGACGTTGCCGCCGCCCTCGGGGGAGCCCGGGAGGTGATCTAGCGTCCAAAGCCGGCCGCCGACGCGTGTTTTGGCTTCGACAACGTCGACCTCAAAGCCCCAGCGCTCCAGAATAAGGGCCGCATTCAAACCAGACAGACCCGCTCCCACCACCACCACACGTCGGCCTGAGCCCATATCATTGCAGCCACCGCTAGCGCTTGCCAGCAATCCAGCGATGGAGCCCTCGAGTAGGCGTCTGCGGGTGAGCATCTGGGTCAAAGTCTTAGTGCCTTAGACGATGTGGATTCCGTAAATCGCATATTGACATATGTTTATATCTTTTCTCAAACGGGCTATGCTCTTTCTCTAGCCAGCAAATACAGGAGACCACACTATGTGGCCGTTTTCACGCTTAACGACTTGTCTTGGTTTTATCCTTTCTGGGTTGATAGCAGCCACCGTTCAAGCAGAGACGATTGATGCTAACTCTGGAGACGGCTTTGTCGCGCTCAATCGCAAAATACAGTGCTCTCTAGAGGATAGTTCACCCCAAGTGTTTGAATGGTCCGGATTCGGCTACTCTCGGGTGCCCGGGGAGCCTGATCGCAAAATTTTTGGTTTGCTGGGAATGAATATCCGCCAGTGTGGGCAGGTTGAACACCCTGATAAGGGCGTCGGCTACCGACTCGTTTCTCGGGAAATCATGTTGTATCTCGATCCCCAGACAGGAGAGATCCTGCGCACGTTTGACAATCCTTGGACCGGCGCGTCGAATGAGGTGATTCACGTTGCGAACGATCCAGTCAACCAACGGCCCGGCTTCGGTATCAATGCCGACGGCTCCGAGAAGGCCTTCACCTACCGTGACGTTAATGGCCAGTATCTGATCAACTACGAAATCCCCCTGTTCTATAAAAATGCGATGGGCGGTGACTACCAAAAATATGTAGGGGGCAGTTACCACGCTACCGAGATTTTTGACTTCAATGGTGATGTCGCAGAACTACTCGACGCGACCAAGCCAGTCGCCTACCCGGTGATCTCCTGGGTGCGTTTGGCACCCTGGCTCCCGTGGATGGAGATGAATGGTCGCGCTGGCATGCTGTATTTTAATGCGATGGGTCGAAAGCTCGAGAGCTACGACCAGTTGGCGGATTTGCTCAAAGCTGAAATTGCACAACAGTATCCAGAATATACGACCCCGCCGCCACTAAATGATCCTCGCCGCAACGAAACCTCATGGACCTTCATGAAGAAAATCATTGATTCACGCGAGCAAGAGGAATCCAGCGCTCCGCAGCATTAGGTCGTGCACACTCTTTGGGACGATGAACGCAAACGCAAGTTAATCAGCGGCGAATCGTGGCAAAGATGTTCCTCGGCGCTGATGAGTAAGGGTGTGGCGCCACCTTGCTGATCGGTTGGTCGCGCTACCCACGCCCATTCAGCGACCTGAGTCACCTCCACTGCAGCGGCAAGTACACCGCGATCAATCGCTGCTCAAGTGACGGGCGAGTGCATCGCGACTAGCGCGCGTTGAGATATTTTGCGTGGAACTGAAGATGGTCGGCCATAAAAGAGGCAATGAAGTAGTAGCTGTGATCATAGCCGTGCTGCATCCGCACATGGATAGGGTAGTCTGCTGCTTTACTGGCCGCGGTGATCAATGGCGTCTTGAGCTGCTCGTCTAAGAAATTATCAGCCGTACCTTGGTCGATCAGTATGGGCCTGTGCTCTGTCGCTGAGGTTAATAGCGCGCAGGTGTCATAGGCCGCCCAATCTGCTTCATTTGACCCCAAATACTGCGAGAACGCTTTTTTCCCCCAAGGGCACTGTGTGGGTGCAACGATCGGTGAAAAGGCAGACAGTGACACATAGCGATCCGGGTTTTTGAGGCCAATCGTCAGGGCGCCATGTCCCCCCATAGAGTGCCCCATGATCGCGGCACAGTCCGTATCGATTTGTGAGCAGTTTTCCGCCAACACCTGCGGTAATTCGCTGACGATATAATCATACATTTGATAATGGGCAGACCAGGGGGCCTGTGTTGCATTGAGATAAAACCCCGCCCCAAGACCCATGTCGTAACTGCCGTCTGGGTCGTCTGCAACGCCCTCACCTCGAGGACTGGTGTCGGGTGCCACCACTGCCACACCATGCTCTGCTGCATAGCATTGCGCACCGGCTTTAGTGACGAAGTTTTCATCTGTGCAGGTCAGTCCGGATAGGTAATACACCACCGGTACCCGATATTCCGCTGCTTGTGGTGGCAGGTAAACGGCATAAACCATATCGCAGTCCAAGACTGCAGAGCGATGCTGATAGCGATTTTGCTCGCCACCGAACATTTTGACACTGCTAAGGCATTCTGAGCTCATCAGAACGTGACCACTGAGCGAATACTTTTGCCCTCGTGCATCAGATCGAACGCAGTATTGATCTCCGACAACGGCATCGTGTGGGTAATCATCTCGTCGATGTGGATGTTACCTTCCATATACCAATCAACGATTTTCGGTACGTCGGTTCGACCACGTGCACCACCAAATGCCGTACCACGCCATGAGCGACCGGTCACGAGCTGAAAAGGTCTTGTCGAGATTTCTTGGCCCGCACCGGCCACGCCAATCACGCAGCTTTGTCCCCAGCCTTTGTGACAGCACTCGAGCGCTTGACGCATCACATTGACGTTGCCGATGCACTCAAAGCTGTAGTCGACGCCACCTCCCGTCATTTGAATTAAATGATCGACCACATCATCCACCTCGCTGGGATTAACGAAATCGGTCATACCGAATTGCGTTGCGAGGGGAATCTTGTCGGGATTAAGGTCTACCCCAATAATGCGTCGGGCGCCTACCAGCTTTGCCCCCTGAATCACGTTGAGGCCAATGCCCCCTAATCCGAACACGGCGACGGTAGCGCCAGCCTCCACTTTCATTGTGAAAGCGACGGCGCCAATCCCCGTGGTGACGCCACAACCGATATAGCAAATCTTGTCGAAGGGGGCATCCTCACGCACTTTGGCCAGTGCGATTTCAGGGAGCACCGTGTAATTAGAGAAGGTGGAGCAACCCATGTAATGCAGGATGGGTTTGCCGTCGAGTGAAAATCGGCTTGTGTGATCCGGCATTACACCCTGGCCTTGTGTTTCCCGGATGGCTTGGCAGAGATTCGTTTTCGGGTGCAGACAAAAATCACAGGTGCGGCACTCGGGGGTGTACAAGGGGATAACATGGTCTCCCACCCTGAGGTCTTTCACGCCATCACCCACCTCCACAACGACGCCGGCGCCCTCATGCCCCAAAATCGCCGGAAAGGCGCCTTCAGGATCATTGCCAGACAGTGTGAAGGCATCAGTATGACAGACTCCAGTCGCTTTGATCTCTACCATGACCTCTCCAGCAGCAGGGCCTCCGACATCCACCTCGACAATTTCTAATGGTTTTCCGGCTTCAAAAGCGACGGCAGCACGACTTTTCATAGGGTTTTCACTCCTGACATTAAGCCTCACATTATGCCTGAGCAGAGGCTATGAACCACCCCTTAAATAGGGTCCTGTTACCGTTGCAGGGCTGCAGTAGCGCTGCCATCACTGACGGGTATTGTCAGGGCTGCGGTGAGCGGTAATGTGAGGAGCACTGAGGCAACGCCGCGCTTGTGTTCTTTTATCCTCATGTAGTATCAACAGGGTGCTTGATGAGAAAATGAAATGAGATACGCAGGCTATTGTCATGAGTAAATTATTTTTCCGTTACGGCGCCATGAACAGCGGCAAGAGCACGGCGATGTTACAGGTGGCGCATAACTACGAAGAGCGCGGGCAGCACGTTCTGCTGATAAAGCCTGCCACGGATACCAAGGGAGATGATCAGATCGTTTCGCGCCTGGGTGTCGCGCGACCAGCAGACCTATTGTTGCTGCCAGATCAAGATCTACGTTACACACTCCATTCGCTGAGTGAAGGGCTCGACACAGTACCGCAGAAGGTCGCCTGTTTGCTGATCGATGAGGCACAATTTTTGACACCAGAGCAAGTCGATCAAGCGTTGGCAATCGCAGTACTGGATGAGATTCCCGTAGTGGCCTTTGGTATTAGAACTGATTTCCGCACGCAGGCATTTCCAGGTAGTCGGCGCTTAATGGAGGTCGCGCATTCACTGCAGGAAATGAAGACCATTTGTCGCTGTGGAAAAAAAGCCATATTCAATGCGCGACTCGGCGATGCCGGTATTATTCGTGAAGGAGAACAGGTGGTGATTGATGGTGATAACGTGCGCTACGAGGCGCTGTGCGGCAGGTGTTACTTAGAGGCTGCAGCGAGCTGAGTGCCCGCATGGACAGACCTTTAATGGTTTAGATCGTATTGGAAAAAAACAGCGGCACAAGGCCGCTGTTTTTTTACGCTATTTCTCACCGTGTGGGCGCTATGACGACCACAGGTTAATGTTGGTGATCATGGTCATGGTCATGGTCATGGTCATGGTCATGGGTATGGGTATGGGTATGGGTATGGTCATGCGCGTGAGGACTTTCCTCATCATGATGATGATGTCCGTGCCAATGATCATGTCGATGACCATCACTTTTATGCTCGGTGTCGTGTCCTGCCTCATTAGCTCGCCTTGGCATCGTTAATTCGAAGTCCTTGGGGCTGTGTGGATGGTTATGATCCCGACTAAAGGCCCAGTGATACAGCAGTGGGTCTCTGGCGAGCAGGCGCGCTTCTGAGCGGTCTGCATTTTCCACTGGCGTAGACCATGGGTTGTAGTGAAAGTGATTGAATAATTTAGAGTCCACACGGCCCAGTGCAATACAGCCATACTCTGATGCGAAGGCACCGTGATTGATGTAGGCCGGTCGCCAGAAATAACCACCGGTTGGCACATCACCAAACTGCATCATCCATGACGTACCCCACAGGTGATAAGACTCTTCCGCACAGTCGTGATACGAGATATTGTCTTGATAAAAATTCGGCGTCATACAGTACAGAAAAGTCATTGCGAAGGAGTTTGGGTTGTAGTTGAGCAACTTGATCATGCAGCCAGTTGCGACACTGGGTTTCGCAACATTGCCCATCGCCCAAGAAAGATCCATGTAGCTGTCTACATCATGGTAGAGCTGCGTTTGCGTTGCTGCGTGATGCGTCGTGGCCTCTTCGTGACTTGGCTCTCCGGTGTTGTACATATACAACACGAGGCAGCCCTGATCTGAGCTGATCTCGGGCATGGCGTATCCGGCAGGCACATAGAAATAATGTCCCTTGCGACACACTCGGTCCCCCACACGGAGTTCCCCCTCGATCACGATAAGTTCATATTCTGACCAAGAAAATCCGGGGGATCGCTTGTAGCCACCGTCGAATTGCACGGTCATGGAGCAGGCGCCTGAGTCGACATCCATGCTCAACATCTTGTAGTGCATACCCGTTCCAAAACCGAGCAACCGCATGGGTTTAAAGTGCGTGTCTCGATCACAGAAGGGTTCAATATGAGGTCGTGCCATGGTTAAGCCTCCTGTCCGTTGCGGGGGGTATCGTCACTATCAACACCGTACTTCCACACCACCTGATCTTTTCGATCTGCAGCTTTGACCGGCAAATCGCTATCAGGAATCGGCATTTTGTCGTCGCCATCTAAATTAAAGCCGTTCGTTCTAATGCGGTCAAAGAACTCCTGGTACCATTTCTCTCGCGTCGGTGCGAGCGCCTCCATGGAGGCCTCAATTTCAGCAAATCGCGCTTCCTGCTCCGCGATTTCTTCTTTCACCCAGTCCTCAGCGTCGCTACTGCGTTCATGCTCTATGTAAAGGTTTTTGAATGTCATGGGTTGGTCTCCTGTGCAATCTGAATGGCGCCCTCATCATGGAGGGATGCCAAAAACTCGTCGTCATAACCGACCTCACGCAGCAGTTCGCGAGTGTGCTCTCCAAGGCCAGGTGGGAGTCGGCGAATGCTGGCGGGGGTTTTTTCAAAATTCATTGGCGGACTTGAGAATCTGAGCCGGCCTTCGGTCGGATGATCATGCTCTTGCCAGAAGCCGCTTTCCACTAGCTGTGGGTCATCGATTAACTCATCTAAAGAATTCACTACCATCATCGGAACGTTAGTATCACCGAGCAAATCAACCCACTCTTGACGAGTTTTGCTTGCGATAATGGCGCCGGTCTCACGGTAGGACTCATTAATGTTAGCCAGCCTCAGCGCCATGGTTTGGAAGCGCGGATCTTCTGCGAGTTCTGGTTTACCCGCCACTGCGCAAAAAGTACCCCAATGGTTGTCCCAGTAGGGTAAAACCGCAAGGTAAAGGCCGTCAGCTGTTTTATACGGTCTCCGGTGAGATGCCATGAGCCTGACATAGCCGGCTTTATCGAGCGGCGGTACAAAGCTTTGGCCCCATAAGTGCTCGGTCATTACGAAGGACACCATGCTTTCGAACATGGGGACCTCAATGGCTTGTCCTTCTCCGGTGCGCTCGCGATGGAAGAGTGCCGCCAACACGCTTTGCACAACCATTAAACCGGTCGTTTTATCCGCGATAATAGTCGGTAAGTAGCGAGGCTCTCCCTCGACCATGCTTTGTAATACCGCAATCCCGCTAGCGGCTTGAATCGAATCATCCAGCGCCCCTTTATCACCATAGGGCCCTTTTTTGCTATACCCGTAAGTAGCGCAGTACACCACAGAGGGATTCACTGCCTTCACTTTGTCGTAATCAAGCCCCAAACGCTCCATGGCTTGAGGTCGAAAGTTGTGGACGATCACATCGGCAGTGGCGATCAGTTTGAGCGCTGCCTCCCGACCGGCCGTGCTTTTCAAGTCGAGTGCGACAGACCGTTTGTTACGATTGCAGGTGAGGAATAAGGCCGACATTTTAGGGTCGCTAAAATGCGGTCCTAAATTACGGTTAGTATCACCTGCCAAAGGTTCAATTTTAATAATATCGGCGCCAAGATCCCCCAGCATTTGACAGGCATAGGGTCCAAGGACGACTGAGGTCATCTCGACGACGCGAATGCCCTCTAATGGCGTGCTGATGACAAGCCCTCCAATCTATAGACTCGTATCGCGTTATCCCGCATAAACTTTCGACGCACCTCAGGTTTGAGTTCGAACGCATCGACTTCATCGACGGTACGCTTAAAACGCAGCACGGGGAAATCGGTGCCAAAGATCACCTTATTTTGGCCATAAGAGTTGATGAAATGCTTGACTGAATCAGGCCAGTATTTTGGACTGTGCGCGTCGGTCACGATGAAGACATTGTCGTGTTTCCAGGCCATGGCAATCATTTCGTCATGCCAAGGTATACCCACATGGGTACCGAGTAACTTGAGCTCCGGCAGGTCGCAGGCAATATCGTCTAGGTAAATAGGCCGTCCAACTGAGCGGCAGGGGTGCTCTTTGGCATAAATCAGCGATTGACCCACCTGCATTTGGACTGGAATGCCGAGCTCGATACATTTTGCATAGAAGGGATAGTACTTCGCATTATTCGGCGGTAACTCGAACCAGTGCGGATATAAGTGAGCGCCCACAAAGCCAAATTCCTTCACCGCGGTCTCTAACTGTCTAACACCGTCCATACCCATGTAAGGGTCGAGCCCGAGCAGGCCTCTGAAGCGATCGGGATACTGTTCTACCGCTCGTGATACGACCTCAAGTGGCATGTGGTAGCAGCCTGGCAGACCCACGCGACCTGCTTTGGCCGCGACTAAAAAAGCGATGTCGATACCCGCTTCATCCATGCCTTCGATCATCGCCTCTAGCGTGATGCCGGCAGAATCATGCTTACCTTTTACTTTTCCGACAAAAAATTCATCAGTCCATCCGGGTCGGTGTGAGAGCGCCTCGGGTGTCCAAATATTGCAAACGGCATCAATGGTTTGGTAATCACTCATCCTTATAATCCCATCCATCCAATCGCGATACCGCACCCTAGCATGGTGGCGCCGGCACTAGAGTGACCGAAGCGCGCGAGTGCGGGTACGCGCAATCTCTCGAGTCCCAGTTGACCGATAGCGACGGCCCCTAGCATGGTGACCACGGTGACGATGGCAAACACACCGGTAACCCAAAAGATGCCGGCGACGCTTTGCGTCGCCGCTGGAAACATCAATAGTGGAATCAGGGGTTCGCAGGGCCCAAGCACAAAAATAATGAATATGGCCCATGGCGTCAGCGAACCTGAGGGCGGCTCTTCGATAGTGTGCTCTGGCGTTTTGTTAGCGTGGAGGTGCGTATGGTAGTGGCTCACGTCGCCATGAGAGTGCCAGCCAGAGCGCTCCTGCGGACGCTGCTGATACGCATGCCGGAGCCCCCAAACCAGATACAGAACTCCCACAGCACATAAACCCCAGGCCGCAATGTCCCCGCGCAGTGTTTCCACCCATTCGAGGCGAGTGAGTTCAATTCCCACTCCGATGCCGATGGCGCCCAGCACGACTGAACCCACGAGATGCCCGGAGCCGCAGAGCGCGACAACGCGCAAAGTTTTGGCTAGAGACCACCCGCGAGCCCGCGCCATCGCAATAAAGGGAAGGTAATGATCCGGTCCCAATAAAGTGTGCAGAAAGGCAATGGACGCAGCCGATACAATCAAGACTATTAATTCAGGAGCCATACCACCTTACGCCAATGCCTACGATATCTGCGGCTCGGTTAGCACCTAGCGCAGTTTGACTTATTGATGAGCGTTTATACCAAATGCGGTGCGTAGCGGCTACTATCGTGACTAAATAAATTTTTAGGTTGTTCGGGGTCGCCAGAGTGTAAACGCGGTTTGGACTTCGTTGGCGACGGTCTGAGGCGCGTGCCACAATATCGTCCACCGCGTGCTCGGCACAGGCTTATCGCGCTGAAACGATGCACTACAGTACCACCTATCGCCACAGCTGTTTGCCTTAGCGGCGGCTCCTATCATCGATAGTCCTAAAGAGGGCGCTACCTTGTCATCTTCAAAACCAGTGAACAGCAGCAAACGGGCCAGCTGGGTGATCGCTAGTACCTATGGTTTTGGTGGTGTGGCCTACGGCATCAAAGATAATGGATTCGCCTATTTGCTGTTACTGTTCTACGGGACCGTCGTCGGGCTGCAACCCGCGCTGGTGGGCACAGCGCTCATGATTGCGCTGATTTTTGATGCGTTCAGCGATCCAGTGGTGGGTTATTGGTCAGACAACACTCGCTCTCGTTGGGGGCGCAGACATCCCTTCATGTACGCGGCTGCTATCCCCGTTGCCCTTTGCTACAGCCTACTGTGGCAACCTCCCCAGTGGACCGAGGGTGCGCTATTTGCCTATCTCGTGGTGTTGTCCATCTTGATCCGCACCTTAATTACTTTTTATGAAACACCCAGTTCTGCTCTCATGCCCGAACTGACTGCGGACTATGATGAGCGGACCTCAATACAGGCATGGCGATCCTTTTTTGGATGGGCCGGCGGTGCCGCTATGGCGGTCTTTACTTATGGGTTTTTATTAGTGCCGACGGACGCCTATCCTGTTGGCATACTCAATCGCGATGGATACGAGACGTACGGCACCATCGCGTCAATGGTAATGCTCATTGCCATACTGGTGTCTGCACTCGGCACCCATCATCGGATTGGGACGCTGGCCGCGCCCGCGGCTCGCACTCAGCGCGGGCTGGCGTCTGTGTTTAGTGAGGTGTTGGAGACCCTAAAAGACAAGAGTTTTTTTGCTCTTTTTATCTCGACAATCGCTGGCGCGGTGGCGACGGGCCTGACAGCGGCGTTGACCTTTCTGATGCTTACCTACTTTTGGGCGTTGTCCTCAGAACAGATTTATTACTGGACCGCCTTGGTGGTGGTGTCTGCCTTGATTGGACTGCTGATCGCACCGCGGGCATCAAGGCGTTGGGGCAAAAAAGGGGCGGCTATTCGTCTCGGTGTGTTGGCATTTGCAATACAGCCCCTGCCCGTTGTGTGTCGGCTACTCGGCTGGATGCCCGAAAACGGCGACCCGATGTTGTTTCCTATCTTAGCGGTCGTGAACACGATCGACCTAGGCCTGATTATTGCGATGCAGGCCATCTCGTATTCGATGCTGGCCGATCTCGTTGAGCATACTGAAGTCAGGACGGGCCGGCGTAACGAGGGGGTGTTTTTCTCAGCAATCACCTTTATCCGGAAAACGAATCAAGGTATCGGCGCATTTATGGCGGGCATCATTTTGCAGGCGGTAGCGCTACCTCGTGGCGTTGCCCCAGAACAGGTCCCCGCGGCATCGCTGACCCAACTCGGTGGGTGGCTTGTTGTCTTGCAGTGGCTTTTGTATAGCATCATGCTGGTGGCGTTGGCTTTTTATCGTTTGGATCGGCATCAACATCAATCGAATCTCGCGCAGATTCAGGCGCGTAACAGCGATGTAGTGTGACTCGCGCTGCCATACCGATAGCGAAGCAAACGCTAGTGGCCCGTGAAAATATTATGGCATAATAGGTGACAAAAGCATGTGGAGGCCGAGCTAGGTCGAACAATGACGCTAAAAATTGCCTCAACCTCTGACGGCCGTCGCCGGCGCAGTGAACGCAGTCAAGTCGCGATTGTTGAGGCGACACTGGCGCTGATCAATGAGGGAAAGCAGGTGCCCACAGCGCAACAGGTCGCTGACCGCGCGGGAGTCAGTATCCGCTCCTTTTTTCGTCATTTCGCCGATATGGATGCGTTATTTTTGTCAGCGGATGAAATGCTGGGAGCCTCTTACGAGGCCCTGTTTGCGGTCAGCGATCGGTCTGGCGCATTACCCGAGCGCATCAGTCGCGCTGTTGAGCAGTATGGCAGCGCCTTCGAGCAACTTAGTGGCTTGATTCTCTGTACTCAGGCGCTGGCATGGCGCTTTCCTGTGCTGCAAGAACGTTATGCGTATCATCAAAAAAGACTGCGCGACGAACTTGAACTGTGGTTACCTGAGGTCGCTACCGCACTGATGTCACGGCGGGAAGCGGTGCATGCCGTCACGTCTTTTGAGATGTGGCATCGTCTGCGAGAGCATCAGCGGCTGTCGCAAAAAAACTGCCATGACATTATTCAAGAGTTGGTGACGGATCTGTTGGCAACTCGCTGAAGTGAGGCGTAAATCATGGCGGAAGCATTTAAAGATCAAGGTGGCGCGGCGACAATGAACCCCAGTCGTTTCGAGCGCTGGATCGCTTCAAAAGTGATGACGCGTCTGTCCCAAACAAGTGCTGTGAAGGCTCGCCATGCTAAGGCTGAACGGGCACGATCAAAAGTGGGCGCAACCCACGAGGTGCACTATTTTCATCAGGTGGAAGATGGTTACAGTCATTTAGCGGCGCAGCTATTGATGCCATTACTGGCACGTTACGACATCGAGCTACGGTGTCATCTCGTGCGCGCTGATCGGGGGAAAAATGTGCCAGAGTCTGCGTTACTGGCACGCCTGTCTCGCTACGAGTCTCATTTGGTGGCACCGGGTTATGGGCTCGTTTTCCCTGATCATCCACACGAACCAGATGCGCATCATGTGTCATTGGCGACTCGGATTTTGGCGGCGCAATCACCTGAGACCTTCCCTGAAATAGCGGCAACAGTGGGTGACGCACTCTGGTCGGGAGACGGCGCTCGACTAGATCATCTCGCCGAGGTGGCTGGCTGCGCTGCTATTGAGCGCGCTGAAGAAGTGCTTGAAGCCGGTACTCAGTTGCGTCGCGAGATGAAGCATTATTCAGGTGCGATGTTTTACTACGGTGGCGAGTGGTATTGGGGTGCGGATCGTTTCTATCTGCTCGAACAGCGGCTCGCCGCTCTCGGTGCTGACCGTGAATCTGACCGCGATCCTATTGCATCGCGTCCCGCTATAGAGCTGCCTCAACGGCGCGACAATAAAGCGTTCACCTTGGAGTTCTATGCTTCATTGCGCAGCCCCTATACCGCGGTTGTATTCGATCGCGCGGTTGCTTTTGCACGAGACGCCGGGGTCACCCTCGCGCTGCGACCTGTTTTACCCATGGTCATGCGGGGTGTGCCGGCAACCCGAGAAAAGGGCATGTACATTTTTATGGATGCTGCCCGAGAGGCACGCAGCGCGGGAGTGGCGTATGGCAACTTCTATGATCCCATCGGTAATCCTGTGCGCAATTGCTATGCGTTATATCCGTGGGCGGCATCCCAAGGTAAAGAAGTCGAACTGTTATCGAGCTTTTTACGCCATGCGTTTGTGCTGGGGGTGAATACCAACACCGAGGGTGGATTAAGGAAGGTGGTAGAAGCGGCTGGTTTGGATTGGATCGCCGCGCAGGCGCATCGACAGGACACCGCTTGGGAGGCGCTACTCGAGGAAAACCGGCTTGCTATGTATCGGTCGGGCCTGTGGGGCGTACCCAGTTTTCGCTTGCTCGATTCCACAGGTCAAGCAGTATTGGCAGTGTGGGGTCAGGATCGCCTCTGGCTACTGGCCAAAAAATTGTGTGAGCTGGTGAACGAGGCGTCGCCGGCATCGTAAGCCCGGTGAATGTCTGGCCCGCCATTGATGAGCGAGTGTACCCGTCGCGTTGTGCTCACATAGCGGGCGTGCAAAGGTGCAATGCAAGCAGTCAAAAATAGGCTGGCTGGTTTTTCGCGTGGTGGGCGTTTCTTCATGCTGGCCTCAACATCGAGCTAACGCTCCTGTGGGCGCTGGGGATAACCCCGTCTACTTTTCCGTGGTTCGGCGCTTTTGTCGACGCCTACTCCGATTTTTTGTTGATGAACGGACGCTTATTCCTGAGTTTTGCGCCGGCTGTTTGGATCGCTCTCTTTCTTATGACAGGGCGCTGGAGAATGCTCTCCTGGCGGGAATAAGGCGAGGAGGCTGATGACGATGGACTACAGCGAGTTCAAAGGGTTTCAGGTGCTGCTGTTCTTTGGTATCCCGTTAGCTTTTGCCGTTTGGCAGCTCGTTGTGACTCAGCGCGCTCAGAGAGAGGCAGGCAAAGCTGATGACGCATCGATGGAGCTAGACGACTAAGGCAGCTGGAAAGGGAGTTTGGTGCCCTCATTACCAAGGGTAGCCATGAGTGTGTCTGCGCGCGGGTGAGCTGCATTGACGCGATTGGCATGGCTCACGGTCGCGAAGAGGACCACGGCTATTGTGACGATCCAAAGCATCCTCATGATGGATCCCCCTCTAGTCAGGACGGCGTAATGTTGGTGAGCGGCCGCATACCGCCACGGGCGCATAGTGAGGGCCTTTAGGGCGGTTCATAGGGGTTGCTCTGGGTTTACGTTTTGAAGCGGCTAGCGCATTCTTTTCAATCCATAGAAATCGCATCGTTAAACTCCCATCAGTGACGCCATCCGTGGCTATCTGTCATCCTTGATGTCCACCAGTGTGTCGCGAGAAGAGCATGATTAATTGACGGACTGCGCCAAAGTGTTAACGAAAGGCGTCACCGCCTAAAAAAGGTTGTCGTCCTTTTAGGATCGACATTGTGTCAGGGTTAGCCGCCAGACAGTCGTTTGTGCTGTGTATGACTGCTTCTTCAGAGCCGAAGTTAAGTTGAGGGCTAATGTTAAGCGCTGAAGGCGCTTAAGACCTCGCGCAGCAGCATAGTTGCCAGAGCAGCCCAACTGAATACAAATAGCGTAAAACGGATCCAAACATGGTTAACCGTTACCTGCACAAGAGAGTGAGTAAACCGAAGGCCACAGTATGCCCACGCCGAGTATAGATGTAGCGTGTCGGTGTGGTTGAGGGCCCATATCACCATCACAACTGCGTAAAAAAGCGTGGGTTGTTCCCAAAGATGATTGTAGTTGTCGGCCACACGCTCAACACGGCTCGGAAATACGCCACCTAGTTGCGATGGATGCGATAGCTGCTGCAGCACCACGCCCTCGGTCTCAAGTTGTTTAGCTGCGGGAATGCGTGTGAGATACATCAGCAGCATCATCAGCAAGCTCAATACACCCATAAACAGAACCGGTTGAAGAATCAGGTCATTCATGCGGTTATGTCCAATCAGCTTAGGGCGTTCCAGTATACGCGGGGAGCGACCGCGAAATGAAGCGCAGGTCTAATCTAACGTGTCAGGTAAATCGTGACGCGTGATGACGATGATGAGAAAGGTTCAGCACTATGAATGGTGTGGATGGGCAGCTGTCTGATTTGAAAAAAGGGAGTTGTGGCGTTACGGTTTGCAGCGGTAACGCACTATGGCAATCGGGAGCCCCTGCATGAGAACGTTTCTGTTAGGTTTTATTGGTCTCGGTTTAGCTGCTTGCGCTGTTGCGCTCTGGCTCCTGGTACTGCCCCTGCAAGAGAATGAGCCGGCCGTTACGACTTCAGTGTCGCCCGTTATTGGGGATTTATCGGTAGAGGCCTTTTCTGAGGTGGTGCAAGCCACTGTCTTGCAGACCTTAGCCGACTGCTCAGTAGAAGGTAAGATGCAGGGTAAGGCTAAAATCAATTTTGATGTGGCGGGTCAGGTGACGGCAAAATTCATGTGTAATGCCTCTGAAGAAAACTAGACCGGTTAGCGGCTCAGTCGCCCACCTTATATCGCCGAGCCGATTGCGACCGCTATGAAGATGACACGGGTGCTGTGCTACCTGCGGCCGTGATCATTCCAGCGGTAAGCGGTCATATGCGAAACACCGATCAGGCGTGCTGCGTCGCTCAGCGTGGCCCCCGCCTCGAGATGACTGTGTAGCGCCTTTAACCTGCGGTGATGCTCGAGATCGAATAGTCGTGACGTAAAAAGGCGGCGATCGTTATCCGTCGCTTCAGCGGGGGCTGCCGTCCCAGAAGCCGCCATTGGCTTCTGTTCGTCAGCCCGTGGGCCTCTCTCGTCGCGGTACTCGCTTAAATCAACTATCACTTGAAACACACTTTTTGGTTAGGGCTAATAGGTACGGCACCCCGACGTTTTGGATCAACGACTGTCAAAAAAGGCTTATTTGTCGGCGGGCTACAATAACCATTGAATGCAAAGTGGCTGTTTTGCAGCGAGCGCGCTATTGCTTCACTCGCAACAAAAAGTCGACGTTGGGTTTATCCGCGTGACCTAGAGTCCTGTGCTGGTCTGAATAATCTCTGCCGAGTTTGCCGGTAGGCTAAAGGATACGCCGTCATAGCCTACGGTGTAGTGAGGAAAGATATCCTCCGCACCATTGAGCCAAAGCGCCTCTTGTCCTGGTAAAACGATGGGCGGCACAACGTGGTAATAAAGTAGATGTCCCACACCCGCATCGCGCGCCGTTTCGGCCGCCTCGATAGGGCTTGCATGATAATCTAGTACGTCGAGAAAGATCTTAGCAAAAATGGGGTTGTCTAGATTTTCTGCCGTCTCCTGCATCATGTTCATCAGGTTTGGGGCTAGCGCCTCATGCACCAGCAAATCGACGCCTTGTGCAAAGCGTTTCACGTTATCTGACTGTGCTGTGTCACCGGTAATGAGAGCAGTACGCTGCCCATAACGAAAGAGGTAGCCCACCGCAGGTGAGACTGGTGCATGATCGACTCGAAGGGCCTTGACGACTAAGCCGGCGTCATCGAAGACCGTGGTCGTGGCGCCTTCCGGCGGAGCATTGAATGGCATTGCCGTGATACCGGCTGCAGAAAGCGGCGCAACTTGATCGCCATGGTGATCATGCCGGTAGGTAAAATCTTGTGCATAGGCAGCGTTAAAGCCGTCGACCACCCTCGCTACGCCCTCGGGGCCATATACCGGCAGCGGCAGCGTGTGGTCGCTGGTAGCCCAGCGCGCGGTGGCCAGTTCTCCCAGGCCATCAATGTGATCTGAATGGAAATGAGTGAGAAACACCGCGGCGACCTGGCTAGCGGGATATCCCATTCGCCCTAAATTCCGGGCGCCATCGGTGCCGGTATCGACAATAAAAAGCCGATCGCCGGCCACGACGGCCACACAGGGGCCTGAAGCGCGGGGTGCGGGGAAGGGTCCACCCGCGCCGCAAAGCGCGATATGAAGCCCATCTTCGAGCGCTGCAACACGGTTTGCGCCTAGCTGCTGTGGCAGCGCGACTTGGAGTAGCCCTTCTACTATTGCAGTCCTTTGCGAGTAACCCGCAAGCAAAAGAATGCACAGAATAGCGGTCAAAATCGTGGTTTTTTTCATGATGGAATTCCCTGTATAGTTGCGCTTGCGAGAAGCCTCACATCTGTTATATTGACAGTGTAACTGCCATATCTTGGATGTCTACTTGATTAGCAAGTGGCGATATAACGTAACGGATAGCCCGGCGAAAAACCCAAAAGTTTCGCGTGTAGTGATAAAACAATAACGAGCAATCTAGAAAAGGACCCCACAATGATGAAAACATTCGCAAAAGTAGCCTTGAGTGCTGCGGTGGCCAGTCTGTCGGTGACAGCTTTTGGTCAAGCACTGGAAGAGGTCGTGGTTACGGCGCAGAAGCGAGTCGAAAGCCTTCAAGACGTGCCAATTTCAGTGACCGCAATCAGCGGTGAGCTGATTCAGGACGCCTCGATCAGAAGCTTGAGTGAGCTCAGCGCCTACGTGCCGAACTTCTCGGTGGCAGAAAATCCGGTAAATACGATTATCACTATGCGCGGTATCTCCATCGGCTCGAACCAGTCTTTTGAGCAGTCGGTGGGTTTGTTCCTCGACGGCATCTATCTCGGCCGAAGCCGGCAGTCTCGTATCGGTCTCTTTGACCTGGAGCAGGTGGAAGTCCTGCGTGGTCCACAGGGCATTTTATTTGGTAAGAATACGCTGGCCGGTGCCATCAACGTGCGCTCTGCGGCGCCTGTCGTGGGCGAAGGCCTATCGGGTCGCGTTGCGGCGAGCTTTGAGAGTGATAATGGTGAGTACTTCGAAGGCCATGTGAGCGGCAGCGTCAGCGAAAACGTCGCGATGCGCTTGTCGATCATGGACCGATCTGTTGACGGTTATCTCGATAACACAGCACCGACGGCAGCCTACACCGATTCACCCACCACTGATGAGACCATTGCCCGCATTGGCCTGCAGTGGGAACCGTCTGAATCGACCTCTGTTGGGGTGCGTTATACCTACGCCGATTACAAACGAATCGGCAGTAACTCTGTCGTAACCCAACTGACCCCAACTTTTGTTGATAGCACCGGTGATGGCGTCAGGAACCAGCCATACGTGCCGTCATCAAACTTGTTGATGTACGGCGTGATGGGTGCGGTCTACCCTACTTTTCAGCCCACGACCAGTGATCAGGAGGTCTTCTACGACGGGCTCTCGGTCGGTGGAACAGAAGGTTTGAACGGTGGTAACGGGCCGGAGCGACTAGCCAGTACCGATACCGAAAACCATGAGTTCTCTTTGAATATTGAGCACGAGTTTGGCAATGGTCTCACCCTGAACTCGGTGACTGGTTATTCTAAGTATGAGTATGTGGATGGCATGGATGCCGATTTCCTGCCGCTTGAATTTATTGGCCGCAGCGACGACTCCGAGTTCGATCAGTTCAGTCAGGAAATCCGCTTGGCCTCCGACCTCGACGGCCGCTTCAGTTGGGTAGTCGGTGGTAACTACATAGAGTCCACGCAAGAGATTGATCGATCAGTCGTGACCGATGGCACCTTTGGTGTGCCGGGCGTTGTGCAAGCAATTACTGGTGTGCCGAGCATTTGGGCATATGGCCCCGCTACGTTGGCGTTAGTCGAGGGCGGTTTTGGTTTGCCGCCAGGGTCATTGCCACCTGGCGTGCAAGGTTTGACCATGTGGAATCGGGTCGGTCGTCTGTCCACTTGGACGCAAGACACCGAATCTTGGGCTGTGTTCGCGCAAGGTACGTTCAACATCACGGACAACCTCAGCATCACTGCGGGTGTTCGTTACACCGAAGAAACCAAGGAGGCAGATGCTCAAACGTGGATTACTGACAACGTGCAGGGCCATGGCACGCAGACACCCAATGCTGAGGCATTTTTTGCTGATCCAACCAATACGGCTCTTTTGGGTAATTTCCTGATGCAGGAGTTGATGGGCGCTTCTCTGGCGAGTTACGCCCACGCGTTCAAAGAAGAACGGGATACGGATCAGACCATTCCAGCGGTGAGCATTAACTGGACACCCAGCGGTAATCATCTGCTTTACGCGAGTTACGCCGAGGGCTTTAAGAGCGGTGGCTTCAACGCGGTAGACGATCAGGATCCCGTTTTGGTTCGCGCGCCAGCTTGTACTTTCCAGAACCTGCCGGGCTGCATCGACAGAACCTCCCCCGGACCCGGTTTCGAGTACGACGACGAGACTGCTTGGTCCTTTGAGGTGGGCGGTAAGCACACCTTCCTGGACGGACGCATGCGCTTCAACTGGGCTTACTTCAACAGTGAATACGACGATCAGCAGGTATCGACGTTTGTCGGCCTCGGCTTTGTTGTGACCAACGCGGCGAGCACGGAGATCTCCGGGTTTGAGATCGACACCGCGTTCCAGGTGACTGAGAAGCTACGCCTCAACTTGTCAGTGGGTACGGTTGATGGAGAGTACAAGGAATTCAGGGGCGCTGCGTGTAGTGCACTGCAGACCTCAGACCTCGATTTCCTGAACTTCGCAACCGGCGGTTTGACGCCCAGCTCGCCCAGTATCACTTCGGTTGACGGAAAATGTGCTCAGCAGTTCGATGCTACCGGCAATCGAACAGGGATCGCGCAGGATCTGTCTGGCGTGAAGTTAGGTACTGCTGAGTGGTCAGGCTCCTTCGGTGCTCAGTACATGCAGCCTCTCGGCTCCATGATGTGGTTCACTGAAGTTGACGTGCAGTTCACTGACGAATTCATCTACACCGGTGACTTAGACCCGATCGACTATCAGGAAGGTCAGGAGCGGATCAACCTGCGTACCGGTCTCCGCGGAGACAACTGGATGCTGATGCTCTACGGCCGCAACATCACGGATGAGAACTTTGCGACGGGTGGTGCAGACGTGCCGCTGGCGCGAGGCTCGCACATGCGTTACCTGAGCCGCGGCGAAGTCTGGGGTATTCAGGCTGCTTGGGAATTTTAATCTCGGGTAGTGGGATAGATGAAAAAGGCGGCCTAGGCCGCCTTTTTTTTGCATCAAGTTTTTAGCCTCGCGTCGCCTGCCTCAAGAGAACATGTCAGATTCAGTGACTCGCTAGGCGTTGTCTGCCATGGCCGGGTTGGATGAGCGGTGGCACACAGCTTTGAAAAGAAAAGGGGAATGAACATGGCGCTAACTGAGATTTGGGTTGATCGCAGCGATTATCGTCGCACTAAAGCGATCCACGGTGAGGTACCGCAATCGAGCGACGGCCAGATTGTGGTCGCTATTGATAAATTCGCGCTCACGGCGAATAACGTCACCTATGCCGCCTCTGGGGACTTGCTCGGTTATTGGCAGTTCTACCCTACCGCTAAGGATCCTTGGGGCAAAGTCACGGTTTGGGGGATTGCCGAGGTGATCGACAGCCAAGTGCCCAGCATTAGCGTGGGGGAGCGCCTGTATGGCTTTTTTCCGATGAGCAGCCATTTGCTCATGGCCCCCGGTGAGATATCCAACAGTGGGTTTGTCGATGCACAGACGCACCGGCAGACGCTGCCCGGCCTCTACAACCAATACGCGCGCACGCAGTCCGAATCCAGTGAGCTCCGAGAGATAGAAGATCAGCGTTGTATTTTCTTTCCTTTATTCATGACGGGTTTTGTGATCGCCGATTTGCTGTCGGATAACGACTGGTTCGACGCAGAGCAGATTGTGGTGGGCTCGGCGTCCTCTAAGACAGGCTTTAGTGCCGCCGAGTTTATGAAACGGGCAGGTTTTGAGGGCAAGCTGGTGGGTTTGACGGGTTCGCAGAACGTGTCGTTTGTCGAGACGCTGGATTGCTACGACAGCGCGCTAGCCTATACGGAGATCGAAGCACTCGAGAACAAAGCAACGGTCTATATCGATATTGCGGGCGATGTGGCGGTGCGATCTCGTCTTCATCATCACCTTGCGGATAATGCACAACGGACCTTGATGGTCGGCGCAACCCATTGGGATCAATTTGGCAAATCCGTTGACGGCGGTGCATTACCCGGCGCCGAGCCCGAAATGTTTTTTGCGCCCGCTCAGATTGAAAAACGAGATGCTGAATGGGGCCGCGGTGTCATCATGCGTCAGGCTTACGCTGCCAGCATGCAACTGCTGCAACGACTATCACCCTTGCTCACCATAGAGCATCATGCCGGCGCAGAGGCCTGTGTGGCGCTATGGCAGGCGCTGTTGGATAATCAAGTGTCCGGTCAACGCGGTGTAATGATGACATTGAGGTAAGATCACGCCGTCTCATTCGTCGTGCAGCAAGGAGTTAGTCCATGCGTCCCGGTAAACCGTTATGAAACCACTCATCGTTATCGCTCTTGCCGTGATGTTGCCATGCTCCATCGCCGCACTCGCTAATCCATCGGGCGTCATGCTTTTCGGATGGCCTGCATTACTGGTGTTGGCAGTGGGGGCTTACTGTTTGCAGTGGCTGGCTTTTATACCAGCACGACTAGGGGAGACAGAGCGATTTTATGATCTGACAGGGTCTCTGACTTATATGATGATTACACTGTCTGCGGTAGTAGTATCGCCGGCAACAACCTGGCCCCAGTGGCTGGTGGCGGCGCTGGTGGTTATTTGGGCGGGGCGATTAGGCCGCTTCTTATTCGAACGGATTCATCAGGCGGGTGGCGATCAGCGCTTCGATCACATCAAGGTATCTTCTTCTCGTTTTTTGGTGGCTTGGACGCTACAGGGCGCTTGGGTGGTGATGACGAGTTGTGCGGCGGTCACCGTGATTTTGAGCTCGGTACAACCGCCAGTAGGGGTGATCTATGCAGTGGGTGCGATGTGCTGGTTGGTAGGCTTTACGGTGGAAGTAGTAGCCGATCGTCAGAAATCACAGTTTCGTGCTGATCCGCGCAACGAGGGATCTTTTATTAATACGGGGTTGTGGGCGCGTTCGCGTCACCCCAACTATTTTGGCGAAATTTTGCTGTGGAGTGGTATCGCTGTGATGGCTGTGCCGTACCTGTCGGGTGCCCAGTGGGTTGTCTTATTGTCACCCCTATTCGTATATGGACTGTTGACGCGGGTGAGCGGGATCCCAACGCTTGCTCGCCGTGGCCGGCAATTGTGGGGCGACGACCCTAGCTATCAATCCTACTTGGCGCAGACGCCACGGCTGGTACCACGGCTTTGATATGGTATGGCAGCAGTCTTTTAAAGGGAGCCACGTGAGTTTTGCTCACGCCATGCTTCCAACCACACTTGCCATTGTTGACGGTATGGCAGCGTGAAACTGGCGACGTGTTGCACAATAGGATGATCAAAATAAGGGTAAGCGGAGCACTCAATATGAATACCATCATCGCGACAACGCGCAAGGTCATGCAGGCGATCGGCATCACTGTATTGCTGTGTCTGCCTGTGCAGTTTGTCCAGGCGGAAGATGCACTGGCAGGATTTTGGCAACATGAATCGGCCCCGATTTGGCTAGCAATGCAGCCCGATGAGGGGGTAGCAATCATGGTGCGCAATGATGATCGCCCCGATAGGGTTGGGTTTAAGGTGGTGACGGATCTCGTCGCGACTGACAAAGCCAACCAGTGGTTAGGTCAGGTATTTGCCGCGCAGCTCGGCGAGTATCGCGACGCTACCATCACGCTGAAAACTGAGGATCGTATGGCGTTTACGGTCAAAGTGGGGTTTATGCGCCGCACGGTAGAATGGCAACGTGTTGACGCGGTGCCTGCTGGATCGGATGCCAAGTAAGCGCCGCGCCATAACTGAGACAGTAGCGAAGACAGTAGCTAAGACAATAACCGAGACGACAATAACGATAATAGAGGAGCATCATGATGAAACAGCTAGCGCTCGTACTCACACTGCTGGCTTTGACCACTGCCTGTACTGAAGAAGTGGGGTTGATTGATGAGGATTCCAATTTTGGCGGCAGAAGCGGAGGCCTTAATACCGCGCTAGATCCCGTCATGGATGTGATGGACTTTACCCCGCCGCCGCCGAATCCTTTGCGCAATGCGTATTTTGGCGATCTACACGTGCACACCGAGTATTCCTTCGATGCCTATAACTTCGGCACGACAGCAACGCCTTATGATGCCTACCGATTTGCGCAAGGCGCGTCGATTGAACACCCCGGCGGATATCAAATTCAGATTGCCACGCCGTTGGATTTCTATGCGGTCACAGATCACGCCATGTTTTTGGGTTTGGCGCTAGAGGCTGGCGATACCACCACGCCTTTCTCTCAGTATGAGGTTTCTCAGCCACTCCATAACCTCAATGCGGACGATAATAAAGGCGTGTGGAGTTTGCTCAGCCGGATTAATAACTTTGCTTCTTTTGTTCCCGATGTATTAGCTGGGATTCTTGCCGGTGAGATCTCAGAGGAGGTGGCAATTGGTGTGACGCGACGAGCGTGGGCAGATATTATTAATGCGGCCGAGCAATATAACGATCCCGGCCACTTCACCACTTTCGTTGCCTACGAATATACCTCCTCTACCGATGATGTCGGTAACTTACATCGCAATGTCATTTTTAGAGGATCGGATAAATTACCCGCGGTACCTTTTTCACGGCTGAACTCACAGAACCCGGAAGGACTGTGGGATTGGATGGATGCTTTGCGCAGTCAGGGTATTGAGAGCCTAGCAATACCGCACAATTCAAATGGCTCTAATGGTCAGATGTTCAAGTTGGTGGATTGGGCGGGTGATCCAATGGACGATGACTATGCTGATCAGCGGATGCGGAATGAGCCAATCGTAGAGATTACCCAGATTAAAGGCACCTCGGATACACATCCGTTGCTCTCACCGAATGACGAATGGGCGGATTTTGAAATCTATAATCTGCGGGTAGGGACGAGCTTGCCAAGTCAGCCACAGGGAAGCTACGTGCGAGAGGCGTTGCGTCATGGTTTGATGTTGGAATCACAGGGCGTCAAAAACCCTTATCAGTTTGGTGTGGTCGCCGCGAGTGATACGCACGTAGCGGGCACCAGCGACGATGAAAAAACATTCTTCTCCAAAGCCGGTTTGATGGATGCCTTTCCAGATCGTCGCGGTTCCGTACCCGTAGATCCCGTCTACGGTTTGATCGCTAAATTTTTGGCACCGGATACCTTGACCGAAGTAGAAGGCGAAAATTACACCTATGGGGGCGGTTTTGAGAGTTGGAGTGCGTCTGGTGTGACGGGGGTTTGGGCCGAGGAAAATACCCGAGACGCGCTCTACGATGCATTTCGGCGCAAGGAGACCTTTGCGACCTCCGGCCCGCGAATGAGGGCCCGTTTTTTCGCTGGAACCGGCTATTCCGACGATATTATGACGGCGGAGTCGATGATCGAGAGGGCCTATGCTGGGGGCGTGCCTATGGGTAGTGATCTCATCACTGGCGGTCAGGCGCCCACGTTCATTGCTTGGGCCAGTGCGGACCCCCGAGGAACAGCGCTACAGCGGCTGCAAATCGTCAAAGGATGGGAGAAAAACGGCGAGACTTACGAAGCGGTCTACGATGTGGCCTGCTCTGACGGGTTGCGTCCTGACCCCGAAACGCATCGGTGTCCTGATAATGGCGCGAGGGTGAATCTCGCAGACTGCAGCATCACTGAGGGTGTCGGTGCCACTGAATTAAAAACGCTTTGGCAGGACCCAGATTATGATTCAGAGAGTCGCGCCTTCTACTACTTGCGTGCCTTAGAAAATCCAACGTGTCGTTGGTCGACTTGGGATGCACTACGCGCGGGCGTGGAACCCAGGCCAGATTTGCACACGACGCTTCAGGAGCGTGTTTGGAGTTCACCCATTTGGGTGCGATGAGCAAGCTGTTAGCAGCGCTCCAATAACAGCGCGCTGCCGCTACCGGCAGCGCCACTCGCCGCGACAATGCCACTCGATAATTGTTGACGTTGCAGCTCATCAATCAGCGTGCCTGTCATGATGGCGCCAGTCGCGCCCATGGGGTGTCCAAGCGCGATCACACCGCCATTCACGTTCAGCCTGTCGGGTTCAATTTCCAAAGTGTGGCGCGCCTTTACGATGGTTGCTGCAAACGCTTCGTGAATCTCAAATAGCTCGATGCTGTGTGCTGAGCGTTGCTGCTCGTGCAGTAGTTTTTGGGCGGCAGCGACACAGCCACTGACGACCTCTAGCGGTTCGGCGCCGGCGGTGGTGCTGCTGACCAATTGCGCTTTGGGTTCGATGCCCAGTGTTTTTCCCAAATGTTCATCTCCCATTAAGACCAGCGCTGCGGCGTCACACATGGCCGGTGAGTTACCGGCGGTATGCACATGCTGAATGGCGGTCAGTTCAGGGAATTGCTCAAGCTGCACTTGATCAGCCCCGGCTGCGCCGAGGGCAGCAAACGCCGGCGGCAGGGCAGCGAGCTGTTTGGGGGTAAGCGTCCCACGGACACACTCGTCTCGATCGATCCAGCCGCGCGAGGTTTCTATCGCAATAATCGACTTGAAGCGTCCTTCGCGCTGTGCCTGTGCCGCGCGCTGTTGGCTTTGATGCGCTACCGCATCACAGGCTTCACGAGACACACCGAGCCGCGTCGCGATTAAGTCTGCACCACTCCCCATTAACAGCATTTGGTGGGCGAGTGCGTAATCGGGGTCATTAAAGACGCGCGCGTGGTCTGAGAGCATGGGCACGCGAGACATCATTTCGATACCACCTGCCACCATTGCACTGCTTTGCCCAGTGGCGATTTTTAGACCTGCAAGGGCAATCGCATCGACGCTAGATGAACAGAATCGATGAACGGTGAGGCCGGCGACGCTTTCAGGCCAACCCGCATAGAGTACCGACGTTTTCGCGACGTTCGCCGCCTGTTCTCCATATTGGGTGACGCATCCTAAGATGACCTCTGCGATGAGGTTGGGATCCAGCTGATTGCGCGATGTTAAAGCGCGGTAAAGCGGCTTTAGCAGTGCTGATGGCGTAAGCTCATGTAGGCCTCCACTAGGCTTGGCTTTGGTCCGGGCACTGCGAATCGCATCGTAGATAAAAACATCCTTCACTGACCGACGCCCACTACAAAACTGGCGCAGGTTGTGGTGCTGCCTCCCACATTAAATGTCATCATGTTCTCGGCCTTGGGGAGCTGATACGCCCCTGCCTGGCCGGTTACCTGCCGGGCACAGTCCAATATCATGCGAACGCCAGTTGCGCCCACTGGATGGCCCAAGCCAATCAAACCGCCACTGGGATTAATCGGAAAATCGCCATCGCGGGTAATACGACCCTCATCAATGGCCTTCCAACTGTCGCCCGGAGCGGTCAGACCGCTATGATCGATGGCCATATATTCCGTAATCGTAAAACAGTCATGAGTTTCTAGGCCGTCGAGGTCGGTAATATGCTGCATGCCGGCACGCGTTCGCGCATCCGTTAAGGTTTGCGCCGCATGCGGAAAAATAAGCGGCTGATCTTGGGACGCTGCGAGCTTGGTCTCCAGTAAAATGGGTGCCGACCGATGCCCCCAGCCTTTAATGCGTGGGACATCATTCAGTGACCTGCCCTGTGCCTGACTGTGCGTTTTTGCAAAGCGTTCACTGGCTAAAATGACACAAGCAGCGCCGTCGGTGATCTGACCGCAATCGAGTTTGCGCACCCGACCTTCTATTGAGGGATTCAGTGCCGGGTCTTGGCCAAAGCTACCTTCAGCAAACACCCACTCCCGGGTTTGCGCACGGGGATTGTGCCGGGCATTGCCGAAATTAATGTCGGCGATGCGAGTCAACGGTTCGTCGGAAATGCCGTAACGCGCGTCATACTCTTGCGTGAGGCGATCAAACAAAAAGGGCCATGGAAAATCACAATCGGTCGCCTCATGGCCTTGCCAAGCTGCCGCACCGAGATAATCCGCACCGGTGCGGCCATCTACATTGCGCATTAACTCGAGCCCTACCACGCAGGCGACGTCATAATGGCCCGCCTCAATATCGCGCATAGCCGCCAGAATAGCCATTGAGCCTGATGCGCAAGCTGCCTCATGGCGAGCGGTCGGTAGGTGGCCTAGTTCGGGATACACCTGCCCAAAAAAGCCACCTAAAAGGCCTTGCCGAGTGAACAGGTCGCCCACGAAATTACCAACATGGCCAACTTCTATCTGTGACGGCTCAATGCCGGTATCGTGAACGGCTGCCTGAAGCGCTTCAGAGAACAGATCGTAAATCTCGTGTCCTTCACGCGCCCAGTTACGAGCAAAGTCGGTTTGGCTTCCCCCGAGGATATAAATGGGCTGATGCATCAGATGCGCTCCTTATCACTATTACCTATCGCCAATAGCTCGCTCCGGAGGACGGCGCTCACCGGGCCACCAGCTTGTGCCGCGGCAAGCCAAATTCGTCCTGAGCACGCCGGCCGATATCCTCTTCCCCAGAAAGGCCCCGGAACGCTGACAGCAAGTGATTGGCAGGCGTTTGTCATGTTCGCTCTGTCCGCAGCCCAGACCGTAATGAGCCCCCATGTGGGAAGTCTGCTTCGGAGGGCGTCCATCCAAGAATACCCGATTCAAGAATACCCGATTCAAGAAACAGAGGCCTGTGGGACGGCAGTAAGCTCAGAGTGGTTTGTAAAGGGAGCATGGTAGGCGCCAAACACCGTGGTGTGGTGATCCTAGGATGCACGATGGCATAGCGCAAGCACTTGAGCGATTGCCACTGGCTCTATTTTGCGGGGGTGAGATTGAGTGTCGCAGATTGCGGCTGGTCATTGCAGAGACTTATTTTTCCCTGCTACTCTGGGTTCCCATTCACCGCTAGCGAGAACCGCGCGGGGACTCCACGATGAATCAAGCGCTGCGCCTATCGACGTTTCCAGTGACAGAGGAGTGCATTGGCGATGTCGCTGTTTTTGAGCACACTCAGCCTTGGATTTATGGCATTGATAATCCCTATCTGCACGGAGCTTATGCGCCGACGACACTAGAACTGTCTGAGTCCGGCCTGGCGATAGAGGGCGAAATTCCAGCTGATCTCGCCGGAACCTATTTCCGTAACGGACCCAACCCTATTCACCGACCGGGTAATCGGTATCACCCCTTTGATGGTGATGGCATGGTTCATGCGGTTTCCTTTTGTGAGGGAGCGGCCAGTTATCGCAATCGGTACATTGATACGGTTGCACTGACTGCTGAGCGCGCAGTGGGACAGTCAACCTCTAATGGCGTCATGGGCCCCTTTGACTTTGAGACCTCTGAATTCGGCATCAAAGACACGTCCAATACCGATCTGTTTTATTACGCGGGTAGTCTCATGACGTTGTGGTACAACGCTGGGCATCCGTATCGGCTAGATCCCCACACGCTGGAGACAACGGGTTATTTTGAGCTTGAAGGGCGCCCTCAGCGCAGGCTGTCGGCGCATTCAAAAGTCGATTGGGCCACTGGCGAGCTGTTATTTTTTGACTATGGTGATGAACCGCCCTATATGACCTACGGTGTGGCTGACCCGTCGGGACAGTTGCGGCATGAGGTGGCCATTGATTTGCCTGGTCCGCGCTTACCTCATGATATTGGTTTCACGCCCAACTACACTATTTTGCATGACCTGCCGTTTTTTCATGATCCCAAAGTACTGCAGCGGCATCATTTACGGGTCCTCACGTTTCACCGCGATATTCCTACCCGTTTTGGGTTAATCCCGCGGCACGGTCGTGGCGAAGACATTCGCTGGTTCGAATGCGAACCCTGTTACATTTTGCACGTGAGTAATAGTTGGGAAGAGGGCGATTGGGTCGTGATGG
>ERZ887942.371-NODE-371-length-37789-cov-6.283087_pt1 | contig 37789 bp, 24 predicted proteins | sample MGYA00521099_ERZ887942 | MGnify/ENA primary metagenome ERZ887942 (study PRJEB32303, sample SAMEA104408605) | aquatic metagenome | biome: Brackish water; feature: Pelagic; material: water | place: Baltic Sea | collected 2014-06-07T06:48:00 | depth 16,251 m ... | reverse complement strand
TAGAAGCAGTGTTTCTGGCCTCGGATAAGCCTGAAACCTGGACACAAAAAAACCCCTGCCGTTTCCAGCAGGGGTTTTGAAATAAGCTTCTGTTTAAATTAGAAACTGAAGGTATTAGAGAGGAAGTATTGCTGTTCAACCGGAACCCGGATGATAGCGACAGATCCATCTGGATTGATCGTAACCGGGATGTCATCCGATCCATTGCTGCGGTATAGGTTCCGCGCATTGAGCTGGATAGTCCAGTCGATCTTGTCAGTTAGTTTCTTGCGGTAACGAACGAACAAATCTCCGTCAATAGAGTCGGGTCCGAAGAACGCATTCTCAATATCTGGAAGAACGGTTACACCGTCATCCGCGAGCTTGTTTGGATAACCAGCAGAGATCGCATCCTGGTAACGTAAGCTACCACCCACTTGCAGGCCACGTAGATTTCCTTCAAGGAAGTCATAACGAAGCGTCATGTTTGCGCGGTATTTCCGTTGCTCAGGATTCTGAGTTCCGTCCAAACCTTGTTGAATACGCAGTTGCCGTAACACATTGTTTTCGTAACGAACACCGATCTGATCAGACTCAACCTGGAACGGAGAAGCCCGCAGATTCCACAATGCCCATCCATCCGGGGAAGAAGGCAGTGCTTTTTGCAGTGCTTCAGCCTGGCGGAAGGCCAGTTCGATAGCTACGGGACCTGTATTGGAGGTTACGGTTTGCTGCTCAGCGAAGTTGAAAGAGATACTGAGGTTGTCGGTAAGACGACCTACGATATCGATTTCAGTTCCAGTCGCTACGAAGTCCTGAGTGGAGTTCAGTCCACGGATAGGATCGCTTCCGTCTACACGTTCTCCACTTTCGAGGAATTCGACGCGGTGATTCTTTACAGCCTGCAATTCTGGCAAAACGGCACCAATGATGGCGTTGTAATACTCGTCGTAGGTCATGAAACCAGCAACGTCCGCATCGGTTCCGCTAATACGTTGGCGATTATCAGGAACCGTATTTGGGAAAAGAGTCGCATCAGTATCTGGATCGGGTGCAACACCAAAGCCATTGAAACCATCTGGATACAAGTTAAGGCCAGAGTTTTCAGCGGAAGTGATCCGATCGAGGTAGAAGTCGATACGACCCGAGATATTGCCGAGTGCTCCACCCAAGTTGGTGCGGTTATTGGCACTGGAGGTTTCGAATTTGTTGAAACGGATCGCCAGGCGAGACTCAAAGAGCTCCAAGGTAAATCCATATTCTTCAGTGATTCCAAACGGACTGGCCAACGGTTGATTCAGGACGTTATTGGAAATACCAGCAGGGACAAAGCTTTCAGCCTCATAATAGTGACCAGACAGGTTGGCTCCAAATGGAAGTTCAAAGAATATTTCCGGGAACTTAGCCACTACACTCCAGGTGGTGGTATCGTCTTTAGCAATGGTCGCAGGCTCAGGCTCGAGCTCAAGCAGGCGAAGGTTGAATGAACCGTCTATTTCCTGAATGCCGGGGGCATCAACTCTTAAAGGAATGACTCCGGGGGCATCTGGATCACCATAATTCGTGTTTTCCTGAATGCGCTGGAAAACGGTTTGTTCATCCGTCCGTTGAGCATACATACCGACGATGTGGCCATCGAAGAAACGACTTTGTAGACTGTAGGCAGTAGACTCCAGCTGAGTGAGCTGGGTGTTTCCGCCTGCTACGTTTTCGATAACTCTCCAAGTGTCCTGGACGTCAGAGTCGATGTTGCCGGCGTTGTTGAAGTACCAGACGCCGAATTCGTCCCCGATTTGAGGGAACTGCTCTTTCGTAATGTTGATTGGTCCGTCAATGCGAACTTGATCTGCACTGGACAACCCACGGACGTCATCACCGATATAAATCTGGCTTCTTACTTGTCTGCGGAAGTTATCGCTAAGACCATTAGAGACGGCTGCACTTCCCGGCCAGGTGCCGTTGTCTGACCACCAGGCTCCACGGTAACTTTTCTCCCAGAAAAAGTTATCACGGTCTTCGTAGAGACCGGTGAATGTGTGATCGCCAAGGATCTTTCCAAGCTTTCCATCAAAGAAATCATTGAAATTAAGATTTCCAAATACGGTAGCGCGGAAGGTCTCCTGTTCGTTGATGCGTTCGCTATCGTTCGTTCCCAAGTAGGCAACCACGGGACGCCCGAGGTTTTCATTGGGGTGACGATCTGCGATTCCATCGTAGTTGGAGTCACCGGTAGGCTGGTTTTGAGTGATATCGATGTTGATGGTCTTGTCTCCGCCAGCATCGAACGGAGTGCGTGTGAAACGCTCTTCGTTCTGCTCATCGTAGGCGAGCTCGAGGCCGATTCTGCCGTCCAGGAAGTCCTGTTCCAGGACGAAGGTCTTAATGTCGAAGTCACGGATAACCTCACTGGTGATTCCAGGGAAGTTCAGGTTGTGGTAGTCGAATACATCTCTGTTATTGAGAGAAGGCTGCTGAAATCCGGATCCACCTGTGGGCGTGTTACTCCAGCGCACATCCTGTGTCGCAAAACCATTGGGACGGAAGCGGCCCATGATACCTTGAAATCCAGCCAACGCAGGATCACTGTAACCAGGAACACCCTCGTTATAGGAATTGTAGTTGATCGCTGGGTAGAGGAAGTAAGGAACCCGAGCTGATGCGCTGTTGATCCCACCTTGTGTGGGGTCGTCACCGAGTGGATTGCCTCGTTTGAAACGGTCCATCGTGGTTCTGGGAACAAATTGACCCTCAACCGCTGCGAATTCTTCAATCGTTCCGGTATAGTCAGGTGGAAGTTGTCCAAATCCGCCGTTGATAGCTGCGATCACCTGTTGTTGGGTGAGTGCCTGGTCGGAAATGTCAGAAAAATCTACACCTGGAACTGAGAGGATGCGGTTAACATCTTCTTGGTCTCCAAGTCCGTTCCACCAACCTGAAAATCCATCGGTAGGGGGAATGACGTCTGGAGCATTCCGGTCGATTTCACCATGCTCGAAGCTACCACGGAAACGGGTTTTTCCCAACCAATCGACTCCTTCGTTTTCAAGAAGCACGGAGTCCCACGCGACGAAGAAACGATCGTCGCTCTCATAAGCGGGTTCTTGCTTCCATTTTACGTTTTCGTTCAATACGGCCACGCGGATTGCGAGGCGATCCTCAACGAGGGTCTTGTTGACGTTCAAGCTTTCACGGTGACCGCCACGGTGATCGACACGGATACGGAGTTCTCCGGTATCGGTTCCGATTTGTGCTTTGGCGGTGCTGTTATTGATAACGCCTCCGGGAGAGCCGAGACCGAACAGGATCGAGTTGGGACCTCTGTTAACCGTTACACGAGTGGTGTTGTAAGAATCGAAGGGGATATCCGTCTGGAAATAATCCCGAGTCGTAATCGCGCTAACGAGACCCCGAATCCGTTGTCCACGTTGGGGATTCTCGCGAGTCTCAGCTGTGCTGGTGCCTCCGTTTGAGTTGGCGAAGTTACCAAGACTTCCGCCAACCTCAACGTTTCCAACGAAACCGAGTAGTGATTCACCATCGGTCGCTCCGGTATCTTCGAGGAACTCCTGAGTGACGATCGCTAGGGAAGCACCGATTTCTCGAACACTTGAGCGAATCCGGGAACCCGCGAGTGTAGTTTGGGCCATATAGCCGTCATCTTCACTGGCTTCGACCGAGAACTGGCTCAGTTCGAATACATCCTCTTCGTCTTCATCTTGCGCCTGAGCGGCGAGCGGCAAAGCCACTGATAACAAGCCAAGCATCCATAGCCTGGACCATAGTAGTAGTTTATTCATATAGTTTGTGGTTAGTAGAAAAAATACTCTACGGGAGTGCATGAAGCATCCCGGGACACGAGTAGCGAAACCCTTTTTATAGTAAGGGCTAGGCCTCTTTATGCAGCTAATCGGCTATCGGACTCTATAAGACCGAATGGCTGGTTGATGTAGTAGTAGTTTGGGAGCGCTTTTGGCTCCTCATAGATTAAGGTTTTCTAAAGACGAATTTTAGAGTTACGGTCTCCAAATTAAGAATGGTTGCGAATATTTTGTTAAACCAATCAATTGTCAAAGGGTAATTTTCACCGATCCAGGCTGCGGATAAGGCTTGGATTTAAGTAAATACGGCTTGGGTTTGGAGAATGCGGATGCCGATCAGCTTTGGCAGCGTATTCCTACGAATTGAAACTCGATTGGGCGGTAGTGGTGGTGGATCCTCCAGAAACGTTTGTGCCTCTATTGTCTTTGGCAACAGGTTAAAACTCGTCGTTCAGATAGGTCCTGGAGCCTGTTTTCCAGTAATGTTGGAGTTTCAACATCCAGCGTTCGTAGCCGACAATTCCGTCCGTCCGAGTGGCCCAGGCGTGCCATTCGCGCGCCATGGGAATCACCAGGTCGAAATAATGGTCTGAAGCGATGTTATTCTGCTCAAGTGGATCTTTATCGATATCGTAGAGCTCCCAATCGTGGTGAGTCCCGCCATCGGTAGAGGTGAAGTTTTTGGAAACCAGCTTGTATTGATCCTTGAAGATGGCGCGGTTGGCCTCGTGTTCGAAGGCAATCACGCGGTCAGCAAGCTCACCGCCGCTCAGTGCTGGCATGAGGGTGGTTCCCTCCATGGGCAAGATATGGTTGCCATTTCGCTTGGTGGGATAGGTGGACCCTGTCACATCTACGATTGTGGCCATGACGTCGATCACGTGGCTTCGTTGGGTTTCGTACTCGCCCTTGCGCTTTAAACCGTCTGGCCAGTGAACGACCATGGGGGTGTTAATGCCACCTTCGTGGTTGAAGTGTTTATAGAGCTTAAAAGGCGTATTGCTGACGGCTGCCCAGTGCGCGCCGGTGTGATGGCGAGTACCCGCTTGCCCCATGTATTCGAGCGCAGCTCCTGAAAAGGGTCCGTCGCTGCCGAAAGGTCCGCCCTCGTAGTTGGCGCCGTTGTCGGAGAGGAAGAAGATAAAGGTATTGTCCAGCTCGCCCATGGAATCCAGTTGATCCAGTACTTTTCCAATTCCCTGATCCATCTGGTCCATCATAGCAGCGAAAATAGCCATGCGACGGGCCTGATCATGTTGTTGTTCGGGAGTGAGGCTATCCCAGGTTTCAAGCGGTGCGGGGTCCGCGAATTCGTCGTGCCAGGGGGGTGCGTCCGACGTGGGTGGAAGGGTATCGATGTCCGAAAACAGACCCAGACGTTTCATTTTTTCCCAGCGACGCTGTCTGACAATATCCCAGCCAGCTTCGTAAGTGGGAATGTATTTTTCAATAAGGTCTTGGGGTGCGTGCAAGGGGAAATGGGGAGCCTGATAGGCGAGATAGAGGAAAAAAGGATCTTCAGCGTCGTTGGTTTCATGGTGTTCGAGGAACTTGACTGCGTAGTCCGTCGTTGCGTCGGTGGCGTGGAATTCCTCAATGGAATAATCGATGGGCTCTACGTCTGGCGACTCGAGGATATAGATCTCTGGATCCCAGAAACTACCGCAGCAACCTTCATAAGCATAGGAGTGATCGTAACCTCGTGCCGGGGGTAGCTTGTCGGGAGTATTTCCCAGGTGCCATTTGCCGGACATGTAGGTCTTGTAGCCGTGGTCATCGAGTAGTTCGGAAATGAACACATTGTTTCCGGGCTCGACAGGCTCGAGCTCGTAGCAACCGACTTGGTGGCTATAGAGACCGGTCGATATACTTGCCCGGGTGGGTCCGCAACGGGCGCAATTGTAGAAATTGGTAAAGGTAAGGCCGTTGTTCGCGAGGCGATCCAGATTGGGAGTCTCAATTTCACTTCCCTGGAAACCCGGGTCCGAAAACCCCATATCGTCTGACATAATAATCAGGATGTTGGGGCGCTCGTCGGCAGCTAGGCTGAGAACGCTGAGTAGGAGGATTATGAAGGCGGAGTAAGATCTTAATAGAATGGTTCTCATATTGGAAATTAGGTTATACTTGGACGAATCGTTTTTCTTTGTAGGAAGTGTTTCCGTAGTGACAGCTGGCGGCAGCCTGGACGCCTGCTTCGATGGTATCGAGTGGATCTCGATCGTCGCGGATGGCTTGGAGCCAGTCACCCAGGTGTAAGGTCTCTCCATTGTAGTCGCTAAAGAAGTCGGCTCCTCTGGCGCCTTTACTGGCGATATTGGATTCCGATACAGGTTTCACCGGTTCCGTCCCGGCTCCTTGTGGAATAACTTCGTAGCGTCCGCGGTCAAAGTAGATCGTCGCTTCCGTACCCATGATAACAGTACAGGCTTTCATAAAATTGTTACTCCACGAGCTCACATAGTCCATCTGCAGGTCGAGTTCAGGAAAGTCCATTGTGCAGTTGGTTATATCGGGGGTTTCCAGACTCCCTTTGCGATGGTACTTTCCGCCTGTCATTACGACCTGGCTCGGGAGGGGAAGTTCGAGGAGCCAGTTGGTAGCATCCAGCCAATGGACCATGAGATCACCGAGCGGACCGTTTCCAAAATCCCAGATCCAGCGCCAACTACGCATTCTCAAAGCATTGAAGGGTTGATCTGGGGCATTACCGAGGAAGCGTTTCCAGTCGACCTGATCTTCGGTGATCCGGTATTTAGGATCTCCGGAGTAGGCACCGATATTTCGGCACCACTGCATGTGGACACGCGTTATTTTTCCGATATCGATAGCTCCTGAATCCAGCCGCTTTTTTAATACCGTAAGGTGAGGCATTGATCGTTGTTGGGCACCGACCTGGACTTTCTTACCAGATCGGCGAACCGCCTGAATGAGTTGTTCACCTTCTTCCAGTTTGTGAGTCACTGGTTTCTCGACATAGACATGTTTTCCTGCCTCGACCGCGTCGATGGTGATCGGAGCGTGCCAGTGGTCGGGGGTGGCTATGATGACCGCGTCGATGTCTTTGCGGGCCATCAATTCTTCATGGCGGGTTGTTTTAAACACGTCTCGATCGCGGCCGCCGACTACCACATGAGCGGAATTAAGAAAATCGTCATACACGTCGCAAACGGCTGTGATCTTGGTTCCCGGTAGGTTTGCCAACCCGGGGACAAGTGCTCGTCGCATACGACCGCCGCAACCAATGAGTCCAATATTCATAGTCTCGTTCTTGGCGAAACCTTGGGCGGTAGCTTGATAGCCGCCTAGCGCCAGTGTGCTAGCGCTGATACCGAGGGTTTTTAAAGCGTCCCTGCGAGTCATGATCTGAGACTCTGGGGTAGAGGAATTACTTCTTAGGGGCATGCCGGTAAATTAGGCATGTCCTGTCTGTGTGATCAAGCGTTTGGTGATGGGCTACTAAAGTTTATTTTAAACTGCTTAGGTATTCCACCACGTCGCGGAGTTCGCGTTTGGTCAATAAATAGCCCATCGGCGGCATGGTTGATACAGGCTCGGTCTTGGACGCAATGGTGTCTGCCTTGATAAATTGTTTTTCTCCCTCTGAGGAAATGAGCTCTATGCCTTCACTGGTTTCTTGGCCGAGTTGTGCGCTAATAGTTTCGCCGGACTTCAGAGTGACGGTTGTCACGCCGAAGCCTTCGGCAATATCGGCTCCAGGATCGACCAGGGACCTGAGCAGGTATTCGCGGTCTCGTTTACTACCGATGTTTCTTAGATTCGGTCCAATGTTGCTACCGCCGCCAGATTCGAATTTGTGGCAACGGGCACACTGTGCGGCCAAGTGTGTTTGAGTGACCGCTCTACCGGCTTCGGCATTGCCGCCTTCGAGTGTCTCCATGAAAGCTGCTGTTGTGCTGCCGGTGGGACGATTAGTTTCGAAGCCTGATAATTCCTCGTTAAAGCCGCGGCTGGTTGCGGCTTCAATAATATCCAGCTGTAGTTGAGGTAGGCTGTTTCCGTTTGAAAGATCCTGGGCTAATGTTCTGATCTGTTGGTCTGCCTCAGAGGTCTCGAGAGTCGATAGCAGGGCGATGCTCGTTTGTTGTTCGCTGACAGAGGACGCTCTGTCTAGACGTTCGATGAGGTAACTTGTCGCAGTCGTTTTATTAGTTTTAGACAGGAATTCGGCTGCAGCCATTCGCAGGCCTTCGTCGTTTGAACTGAGTGCGTAGTTAACCGTTTTTGGATTCTTCAAGCTCTTGAGTGCTGAAACTCGAAGGGAGCTGGGGGCCTGCCTGTTCTGGAGTAGTTTTTCAAGGGCCGGTGGACTGAGCATGACTGAAAGGCTATTGGCGGCTTCGACGGTTTTCTGCAGGAGTTCGCTGTCCTCGGAAGTCAGCAGCCCTTCCAGCATGGAGCCAATGCTGGCCGCAATCTTGTCGATCGGACGATCTTCCAAATAGCGCCTGCGCCCATCGACACGATCGAGAAGAGGAGGGGCAGACCATAAGGATAATGCATCGAGTGCTTCCAGTCGCATTGCCATGCGGTGGTTTGGGTTGGCGGCATACTCTGCGACGAGATAAGCTTCGTTGCTTCCGCCGATACGGAAGTTGGCATTGATGAGTCGCCTAATTAGGGCTTCGTTCTCGCTGTCCGTGAAAACCAGCTGTTTAGCGAGTGCGGGAAGGGCCTCGGTTATGGAATAGTCGTCATGAATTGCTCGTGCGGCTTCCAAAACGACGATTTCAGATTCGTCTGAAAGAAACTGTACGATTGAGGGATCCTGGGCGCGTCGTAGGGCGACTACAGCTGATAAGCGAACCGCTTCAGAATCGTGTTTGGAAAGCGTATTTGCTCCACCGGTACCGACCAGAGCCATCACGCCTGCATGACGTAAGTAGCTATCTTCAATGTCATTCGATGCGATAAAATCAACAACTGCGGTGAAGGCTTCTTTTACCTTCTGGCGGCCGATCGAAAGACCTGCTTGGAAACGGGTACGCGGATGGATGGATGAAAGGTGAGAGATGAGTGGAGTAGGGTCGAACGAACCAGGCTTTAGATCAGCCAGGACCTTGCTGGATTGAACCTGTATTTCGGGGTCTTCATCGTTCAGTAAAGAAAGCAGGTGGTTGATTGCGGCCTTGTCGCCTGCGCGAGCCAGTTGCCCGAGTCCCCATATTGCGTGGATGCGTTTAAGTTGATAGCTGTCGTTTGAATCTTCGATAAGATGATTCGTTTCGCCACGGTTGACAATTTCCCACTGGGCCTGGAGGCGTAAGCGTTGATCAGCGTGGGCAAGCAGTTTTCGTAACTGAGAACTGTTTCTTTCCTGCATGCCATGCAGAAGTAGCGTTTGGACTTCAGCGCGCATCGATTCATTGGCGCCAGGAGTGTCCAGCTTCCAAATCGCACCGGATTGATTGAGAGGGTAACCTCCGCCCCAGTCGACCGTGTAGAGCGCGCCATCTGGACCCCAGGTCAACCCGACAAGAGGTAGCCCTTCACCCAAGGAGTGGTCATTTACCATTTTGAATGAAGTGCCGTCCTGTTCTACCTGGAAGGCATATTGTGCGCCCTGTAGCGTGCCGTTAAGGAAAAAGTAGTCTTTGTAATGTTCGTTGAGTGCGGTGCCCGGATTGAATACGAATCCAGCAGGGCCGTCGATATAGTTTTGGATCGTTGGAATGATATAGGCCGCCTGGCCTTCGTGTCGAGGTATCGTCATCCCTTCGTCCATCCATGGATTGTATCTATCACCGCGGTACTGATAGTCATTTCTCCAACCAGCATCCATTCCATTCACGATATACATGAAACGCTCTTTCTCTCCTGTTTGATCTGAATCGTTGTCGACGCCGAACCAATTCCCATAAGCGTCGAAGGCAGGCTCCTGAACATTGCGTAGACCATGAGCAAACACTTCAAAGTCGCTGCCATCAGGATTCGCCCGGAGCATGCCTCCTTGATTCGGGTAGAAAAAACGCTTCCCTTCTTTAGAAAGCACATTGATGCCTTTGTCGCCTATTGACCAATACACTTTTCCGTCTGGGCCCATGATCAAGCCATGCATGTCGTGGCCGCCGTAAGCGATATGAAGTCCAAAGCCGTGAGCGACTAATTCCTTGTTGTCGGGTAGATCATCGCCGTCGGTATCGCGAAATTTCCAAACGTCGGGAGCAACCGTTGCGTAAACGTCACCGTCATGCCAGAGCACGCCTGCCGCGATACCAGTGACCTCTGTTTTAAAGTCGTCATAGTAAACCTTGGAACTGTCGGCGAATCCGTCTTTGTCTGTGTCTTCGACCAGGTGTATCCGTTCGGGGATTACGGTAAGGTCGCGCCAGTCGTGTGAGCCGTCTCCGTTGTGGTCTGCGACGCGTTCAGTGTTAAGGGAGGAGCTCTCTGGCGAAAGCTGGGTTTTGAAGAAGGAGCGCTTGTCTTCAACGCTGTTGAGTCCCACGTCATCCGGGATCCAGTCGCGGTTGCTTCGTATATCTAGATCCTGAGCCTTCCGCCGTTGAGTTTGTGTCACGTAGGCACGACCTCGATTATCCATGCTAATCGATACTGGATCAGGAATGTTTATGTCGGCTGACCATTTGATGTACTGAATAGAAGTTGATTCGCTGGATTCGGGGTTAGCCTGAGTTTCAGTTTCTGCAGCGGAGGTTGTGAGGGTGTCCGGCTTGTTCGTTTGGGCAGTATGGTTAGTATCTGCTTGTTTTGAACAGGCGAAAACGAGTTGTGTGAATAGGGCTAGCAGGAAAATCTGGGCAGTGCGTGTTGGCATGGGTTTGAAAAAGAGATTTTGAAGGGGGTCCTGCAAGCCTTTACCCTCAAGGAGTGTTCAATTGGCGAAAATGGTGGGACTCAAACTCCAGTTTTATAGCTCTAGGGGAATTCCAGGTTGATTTTGTTGTCCACAGTTGTTCACGGAGAGAATCGGGTGACAAAGAGGAGATAGCTGACGAACCTTTGAAGTTTGGATGCTGGATCGTGGACATCCGGGTGATCCGGCTAAACGATTCCTGAGTGTCTGGTTGGCTTTCTCGGTAAGGAGAGGCAAATAGAATTGCCAAAACGAGATATTCAAACCGTGGTCTCTTAATGAAACCACATATTAAACTTGCTGAAACAAAAACACCCGATGGGGGAACCATGTTTTTGTTCGAGCATGATGGCGATTTTTCGATCAGTCTTGATGGAGCGGAGATCATGCATTCGCGCGCAAGCACATCAGAAGAGTTACTCGGGCAGTTGGGAGTTGAGCGTTTGAACCGTGAACGAGACTCCCGCGTGTTGGTCGGGGGATTGGGACTTGGTTTTACGCTTCATACCGCATTGAAATTTTCGAGTGATAAGACGATTGTCGAGGTAGCAGAACTCTTGCCCGAAATGGAGAAATGGAATCGTAATCATATGCAATCCCTACACGGTGGGTTGGTCGATGATCCTCGGGTCGAAATACGACTGGGAAACGCGAGTAATCTGATCCGAAAAGCGAAGCCGGCAAGCTACGATGCGATTATGCTGGATGTGGATAACGGTCCGGTTGCCATGGTGGCCAAAAACAATTTTTCGTTGTATTCAAATAATGGACTCAGGGCGATTAGGTCGGCATTAAAGCCGAAGGGGCGGGTTATTTTTTGGTCAGCCGGTCCGGAACCTATGTTTGAACCGCGGTTCGGGAGAGCCGGCTTCAAGGTCAAAGCAGTTCCGGCGAAGGTCCACGAACGGGCGAAGCGCGCCGCATACATGCTATACGTTGGTGACAAAATCGCTTAGCTATGATGAGCGAGGATCTTACGGATTTCTCGTTGTGAGTGTGACGGCTTCGCTCAGATCTATATAGGCGGCTTTGCGAACATTTTGGCCGGGTAAATCAGGACCGTCTCCGAGGTCTATGCGAGAAGCGTTTGCCGGTGTATGGAAAGTAAGCCATTCAGAACCGCTGAATGCTAATCTTAGTTGAGGCCCAGATCGTTTGTCCTGACGCTCTGGAGTTTTACTGCGAGTCGGTCTTTAAAAGCAGCAGCAAGAAATTTATATTCGGGAAAGGTTGCCAGATTGGTGTATTGTTCGGGGTCGTTTCTAATGTCGAAGAGTTCAATGCCTCCGGAAGCATCCTCACCGTATTGAATATACGAATACTCGTGGGTTCTGAGGAGGAATCCTTTCCGCATGGGGGCGACTGAGAAGGCCGCATCGCGGACTTCGATGGTGGGGTCGTCGAGTAAAGGGGAGATGTCTTTTCCCTGATTGCCTTCTGGGACATCGAGACCGCAGAGTTTGGCGGTGGTGGGGTAGAGGTCGATGAGCTCGGTGAGAGAATTACAGACGGCGGGTTCTTTACCGGGGACACAGATAATCAGTGGGACGCCCGCTGAAGGGTCGCGCAAGCTCACCTTGGACCAGAAGTCATGTTCGCCCAGATGGTAGCCGTGATCACTGGTAAAGATGACGATGGTTTCGTCTTCCAGGCCTGCGTCTTCTAGCGCGTCGAGGACTTTACCCACTTGAGCATCCATATAAGCAACCGATGCGTAGTAGCCGCCGAGGAGTTTCTTTTGACGCCGTATGTCGAGCTCCATGCCCTGGCTCGTTTTGTAATTGATGCCGGGGGTTGGAATATCGTCCCAGTCACCGGGGATCTTGGGCGGGAGCACCAGCTTGTCGTAGGGCTTGAAAGGAGGGAAATAGGAGGCAGGTGCGACGAGTGGAACATGGGGCCTTACGAATCCGACACCCAACCAAAAGGGCTCTCCTTTTCGTGAACCGGTTTCTTTGTCAAACTGGTGGATGAGTTCCACTGCTTTGGCGGCAGTCTTGCCGTCGGAGTGGACGAGGTCGTCGCCATCGGCTTCCACCACGACGAAGGTATTACCTCCAACCGCTGGTTTTTTACCGTCCGGATTGTTTTCGAGCGTTTCGGCATCTCCTGGAGCAGCCCATTCAGGTCCGGGGCTATTGAAACGTTCGGTCCAGGAGAGTTCGTCATCAGCACCATGCCCACCTTCTTCGATACCACCAGGAACGCCCATGTGGAAGATCTTACTAACCCGTGCGGCGTAGTAGCCGTTGTCCTTAAAAAGTTGTGACCAGGTTTGCCGGTCTCCGATCTGCGGGCGGGGACTTTTGTAGCCAAGGGCTCCGGTTGCATGAGGATAGTAACCCGACATGAAGGATGCACGCGAGGGGCCGCAGTAGGTGCCCTGACAGTAGGCGCGGGTAAAGCGGACCCCCTTTTCGGCCAGTCGATCGATGTTGGGTGTTTCGTAAACGGTGTTTCCGTAACAGGATAAAGCGGTGTAGGTCAGGTCGTCCGAAATGATGAAGAGAACATTGTATGTTGCCGAGGCGTGAATTGTGCCGAGCAATACCAGTAGGGTAGTGAATAATTTTCTCAAATCGTTGGGTGGTTAACGGAAATACGGAAGTGACCTTAAAACATTCAGTTGGGTTTCAACCTGCGGATACTAATCGTCGGGACATGCTGAAGCGGGGTCCGTAAATGAATTGAAGAATGCCACGTCGTCGTTCGATTGTTTCAGGTAGAGGTTGAGCGTGGTAATTTTCAGTTCTCCCGGTTGCTGGACTCCGTTGACGTATCCACCCGGCGTTTGCATAAAGGCGACCTGCGCGGTTGCTCGGCCACCGATGCCAATCAGGTAGATGCGGCTGGCTGATGAGCGACGCTCATCTATGCCGGGTTGGTTGCAGAATTGCTTGGCATAGGGCAGGCGACCTTTGAAAGCGGCTTGTACCGTTTGGTTCACTAACTGGGCTCCACGTCCGGTCAGTAACACGGTACTGCCATTGACGAAATGCATGGGGGCGAGGGACTGAATCAAAAAGGCTTCGACGCTTTCCGGGGTTCCGTTTCGTAATTCTCGATTGAGTGCGAAGGCGAACTCTTTGGGATCACTGAAAGACACTTTGGGGGCACCCGCCAGTGCCTCAGCTGCTTTGCGTTCGCCATCAATGACTGCGAGTGACTTGAGGTTGTTTATCTCTTCGCGGGGTAACTCTCTGCGGTTTTCATTCACGCGATCCCGTGCGCTGGAAATGAAGTTTTTCCAAGGCTTGTCCTCTCCGTCACGGTAGAGGCGCACTTCGAAGGTTTGCACAATGTCCTCCAGGTGGATGTTGCTGACCTTGGCAGTGTACTCGGCGACCACGTTGAAAGAAAGTGAGTTGGTTGTGTGCCAATAAAAATTGGGGTCGTCCGCGATGTAGAGGGCTTTCACTTCGCCGACAATGCGGTTGTACCAATAGCTGGAAAGGAACTTCGGGAAATCTCCTTGCACGATTTCCATGAGTTCTTCACTGGAAGGGGCTCCCATGCCGAGGTATTCGTTCGAGATGACCCGAAACTTCCAGTATTTGTAATCGGTCGCGCCATACATCTGGTAGACCGCGTCTCCGACAATCTTTATGGTGACGCCCTCCTTTTCTTTGTATTCCCGGATAGCGTTTACTCCGCGAACGTACTCCCAGATGCCGTAGTCGGCATTCCATTGTTTTTGCCCAGTGGAGGGCGTCAATTTTACTTCGATGATACCGGGATTCGTCATGTCTTTCAGCACCTGCTCATCGGAGGGTTGAGCAAACGCGGAGTGAAAGCACCCCAAGATAAAAAAACTGGATACTCCAATCGCGAATTTAGTTTTCATGACTTTGTACATAGATCTCTTCTGTCAGTATTGCTGAATGCGTGTTAGTGTTCTTTTGATGAAGTCGACCTGCGATTCGGAAAATAACAGAGGCCTTCCTCGATAGAATCCCATTCAGTGATTGCAGAACTTGAAAGTCAATTGTCAGAGACGATGCCGTTGATTTTTATCCGTCACCGCTCCTGAAAACAAATCGGCAGCCAGCCACCTCCTTTATTTAATAGTGCAGGAAGGCAGTTGGCTGCCGATTTGGAAACTGTTGTGTCTAGCTCTTACCGAGGCTCACTCATGATGACGTTGCCCGTTTCAGAGATCGGAACGCAAGCTACGTAACTGCCAGGAATAGGGTCGTAGGTAGTCACGTTCTTGCAGACTTCTTCTGAGTTAAAGTAACCGGTGATGGTAAGCTCTCGGACTTTTCGGAGAAATGCTTTGTCGGTTGCATCCATCGAGTCAGCCATAGTTGTTACAGCGGCGGCTTGATCCGTTTCCGAAAGATCTGCAAACCCGGCTGCGCTGAGTCCATCGAGGCCTCCTGCAAACAGAGTCTTTTCCTCATCGTCCATGTATTTGCCATAGACGAGGTCCATCATTTGAGGCACCCCTACGTCAATCGCACCTGGGGTATCTGTCTTCGGAAAGATAACATTGGCTAGCGCTCTTGCGACCTGTCCCTGGGCTTTGCTCAGGAAATCGGGAGACCAGTTGGTCCCTACTGCCGAATCGCTACTACCACCGTCCATACAACCCGCGATGGTCGAGGCGGATACAGCGACTCCGAGCATCATCGCAGTGCGTTTGATGGCTTCGCGGCGGTTCATCATGAGTGCAGGATTCTTTTCGTCTAGTGAGCTCATTTTAAATATTTCCTTTCTGTAGTTCTTTGGCTGCGTGGTCGGCTGCCCGGGCGGTGAAGGCCATATAGGTCAGAGATGGATTTTGGCAAGCCGATGAGGTCATGAATGAACCATCGGTTACGAATACGTTGGGAGAAGCATGAACCTGATTGTATCCGTTGAGGACAGAAGTTTTCGGATCCCGTCCCATGCGAGCAGTGCCCATTTCGTGGATACAGAGTCCAGGCGCACTTCCATCGTCAAATCCTTTGACGTCTTTGAGTCCTGCGGTTTCAAGCATTTCGATGGCAGAGGCCTGCGCATCCTTACGCATGATCATCTCGTTTTCCTTCCACTCACAATCGAAGGTGATGGTCGGTTGGCCCCACTTGTCCTTAAGCTCGTAATTCAAATACATTTTATTTTCGTGATACGGTAGGTGTTCGCACCACGCGCCGATTCCCATGCGCCAGGGACCTGGCTCGATCATGTCGGCTTTGAATTCTGCGCCGATACGATTGAATTCTGCAATGCCCCGCGCCCAGTTGGTCCGGCTGGCTCCACCTTGATAGCCGAATCCGCGGATGTAGTCTTTGCGCTTGGTCTTTTCGTCGAGATTCCGGAAGCGGGGGATATAGATTCCGTTCGGGCGACGTCCAGTGTAGTATTGGTCGTCAAACCCTTCGGCTATACCACTGGCTCCCACCTTAAAATGGTGATCCATCAAGTTGTGTCCGAGCTCACCACTATCATTTCCGAATCCTTCGGGGAAACGGTCTGACTTAGAGTTTAGGAGAATAAATGTGGAGGCGACTGCGGACGCGCAGCAGAAAATGACTTTGGCATAATATTCGATGACTTCGTTCGTTTCTGCATCAATGATTCGGACGCCGATGGCCTTTCCTTTTTCCTTGTCGTAGATAATCTCGTTGGCGATCGAGAACGGACGTAGGGAAACGTTTCCGGTGGCAAATGCTGCTGGGAGGGTCGAGGCATTACTGCTAAAGTAGGCTCCGTAGGGACAACCGCGTATGCAGCGGTTTCTCGACTGACAGGCCCCTCGCCCTTTGTGGTCCTGTGTCAGGTTAGCGACCCGACCGATCGTCATAATACGGTCATCAAATTTTTCTCGGATCTGTTCCGTCACATGGGTCTCAACACAATTCATGTCCCAGGCCGGAAGGAACTTTCCGTCGGGTAATTGCGAGAGGCCTTCGTTTCTGCCGCTTATTCCAGCAAATTCTTCAACGTAATCGTACCAAGGATCGATTTCCTTGTAGCGGACTGGCCAGTCGACTGCCCAGCCGTCCTTGCCGTTGGCTTCGAAATCGATATCGCCGATTCGGTAAGACTGTCGACCCCAGAGTAGGGATCTACCGCCTACATGGTAGCCACGCATCCAATCAAAGCGTTTTACTTCGCTGTAAGGATTATCGACGTCGTCCACAAACCAGTGCGCTGACGCCGGGTGCGTGGTATAACCGGTGCGGTTTTGTTTCGGTTGGCGCTCGAGGATCTCTTTTGACTTCGCTCCGGCACCTTCGAATTCCCAAGGCTCCATCATCGCGGTCGGATATTCACCGTGCTTTACATCGCGACCTCTTTCGAGGACGAGTGTCTTGAGACCTTTTTCGCCGAGCTCTTTGGCAGCCCAGCCTCCACTGATTCCAGATCCTATTACGATGGCATCGTAGGTATTCTCTGCAGTTCCTTTACCTTGTATATTCAATGATCTTTAGTGATTGAGTTTTTCTTGTGAACGGTGCTCTCGACTAACCGAGGCGCAGATCAACTGGGTAGTTTAGCCGTTGGGTGTAAAAGCGCCACGAATATGGCACGTGCAACCAATCATTGGGTTGAAGGGGTTAGCAATGCTATTCTGTCCTTAAAGTAAGCCGAAAATGCGTCAATCGGTAGCGGGAAAGTGAGATCCTTGAAATGAGTTATTTCCTCGGTCACGGTTTTGGGTAGCTAACGACCGTTTCGGTTTTGGGCCATGCAGTTGGGCTATTGAGCCCTCGCTATGGTTGAGCTTGAAAGCAGATGGGGGAAGCATGCAGAGTGTGCGTTCTAATAATCTTTGTGAAAGCTATCCTCTCCATATTATCGCTCGTACTTCTGTTGCCCGGATGTGCGTCGTTTTCAGGAAAGCAGGAGAGTGCATCGGTGGATTCTCCGGTTAGACTCTTTAATCGCTGCAGTTTTGCCGAGATCGATCGGGGGGATAACCAGTTGCAGTTTGCCCAGGGAGACCTTGTGTTGACCGGGGATTCGCTGCAAATCTCCACGAGTTCCGGACAGGCATCATTATCTGATCTCACGATTCCTATAAAGGACATCGATCGTGTCGCACTCTACAGGCGGGATGTGACCCATGGTAATCAGCTACAGGTTTCCTGGAAGAATCGTTTGCTTGTGATTCATCTGATGACGAATCAAATGACGAGCGACGACTATGGCACGGAGCGGGTGTACGGTCTACTGGTATCCGATGGAGTTCATTCTCACGGAAGTGATCAGTACTATTACGTTGGAATGGATCTTTCCGAAAGTCGAAACGGGGAAAGCTCCAGTGATCCGGTTAGGTTGGCTATCGGTGCGCGGATAGGTGACTTCTTCGTGGATACCATGAAGGGGCTTGGACGATTTATTTTGCCGTTTTAGTGGGATACCCTGTTGCCAAGATCAGTGGCTTTGCCACCGTATGTGAAATCTATGAAATCATTTCCTTTTGTTGTCTGTCTAATTGTGGGGCTGTGGGTTGGTTATATGTTTGGTATCAATAAGCCAGCCGATAGCCTTACGCCTGAAAATCTGCCGACTGCCGCTCAAGCTGAATCCGCGGCGTCAGAGCTAGCAAGTCTTCGTGCGAAGAATCTGGAGCTGAGTCAACGCATTGAGGCCCTTGAAAAAGAGCTGGCTGTGTTAACGACCGCTAAGTAGTAGTCGAGGTCTTTACCAATCGACTACTGAGCCGTCGTCTTCGTCGAACTGTGGCAGGTACTCTCTCGGTTCCCCAACCTCATCCATCAATTTATCCTCATCGATAGTGATACCGAGTCCTGGACCCGTGGGGAGCGGCCTATAACCATCTCTTACAGGAGGTAAAGGCTCGGCCAACAGTTCGTGTTCGCGGTCCCCTCGCTCCTGCACCAGGAAATTAGGTACACAGCCTGCAACTTGTAAGCTGGCTGCCAAGGAACAGGGCCCGTTCGGATTGTGTGGCGCAATCGGCGCGTAATAGGCTTCTGCCATGCCTGCGATAACTTTGAGCTCCGTGATACCCCCCGCATAATTTACGTCGGGTTGTAGAATCATGGCGGCTCCTTTTTCCAGGATCTCCCGGAAGCCCCATTTAAGAAAGACTCGTTCGCCGGTTGCCAAGGGAATGTGGGTCTTTTTCGCCAGATCAGCCATCACGTCTACATTCAAGGCTTGCACGATTTCCTCGTAAAACCAAGGGCGATATGGTTCGAGTGCCTTAATCAAGATGCTCGCCGTTGTGGGTTGAACCGCTCCATGGAAATCAATTCCAATATCGACGTCTGGATACTGTTCGCGCAGAGCAGCAAACTTCTCAACAACTGCGTCTACCATCTTGTGCCCTTCCAGGTATTTGTGGGCTTTGCGATGGGCGGAAGGGCCGACCTTCATTGCCCGGACGCCGGTCTTCTTGTCGGGAGTTCCGTAGACGAATACTTTGTCCCGGGTGGGTCCTCCCAGTAGTTTATAAACGGGTACACCATAGCATTTTCCCGCGATATCCCAGAGAGCCTGGTCTATCCCTGACGAGATGGCCGATTTGATCGGTCCACCCCGATAAAAGGCCCCGCGGTGGATGGCTTGCCAGTGATGGAGCACAGGGCGTGGGTCCTTGCCGATCAAATAGTCGCCGACTTCCAAGGCACCGGCTGCGCAGGCTTTGGCGTCGTCTTTCAGCATTTCTCCCCAACCGGTGATGCCAGCGTTGGTAGAGATTTTCACGAAGACCCAGGAGTTTTTAAGCACAAAGGTTTCAAGTTTCGTGACCTTGATCTTGTCATTCGGATTGATCGGAGCGGCTTTGACGGTCGAGCTCGCTGCATTCATTCCCAGTAGGGCGGGGGGTGCCACGAGCATGGATTTTATCCAGTTACGGCGAGAGAAGAAGTTATTCGGCATGATGAGTTTCGTTAGGGTATGAGTTAGCGGGGTTGTGAGTTCGATTTATTCGTTCGTAGGTTGACGAACTTTCGAACGTTGGTCTGAAAGTTTATGCTGATTTGCCTTGGCTTTGGCAACGGTGTTTCTTGCGGCCTCAGTGACTTCGAACAGTTCCAGGTCCTCTTCGAGTTGGTCTTCCACGGGTATGGTTGCGAGATCTTTGAAGCTTTTCTTGTTTGAATCGCGGTGAACCTTGAGCCAGATCCAAAGGAGTCGGACGAGGAATAGAGAGCCGGGGATGTAGGTTCTTGTGATTTCCCAAAGTCGTTTCGGGTAGTAGCTCATGATCGATTCACGGGGGCGTTCCGGGCGTCTTTCCAGGCGGTTTTTCCGGCGGATCAATCCACTCTGTAGCGGGTGCAACCGTTCAAAGCGGTAGCTGCCGTAAAACTCGAAAACCAAAGATACCAGGCGCGGCACGTGCATGTTCGCGGCGGCTGCCCGTCGAATCAGTGTTTCAATGTGTTCCCAGGAGTAGTAGATGTGCCAGGCTTTGTCGTAGATTCCCTCCAACTCTTCTTTACTCATCAACTCATGCTCACGGGTCGCGTGCTCCAGGTCATAGTTGTTAAGATCGGGATCCATCCAGACGCCCTTCAGGTATAGTTCCCGGTGGTCAACCGAACCAGGAAGTGGGGTAAGGATAAAAAACTCCAGTAGATCAACCGGCAGTTCTTTTTGAATGATTTTGATATCCCGTTCGATCGTCTGCGGGGTATCGCCAGGGAATCCCAATATATAACCGCAGTAAGTGATCACTCGGACCTCGTGCCAGGCTTGTAGCATTTTGCGGTATTCGGTGATGCGGTTCTGGCGCTTGGAGACGCCCATCAGGCTTTCCGGGTTAATGTTTTCCAGACCGAGGAACACAAAGCGGCAGCCGGCGCGCTGGGCTTTTACAATGAAGTTGGGGATTTTGTGGCAGAGGGTGTCGACTTGCATGACAAAGTAGACCTCCAGCCCTTCCTGCTCCCGTAAGTGAGCCAGGCGATCAAAAATCTCTTCCCAGTTTTTGTTTCTGGCAAAGTTGTCATCGGTGATGAAAAAGGTATCGACGCCTTCAGTCACGTGAGCCCGGATGATACCCTCTACATCGTCGGCGTTTCTATAGCGGGACTTCTGTCCCTGAACATTGATGATGGTGCAGAAGCTGCAGGAGAATGGGCACCCGCGACCCGCGTCGAAACAGCCGATCGAGCGGGCGTAACGTCGAACGTTCTTATTTGGTAAAAAGGGAAGGGGTTCGTCCTGCAGGTCGGGTAAATCTTTCAGGTAGTTGTAAATGGGTTTCAGCTGTTTGTTATGGGCGTCACGGAAAAGCCCCTCCAGTCGTCCCTCGGATTCCCCGGCGAAGAGCGTGATACCTGCGTCGACGGCTTCCTGGAGCTCCGGTGTCAGGTCAGGTAGCATCGACAGGCAACCACTTACGTGAAACCCACCCATGGCAACTTGGATACCGGCGGCCCTGAACTGTTTTCCCATTGCGAGGGCCCGTGGATACTGGTTGCTCTGTACGCCAACGAGGCAAATCAGACCACAATTGTCGTATTTACGAAACCGTTTTATGATCTGTTGGATCCGTATCCGGGTGTTCGTTTCGTCGTAGGCGTTAATAAGAAACGAGACCTCTTCTCCCAGCACATTTCGACGAGCCGCATCGAGGGATAATCCGTGCAGAACGGCCAACGAGTTGGACGGAATCCACGCTTTCCACCAACGGATGACATAGCCATTATCGTCGTAGTGGGAGGGCTTGATGAGCTCAACGCAGAAAGTCTTACCGGTCCTTTTCGGCATCGTGGAAGTAAACAAATACTAGGTTGCTGAAGGGTTCATTTCGACACTGATTCGGCCGGGGTCGCTTGGCAATGTTTTCTTGAAAAGTCTGATTTTTCTGCAAGATCAGACTCTTTTTTTTAGCGAATGATTAGACTTATCCCAAGATGCCTGTTTCGTTTTATCAGGCTCTTTACTTGAAACCTTAAACATGAATCTGATGAACCGTATTATAGTTTTTTCCCTACTGGGTTCGATGCTTGCTGGTTCTTTTCTTCACGCTCGTGAAGATTGGGACACTATCGATGTGCTCCACGTCAATCGCGAGAAACCGCATGCCACGATGATGGTGTTTGAGTCGGTCGAAGCGGCACAGGCGATGGATCGTGAAGCGTCCCGTTTTTATCAAAGCCTGAACGGGCCTTGGTCATTTAACTGGAGCCACAATCCTTCCCAACGTCCGACTGATTTCTATAAGCCCGATTTTGATAGCTCTGCCTGGGATAGGATTGAGGTACCATCGAATTGGGAGGTCGAGGGTTATGGAATTCCGATCTATTCGAACATTATCTACCCTTACGACATCTCCAAGCTGGAGGCTCCCAAGGAGTGGAATCCGGTGGGAAGTTACCTACGTGAGTTTACCGTTCCGGCCGATTGGGACGGCCGCACAGTTTATATGCATTTCGAAGGAGTGCAGTCTGCTTTCTACCTGTGGGTAAACGGGAAAAAAGTAGGATACAGTCAGGGTAGTCGGACGGCCGCTGAGTTCGATGTTACGGACTATTTGAAACAGGGGTCCAACAAGGTCGCGGTCGAAGTGTATCGCTGGAGTGATGGGTCTTATCTGGAAGATCAGGACTTCTGGCGCCTGAGTGGTATTTACCGGAATGTGTTCCTTTGGAGCACCCCGGAATCCCACATGCGGGACTTTGAGGTCTCCGCGTCCCTGGATAATGACTACAGGGACGGTTTATTTGCCCTTACGGGTGAGGTGCTCAACCCGACGTCTGGAATGACCGTGGAATATGTGCTCCGCGATGGTTCAGGAAATACGATACTAACCCAGTCAACAACTGTGGAAAGGGACTTTGAGTTCTCGCCGCAGACGATTCCCTCAGTGCTGCAGTGGAGTGCTGAGAACCCAAACCTCTATGAATTGATCATCTCACTAAAAGATAAAGAGGGGCAGGTCCTTGAAGCGATTCCGCAGCGGGTAGGTTTTCGTACGGTGGAGATTGAGGGCGGCAAGATTCTGGTGAATGGAAAAGCCGTCCTGTTTAAGGGCGTCAATCGCCATGAGCATGATCCGGATACCGGGCACTATGTGTCGCGTGAAAGTATGCTCGAAGACATTCGCTTGATGAAGCAGCACAACATCAATGCGGTTCGTACCAGTCACTACCCGAATGATCCTGAGTGGTATGCGTTATGCGATATTTATGGGCTGTATTTGATCAACGAGGCCAACATCGAAACGCATGAGTTTGGTAACAACCGAAATAATAAACTGGCGAACTCACCCGACTGGAAAGAAGCGCATGTCGAGCGAGTTCAACGTATGGTTTATCGTGACCGCAATCACCCCTCCGTAATCATGTGGTCATTTGGCAATGAAGCAGGGGAGGGTCCGAATTTTGCTGCCTGCACCGAGTGGCTAAGGTCCGTCGATACCTCCCGCCCCATTCACTACGAAGGTGCGAGCGCTCAAGGGGTCATGGATTACGTCGACATTTATTCCCGTATGTATCCCAAAACCGGTGAGCTCGATAAGCTAATGGACGAGTACAAGGACTACCCGTTTATCGCCTGTGAGTATACTCACGCGATGGGGAATAGTAACGGTAACCTGAAAGAGTATTGGGACCGCATCTATGACCAGAGTAACAATTTTGTCGGCGCTTTTGTCTGGGACTGGGTCGACCAAGGCCTTCGTAATGAGGTGCCGGGAATTTATAAGGAAACCTCGGGCATGGATACTTTCTTTATGTATGGCGGTTGGTCGGAAGAGTCGCGGGGTATTCACCATGACGGAAATTTCTGTATGAACGGTTTGGTGTCGGCCGATCGCGTTCCGCATCCGGGGCTTACGGCTCTCAAATACTACCATCGTTTCGCCCATGTAACGCCGATTGATCTCTCCAAAGGAGCGTTTCAGGTTACTAACTGGTATGATTTCTCTTACCTGGACGAAAAGATCACCGGCCAGTGGGAACTCGTTAAAGATGGAGCGGTAGTTCATTCGCAGGGCCTGGGGGGGCTTCATATTCCTCCCGGTGAATCACAGCTCGTCCAACTGGACCTCGCACCTTACTTGAAGGAGGTCGGCGAGTACCATGTGACCTTTCGTTTTTTGCTCAAAGAGGACACGTTTTACGCGTCCAAAGGTTACGAAATGGCCTGGGATCAATTCCGGTTGCCCGATAGCGCCGTTGCGACCTGGTCAACCGGTAAGGGCCCTGCGCCCGAGTTTAAGGAGCAAGGCCGCCTTCTTCGTGTGTATGGTGATCATTTCTGGATCGTATTCGATGTATTGGCTGGCGGAATACAGGGCTACTATTATAATGACGAGCTCGTGCTTCGCAGTGGTCCCCAGCTCGACTTTTGGCGGGTATCCACGGATAACGACCTCGGAGTCTTAAAAGGACGAAAGACGTTTCAAGCGAATCGCGAAATCTGGAAAAATGCTTCGAATTGGGTGGTGGAGTCGGTTGATCATCAGGTCGTCGAGGATACGGTGGTTGTCACGGTCAATGCCCGACTGCCGTTGATCGAATCGATCTGTAATATGACCTATGTGATCTTCGGTGACGGGACCGTTGAAATAACCACTGACTTCATTCCGGGCTCACGAAACCTTCCCCTCATGCCGCGCTTTGGAACTGAGATGGTTCTCATTGGTGGGATTGATCAAGTATCCTGGTATGGTCCGGGACCGGGACCGACCTATCCGGATCGTAAGACCGATCCCGTTGGGATTTATCAATCGGCGGTTGATGATCTGTGGGTCGACTATTCGCGTCCGCAGGAAAATGGTTACCGATCAGACGTACGTTGGATGACGATCGAAAGTCCGCGTGGATTTGGTCTGAAGTTTGAGGGGAAACCGTTCATTGGTTTTGGTGCCTCACGTTACAGCAAGCAAGACATGGAAGTGAGCCAATACGCCTTTGAGTTGACCAAGAGTCCAGAGATCTACCTAAATGTGGATCTAATGCAGATGGGCGTCGGTGGAACCAACAGTTGGAGTCCGGATGCTTATCCGCTCAAGGATTATAGAATTCCATCAGGTCCGTTATCTTTTACTTACCGAATGTCACCGTTTTCTTCTCATTAACTACTACATGAAATCTATCCGAACTCTACTTACGAAGACCAAGCTGTCTGTTTTGGCAGGTGGGCTCCTTATGTTGGCTTTTCAGTCAGCAGGTGCTGCCGAACGCCCCAATATTATTTTCATCTATGCCGATGACATCGGCTACGGAGATATCAGTGCCTACGGAGGTACCGGTGCGGATACCGCCTACACGGATCGTCTGGCGGCTAACGGACTTAAGTTCCTGTCGGGTTATTGCTCTGCGGCGACGTGCACGCCGTCTCGCTACTCGTTGCTCACTGGGCAGTATGCCTTTCGGAATAAGGGAGCGCGTATCTTGCCCGGCAACGCACCTCTGATCATCAATCCCAAACAGCCGACGCTTCCAAAATTCTTGCAAGAAAACGGCTATACCACGGCATTGGTCGGTAAGTGGCACTTGGGCCTGGGGAGTGCAACTGAGCCCTTGGATTGGAATGCTGAAATCAAGCCCGGGCCTCGTGAAGTGGGTTTCGAGTATTCGTTTCACATCGCCGCTACCGGTGACCGGGTTCCATCGGTCTACATCGAAGATGGATACATCGTGGATCATGACCCGAATGATCCCATCTCCGTGAGTTATGCAGAGCCGGTAGGTAATGAGCCGACGGGTATTTCGCACCCGCATCTATTAAAGGTGCAGGCCGATGAGCAACACTCCGGCACGATCGTAAATGGCGTCAGTCGAATCGGCACGATGACCGGTGGGCAGAAAGCCCGGTTTGTCGACGAGGACATGGCCGATGTATTTGTTGAAAAGGCCGTCGGCTTTATTGAGCGGGAAAAAGATAACCCGTTTTTCCTCTATTTTGCCACGCACGACAACCATGTGCCCCGTGTCCCACACCGCCGCTTTATTGGTTCCTCCAGCTTGGGCCCGCGCGGGGATGCGATCATGGAATTTGACTGGTGCGTGAAGCAGATCGTATTGGCGGTTGAGGAGCAGGGATTGACCGAGAACACCATGATCGTCCTCTCCAGTGATAATGGTCCCGTGTTATTCGACGGTTATTGGGACGGTGCCATTGAGCGTCAGGGTGACCATAAAGCTGCCGGACCTTGGCGGGGTGGAAAATACGGTCGCTGGGAAGGGGGCACGCGTATGCCATTCATCGTGACCTGGCCGGGTAAGATTGAGCCGGGTATCTCCGATGCGTTGGTTAGTCAGGTTGATCTATTTGCATCGATCGCCGCACTTCTTGGAAAACCGATGCCCAAGGGTTCCAGCAGCGACAGTTACAATGTGTTACCGGCTTTGTTGGGGGAATCTCCACAGGGACGCGATTACTTAATTCAGGAAGCGCTGGGTGAGCTGGCTATTCGTCAGGGGAACTGGAAGTTTATTCCACCGGGCGGTTCTGGCGTGATTCGCGATCGCCTCGGTATCGACCAAAATCTCAATACGCCGGTACCGAAGAATGGATTTCTGTTTCACTTATCCGAAGACCCAGGTGAGCAACGGGATTTGGCCGGAAAATATCCCGAGAAAGCGAAAGAACTTCTCGGTATACTTAAAGAAGTCGCTCCAGAGAAATTTTAGGAGCATCCGACATCGAATCGCTTCTGAATCGGAATTCAGTGTTTGTTCGCTGACAAAGATTCATCTGTCGGTGGCAAAGTGAGGGAGACGGTACATCGTTATCCTTAAATATTTCAAAACTATGTCGCGAAAGATCATTATTTATGGAGGCGCCAGCGGAATTGGGTTGGCGACTGGAAAGCAACTGAAAGAAAAAGGCTATGCTCTGCATCTGGTCGGTCGAAATGAAGAGGCGCTCGCGTCGGCGGCTGATGAGCTGGGAGCAGGGTTTACAGTTGGGGATGTCAAGGACACCGAGCTTTTCGGTCGGGTGGCTGAGGATGCGGGTAAGAGCGTGCATGGGCTCGTGTATGCAGTCGGCACGATCAACCTCGGTGCGTTTCAGCGTTTCAAAGAAGCTGATTACCTGGAGGATTTTCGGGTCAATGCAGTGGGAGCCGCGTTGGCTGTTCAGTCGGTGTTACCGGCTCTCAAAAACAGTTTTGGAACCGCTTCAGTAGTGCTCTACTCAACGATCGCGGTTCAGCAGGGGTTTAAACTCCACGCCTCGGTGGGGATGGCCAAAGGGGCCGTTGAGGGATTGGCTTTGTCGCTGGCTGCTGAGTTGGCACCCAAGATCCGGGTCAATACGATCGCTCCGTCGCTTACAGATACGCCCTTGGCGCAAGGGATTCTATCCAACGAGAAAATGGCAGAGGCGATTGCCAAAATGCATCCGCTCCCTCGCTTGGGAACAGCGGAAGATATCGCTTCGATGACCGCTTTTCTCATCTCCGACGAGTCCGATTGGATAACCGGACAGGTGCTGCGAATCGACGGGGGTCGGTCCACCCTGCGGACGAATGGTTAGCTGTTCTGTTACTGAAAAGTATCGATAAGTTCTGAACTACGTGCGAGTTCTTGTGCGTGGCTGCGAATATTGAGTTGAATGAAAGTTTACTTTCGAAGGCCATGGCCCTTGGGGGGTTCAAAACCAAAGAAGAGGCGGTTAACGAGATTCTTGCTGAGTACGTTCGGAGCCGGGAGCAACTGAAGGTTATCGACCTGTTTGGTACCGTTGAGCTAGAAGAGTCCTTTGATTACAAGAAGCAACGCAAAGTGAAGTAAAGGTTTTCGTAACCGCCGCTCAGTTTTCGAATATCTGTCGAGCAAAAGGAATTCAGGGTTCCAACAATGACTTAATTATTTGTGCGTGTTCCGTGCTTTGGGGAATGCTTATTTTGTCAAAGGACAAAGACTACGTTCACTATCGTAAATATTTACCGATTGAACGGCTAACGCCGAGAATCAGGGACTAGCTCCGTTTACTCAGTACCTGTTGCTCATAGTCTTTGATCGGTGTCATCAACCCCGTGTCGAGTGGTACGCCGACGGTTTTGCAATAGTGATTCCACACGGCTCCGAAGGGTAGGGATTTAACGGATTCGAAGAGCGCCATACGCGCGGTGTAGTCGCCTTCTTTTTCAAGGCTTTGTAACTGGGCCGTTGGCTCAAGCAACGCGATGAGTAACGCTCTTAGAATATTGCGCGTGCCTATCGTCCAGGCCGCGACCCGATTGATGCTGGCATCAAAAAAGTCGAGTCCGACATGAGTTCGGCTGAGGTAGTCACCGACCACGAGTTCGCGGGCAATGGCCTGCAGGTCGTCGTTTAGGACAATGACGTGATCGCTGTCCCAGCGCACGCCGCGGCTTACGTGGAGCAGTAGTCGGGGAACGTAGAACATGACGGACGAGATTTTGTCCGCTATAGATTCGGTCGGGTGAAAGTGTCCCGCATCCAGGCAGAGGACCGTTTGGTTTTTCATCGCATACCCCATGTAGAATTCGTGAGAGCCTACCACGTAGCTTTCCGATCCCAATCCGAAGAGCTTACACTCAACGGCGTCCAGATTGTGGTTCGGGTCGAGTTTTTCAGATAGGGTTTCGTCGAGGGATTCGATCAGTCGTTCACGGGGTCCTCTTCGGTCGGCGGGTGTATCCTTGAGCCCGTCGGGTATCCAGATGTTGGTGACGCAGGTGTTGTCCAGTTCTCGACCCAAGAAGGCTCCGATCTTGCGACTGCGTTTACCGTGTTCGATCCAGAACTCCCGGACGTGCTTGTCGGGGTGGGCGAGGGTGAAGCCGTCATTGGCCAAGGGATGGGAAAAGTAGGTCGGGTTGAAGTCGAGCCCGAGTCCCTGAGTCTTGGCCCAGTCGGCCCAGGATTGAAAATGCTTCTCTTCGATCTCCGTCCGGTCGACTTTGGCGCCGCCGTGATCGAGGTAGCTGGCATGGAGATTCAGTCGATGTTTACCGGGAACCAGTGAGTAGACTTGTTCGAGGTCACTGCGAAGCTCATCGATACTGCGGGCGCGACCTGGATAGTTTCCGGTCGCCATGATACCGCCGCCGGTGATGCCACTGTCTCCTTCGAAGCCCGCCACATCATCGCCTTGCCAGCAGTGGACAGAGATTGGAATTGTTGCCAGTGCTTTGAGCGCTGCGTCGGTATCAACGCCAATCGCGGCATACTGTTCTTGGGCCAGAGAGTAATGGGAGTTGGATGTCATGATGAAAAGCGTTTGATTGGTTAGGCGAGAATGACTTCTACACCCTGTTTCTTAATGTGGTTAATCAGTGGTTTGGGAGCTTCCCGATTGGTGATGAGGATGTTAACGGCATCCCAACCGCAAAGCGGAGTGAAAGAGCGTCGGCCGATTTTGCTACCGTCGAGGCAGACTATGACCTTTTGAGCGGACTGAATCATCGCCTGTTGGATATCGATGAGTAGCATATGTGAGTTCATAATACCGTTTTCGTCAGCGCCGCCACCACCCAGGATGGCGATATCGGCATTCAAGGCGCGATAGGCCTTTACCGCCAGGTCGCCCACGAGGACCTGTAAGCGGGGATAAATGACACCGCCGGTGACAACCACCTCGATCTCCCGGTGCTCTGCGTAGAGATTGGCGATCGACAGGCTATTGGTGACGATGTGCGGCGTATGGGCTTCCAGTTTACGAGCGACTTCAAACACCGTCGATCCGGCATCCAGAAACAAATTCTGATTTGGAGAGATCAGGTTGGCGCAGGCTTCAGCAACCCGATCTTTGGCGTCACTTTCGACTTTCTGCCGCTGGGTAAAAACGAATTCCTGTTTGGCAGGCTGAATGAGTCGGGCGCCTCCGTGTGTGCGTTTGATTCTACCGGTGTTCGAGAGGAGTCCCAGATCTCTTCTCACGGTAGAAAGCGATGCATCGACCTTTTCGGACAACTCCTCCAGCGAGGCGAACTCAACTTCACTGAGGTATGCTTCTATAAGTTTATGGCGATGCTCGGCTTGCATTAAATGACGGAAAATGGAAGATTATGATAGAAAATGCAAACTTTTGATTTGACTATTTTTGCACTCTAAAGCGATATCCTTCCTGAAATGAGTAACGCACCGCTGGAGTCACTTCTGAGTCTTTGTCATCGCTTGGGTAGTCCGGCATGGAGACTGGCAATACTGGGGGAGGGAAACGCATCGGTTAAGTTGGACGAAGGAACCTTCGCTATTAAAGGGAGCGGCCACTCGATGGAAACGCTGACGCTGGATGGTCTGGCTACTTGCCGTGATAAACTCTTGGTGGATGTAGCCGAGTCGTCTGAGGTCATCCCTGATTCGGATGCCATCTTGCTACGTTCGCGGACAAATGAGTTGGGTATCAAGCCGTCGGTGGAAGCCTTGTTTCACGGCTGGTTGCTGACACTCCCTGGTGTCAATTATGTCGCTCACACTCACCCGGTGGCAGTGAATCAGGTGATGTGTGGAGATCATGGCCCACTCTTTGCGGAAAAACGATTGATGCCTGATCAGGTAGTGTGCTGCCAGGCAAAATCACTCTGGGTGCCCTATGTCGATCCGGGGGTAGACCTTGCTCGTGAAATCGCCAAACGGACGCGCGTATTTATAGCTGAGACGGGCATGGCTCCCAACAGTATACTTTGCCAAAACCACGGACTCATTACACTTGGACCCACTGCCGATGCGGCCTGGGGTGCCATGATCATGGCTGAAAAATCGGCTCAGGTGTTCGTCGGTGCAGCATCTATCAGCCAAACAGGGCTACCGGTCTTTATGCCCGACGAGGAAGTCGATCGCATCGTGGGTCGTCCGGATGAGGCCTATCGTCGGCAGATTCTCAATTTTGTAAACTGAACCCTTTTAATAACGCTTCTCAAACCTCATTTCTCAATTCTAGACTATGACTGCATCAAATTATAAACATGTGAACTATTTGTGGGACGATTCGGTCGTTCAAGGCATGACGCCTCTGCAGCGGCTTACCTACCGGTCCAATATCCTGGGTTCAGATCAGCGCATCACGAATACTGGAGGTGGTAATACCTCCAGTAAAGCATTCGAAACCGACCCGCTCACCGGCGGCGACGTGGATGTGTTGTGGGTAAAAGGCTCGGGGGGTGATCTGCGCACGTCGAAGGCGGAGAACTTTTCGTCACTCTACATGGACAAGGTGTTTAGTCTGGAGAAGATCTACCAAGACGCGCCGGTCTCCGGCGTGAAGACTGACATCGAGGACGAGATGGTCGCCATGTATAAGCATTGCACCTACGGGCTGAATCCGCGGGCTTCATCCATTGATACTCCGCTCCATGCCTTCATTCCGGGACGTCATGTAGACCATATGCACCCGAATATGGTGATCGCGATCGCCGCAGCAGAGCGGGGTAAAGAGCTGACCCAGGAAATCTACGGCGACGACATGGTCTGGACTGAATGGCAGCGACCGGGGTTTGACCTTGGATTGTCCTACCGGGACGTGATCGCGGCCCATCCTGGATGCTCATCGATCATGATGGGGCAGCACGGTGTCATTAACTGGGCAGACGATGACAAGGCCTGTTACAATTTGACCTTGGATCTAATTGAGCGGGCCTCTTTGTTTATCGAGAAGGCTGCCGAGGGAAAACCTGCCTTTGGTGGGATGAAATACAGCCATGTATCGGAATCGCAACGACGAGATTATTTGGTGAAGCTGTTGCCGTGGCTCCGTGGTAAAGTATCGCAGGAGCAACGTTTCATTGGGACTATCCAGACGGATGAGGGAATGATGCAGTTCGTGAATTCCCACGATGCTCCCCGTCTGGCGGAGCTGGGGACGAGTTGTCCGGATCACTTTTTAAGAACCAAGATTAAGCCGCTCTATGTTGATTGGGATGCCGCCACCGAGTCCTTTGATCAGCTGAAAGGCAAAATCGAAGACGGGCTGGTGAAATACGTCGAGGATTACCAAGCGTATTACAACCGCTGTAAGCGTGAGGATTCGCCAGCGATCCGCGCTGCAGTTCCGACGGTTGTGTTGATTCCGGGTCTGGGCATGATCGCCTGGGGTAAGAATAAGAGTGAATCACGGGTAACGGCTGAATTTTACAATTGTGCGATCGAAGTGATGCGGGGTGCCGAGGCGGTTGACCGTTATCGTGGATTACCTGAGCAGGAAGCATTTGATATCGAATACTGGCAGTTGGAAGAAGCAAAGCTCCGCCGCATGCCGCCGGAGCAATCCTTGGCTCGTCAGGTTGTTGCGGTCATCGGTGCCGGAAATGGCATCGGGCGCGAGATAGCCGAACGCATTGTTCCCGAAGGTGCCCATGTGGTTGCCGCAGATTTGAGTGAAACGGCTGCAGAGTCTACCGTGGAAGGTATTACAGCGAAACATGGTGAGGGAATCGGCGTTGCCGGTAGTGGAGTGTCTTCCTGTGGACCGGCACTCAGTGCTCCGGTCGATATCACCAACCGGGATTCCGTGGAAGCGATGATCGAAACAGCGATTTTAGCCTACGGGGGCGTCGATTCGGTCGTCGTGACCGCCGGCATATTTGTGCCGCCTGACAAAACAGGCCACATTGCGGACGACCGGTTTAGCCAGACGTTTGATATTAATGTTAAGGGTAGCTACATCGTGGTCGATGCAATGAAGCAGCACGTCTTTGATCCACAAGGGCTGAGTGGCAATGTCGTATTGACGACGAGTGCCAATGCAGTCGTCGCGAAGAAGGGCAGTGTGGCCTACGATACGAGTAAGGCGGCAGCCAATCACCTGGTCAGGGAACTGGCAATCGAGCTGTCTCCGCAAATCCGGGTGAATGCCATCGCTCCCGCCACGGTTGTTAAAGGAAGCACCATGTTTCCCAGGGATCGGGTGATCTCTTCGCTTGTAAAGTACGATATTGAGTTTGATGAAGGGGACGACGATGACAGCTTGCGCAACAAGTTGGCCGAATTCTACGCTCAGCGGACGTTGACTCAGTCGCCCATCACACCAGCAGATCAGGCCGAAGCCGCTTATTTGTTGCTCACGAACCAGCTATCGAAAACCACAGGCCATGTCATTCCGGTGGACGGTGGATTGGCGGATGGGTTTTTGAGATAGAGTGATGTTTCTTCAATCAATTACCCCTTCACCTTTTCCCTTTAAGTTTTAACCTTTTATCTCCATCTCATGGCTTCTTCAGTTTACCTCGCTGTCGACCTTGGTGCATCCAGCGGTCGTGTCATGGCAGCTATTGTAGACGGTGAAAAAATTGTCCTCGAAGAACTGAATCGCTTCCCGACAAAAGGGTTCGAGGAAAATGGGTCTTACTACTGGGACGTGAAGGACATCTTTTCCTATGTGGTGGAGGGCCTAAAACGCGCGCAGGTTCGGTTTGGTGATCAAGTGGCTGGGATCGGTGTCGATACCTGGGGGGTGGACTACGGGCTACTGGATGCGTCCGGTAAATTGATCGGCAATCCCTACATGTATCGCGATGGCAGGACGGAGGGCGTCGAAGCGCGTATCCAGAAAACCACACCCCGGAAGACGATCTACGAGGAAACCGGAATCCAGTTCATGTTTTTTAATACGATCAATCAGCTGGTTGCCGAAAAGGAATCTGCTGAAGGCCGTTTCGGATCCGCAACGGACCTGTTGTTCATGCCGGATCTGTTTAACTTTTGGTTGTGCGGCGAAAAGATACAAGAGCGCTCCATGGCAAGCACGAGTCAGCTATTGAATCCGCGGACCGGTGCCTGGACAGAGGTGTTACTGGAGGCACTCGATTTGCCGAAGCATTTGTTTAAGCCGATCACGGAGCCAGGAACGCGCATCGGAAGTCTCCTTCCCAAGCTACAGGAAAAGACAGGCTTGGGAGCGGTTCCAGTTTTTGCGGTTGCAGGACACGATACGGGGTCGGCGGTTGCGGGAGCTCCTTTGAGTGAGGCTGCGCCCGCCTTCTTGAGTTCTGGGACCTGGTCATTGATGGGCGTCGAACTGGATCAACCGATGATCAACGAGGCGACGCTGGCTGCCAGTTACTCGAATGAGGCTGGGGTAGAGGGAACGACCCGATTCTTGAAAAATATTTGTGGCATGTGGTTGGTTGAGCAGCTCAAGGAAGAATGGGCAGGCGAAGGCGAAGACTATTCGTACGATACCTTGGTCGAGCTGGCCCGTGATTCGACACCCTTTCAATCCATTATCGATCCCGATGCTGACACCTTTGCCCGGCCGGGCCCGATGGCCGGGAGGATTCAGGCATTCTGTCGCGAGCGGGAGCAGCCTGTTCCGCAATCGCATGGAGAACTCCTGCGAACGGTGTTCGACAGTCTGGCCTGTAAATATCGGCTCGTGTTCGATCAATTGAGCGAACTCTCCGGGCGTCCGCTGGCGGCGTTGCGCGTAGTGGGCGGTGGCAGTCAGAATGACTTTTTAAACCAGTGTATAGCAGATGCATTGGGTTGTCCGGTTCATGCGGGTCCAGTCGAAGCCACGTCATTGGGCAATGTGCTGATGCAGCTTCGGGGAGCAGGTGTGATTGATTCATTGGCAGCGGGTCGTCGATTAGTCGAAAACTCGATTGAGACGAAAACCTTCGCCCCTTCTGATCCATCAGTTTGGCAAGAACCGATCGCCTTTCTTAAATCGATGATCACAAACTGATCCATGGATGAAAAAATGCCTCGCTTGCTGACGATGCATGGCAGAGATTTTTGGAATCCTATGTTTAATTGGGTGTTTGCGCCCGTCGCGTCCTAAGCGGTTAATGCTATCTCTTGCTCATGATATCCGAATCTCGAACCTCTTCTAAGTCGGTCCAGTTAATGGCCACCTGTTTGTGTGATGCCTTTTACGCCGATGTGGCTCAAGCGACCGTTGAAGTACTTGACCACGTCGGCTGCGACATTGAATTTCCGGAGGGCCAAACCTGCTGTGGTCAACCGGCTTTTAACGGTGGCGACTGGATTGCCTCGCGGAAAGTCGTTCGGCATACCGTGTCGGTGTTTGCCGGTGAGAAACCGGTCATCGTCCCGTCCGGTTCTTGTGCGGCTATGATGTTTCATGGAGCGCCTCTCGAGTTTGAGAAAGAGTCAGATTTGGGTGAGATAAAAGCGCTGGGCGACCGGACCTGGGAACTGGTTGATTTTCTCGTAAATGGCTTGGGGATCGCAACGTGGCCGGGACGGCTCGATGCCAAAATCGCTGTGCACCATTCCTGTCATACGCGTGGCACCCAAACGGGAGCGGCGATGGAACAGCTTCTGTCATCGATCGCAGGTGTTGAACTGATTGCGGTATCCGAGCCTGAACAGTGTTGCGGCTTTGGAGGAACCTTCTCGGTGACCTTTCCGCATATTTCCAAGACGATGGGCGACCTTAAGATCGGCAACCTCACCGCCAATAAACCAGACCTTATTGTATCGGCAGACATGAGTTGTCTCATGCACCAAAAGGGACTCGCCGAAAAAGAGGGACTGCCTTATCCGGTTACGCACATTGCTCAGGTTCTGAGAGATGCATTGATCGGAGAACCCGATCAGAAGTCAGAATCGAGTAGCCAGTAGTGAGTAGCTTATTGATCCCATCTATTTAGTTATTAACGCCTTCTTGTTTACCATTCACCACCGAAATGTTTACTATCGATTACGATTACGACCATGATCAGGATAACGATTTTAACCGCGGCGGAGCCGCACTATAACCCGGCATTGCGGGGACGCAATTGCCCTACCCATTAATCTAAAGCTTCGTGTTTCTCCGTGTCCTTCGTGGTTAAGCCAACCGATCCTAAGTCATTTTTCGCCCTACTGATTAACCTTTGCGCCTCTGCGTCTTTGCGCGATAACCCATACTTTAAGTAATTTTATCTACTTACGCCTACCATCGACAACGATTACGACCATGATCACGAACAAGATTGAAATTCTTTCTGGCTCCAACCGGCATTGTGGGGACGCAATTGCCCTACCTCTTAACCTTTTCTCCCTCCGTTGCGCCTCTGCGTCTTTGCGCGATAACCCTATCCTTCATCACTAACCACTTGTGATCAGTGCCTTTTCACTTATGGTTTCTAACTACTATCTCCTCGCTTCTCACTTCTAAAAAAAATGCCTCTTCAACCTATAGATCAATTTGCCAAGGAACTGAATCCTGAAGTTAACGCGGCTATTCATAAAGCGACCAAGGGTCGTATCGAAGGCCGGAAGAACGTATTGTTTGGGGATTTCCCGGAGGCGAATAAGCTGCGCGAGTGGGCCGGGGAGCTTAAGCGCCATACCATCAGTCATCTTGATGAGTATTTGGAGCAGACGGTTACGAAAATGGAATCCAATGGGGTGCAGGTGCACTTCGCCAGTACGGTGGAGTCAGCCCGTACCCAGATCGTGGATATTTATAAAAAGAATGGGGTTACCCGTTTTTGTAAATCCAAGAGCATGGTCACGGAAGAGCTTGATATGCGCGGGCTCATGGAGGAGAATGATATCGAAGTGTGGGAGAGTGACCTCGGGGAGTTTGTCGTGCAGCTCGATAACGATCACCCCAGTCATATTGTGACACCCATCATTCACAAAAACAAGCGACAGGTCGCCGAGACCTTTAAACAGCATGGGCTAGGGGAGTATACCGAAGATCCACAAACCTTAACACGGCAGGCCCGGAAATTTCTTCGCGAAAAATACCTCTCATCCACCGGCACCATGTCCGGGGGAAATTTTGTTTCGGCCGAATCAGGACGCGTAGTCGTGGTCACCAACGAAGGGAATTGTCGTTTTGGTTTGGCTGGCGCCAAAGTCTACATCGCCGTGGTGGGAATTGAGAAGATCATCCCGACCGATGAGGATCTGACACTTTACTTGAATCTGCTGGCCCGCTCATCAACGGCTCAACATTGGTCGGTGTATACCGAGTTTATGAGCGGTCCTCGTTCGGAAAATCAGCCGGAAGGCCCTGAGCAGATGCACGTGGTATTCGTGGATAATGGCCGCACGGAAACCCTGGCATCCGATTGCCGGGAAGCACTGCACTGTATTCGATGCGGAGCCTGTTTGAATGTGTGCCCCGTCTTTCGCCAAGCTTCCGGGCATGCCTACCGTCATACCTATCCGGGGCCGATCGGTGCGGTTTTGGCTCCCAATCTTGTGGGCAAAGAAGGATTCCCAGAGTTGGCTGACTTACCCAAAGCTTCCAGTTTATGTGGTGCTTGCAACGAAGTCTGCCCTGTCAATATCCCGATTCCAGACCTGTTACTTAAACTGCGCTACCGTGGGAAAGAAGCGAATGCACCCATGTCCAAGATCTCCGCCCCACCCATGGGCGCCTGGTCCACCATGGCGAGTAGTCCCACTGCGTGGAGTTTGGCACTCAAAGGCGGACACCTCATGAATGTATTTCCCAAGTCGATGGTTCCCGTTCCCTCCATGCAAACCTGGCTCAAGGACCGCACCCTGCCTGCCTGGCAAGGCGGCCAATTCCGCAAATGGCTTAAACAAAGAAAGAAAGCTGACCGATCGGAGGTTTAACCGCTTATAGCCGCTGAACTTACGCTTAAAATCATGTTAGAGAACAAAGAGTTTCTTGGATCTGAGGGGTATTCCTTGATGGGGGCGGCGTTTGAGGTACACAAAGAGCTTGGAGGTGGATTGAGCGAGGAACTGTATCAGGAGAGCTTGGTTCCGAGAAACGCAGTGCCGACAAGACCGGGTGCATTGCAGGCCGGAACAATTGAGTTAGGTTTGAGAGGAATACCATTTTCTTCGAAGAACGAGCTTGAGGTATATTATAAAGGGCAATGCCTGAGAAAGAAATATATACCTGACCTGTTAGTGTGTAGAGTTCCGAGTGTAGCGACATCATAACATTGTGTTTTTAGATATTATATTCTCAATTGTCACTTTTCCGAGGAGGGGACCGACGACATGACCGAATCGAGCGTAGCGACACTTTTCATCTTGGGGAGATATCGGACCGCTAAAGGCGGTTAAAATTTTGGACTCGAGCCACGAACAACAAATTATGAACTATATGCACATAACAAAGAAGGCAGTAGGCTATCTTATCAATTTCGGTCCGAATGTTCCGAGACACGAAGTGGCGACAAGACCGGATGCTCAGCAGACCGGAACACTGGTGGAATGGCGGCGTTTTATCTTAAAAAAATTCATCCCGTCTTCTCGATGATAAGCTCACATTAGCGAGTATAAGCGGTAATCATCTATTTTTGTACAATTTTCCTGGACTCATGAACGATAAAGAAACTGTATTTGCCGCGATCAAGTCGGCCCTCACCGACGTTGAA
>ERZ887942.369-NODE-369-length-37906-cov-8.411482_pt1 | contig 37906 bp, 35 predicted proteins | sample MGYA00521099_ERZ887942 | MGnify/ENA primary metagenome ERZ887942 (study PRJEB32303, sample SAMEA104408605) | aquatic metagenome | biome: Brackish water; feature: Pelagic; material: water | place: Baltic Sea | collected 2014-06-07T06:48:00 | depth 16,251 m ... | reverse complement strand
TACCGCCAATAGTCTGTCCACGAGAAATATCCTGCCGTAGTACTCCGGTGCCGAGCTTCCCGGATTTAATATTCTCTAAAGCAAGAATAAGTGGAATTGGGATTAGTAACATAACCGAAGCTAACAACATCAAATTATTCATTCCAAGCCTGTGCGCAAACAGCAAAGGGATGATAGGCCCTACCAAGGCTCCGATACTGCTTCCAGCAGCGATATAACCAAATAGTCTAGGAGCCTGCTCACGGTCAAATAATTCCGACATAAAGCTCCAAAACACAGAGACGTGAAAAAGGTTAAATACGCTCAACCAAATATAAAACGCTTTGTCAGCTAATACTGAGCTTATGGGTAGATAATTGGCAAAGTAAAAACACAAGAAAGATAATGCAAAAAACCCGTAGAGGCTCGGGACTAAGAGTCGAAAAGCAATACGTGAAACAACCCATCCATAGATCGATACTGCAATAAAGCTAACCAACATAGTGCCAGTCCATAGCCAACTTAGTTCAACGTCGCTCCAATCACTAGACATCCCATCTCGGATTGGCCGCAATATGTAATACGCCGACATCAGCGCAAATACGAACAGGAAAGAAAGTGCAATTGCCTTAAATTCTCGTTCTTCTACCGCGGCTAAATTCATACGTTATTGGGGCTCTTTTTATAGCAGGCGAGACTAACATAAGCGTTTTAGAGATTTGTAACGAAAGGCAACTATCCGATTGATAAACGATCTATCGACGGCACTTAGCTGGGGCACCTAGTTTTGACCTAACCCCGTAAAATTAAAAGCAATCCCTTGACCGTAAGCTCTGTTCACTACTGCCCCATATTACCGATTTAGCGCAAAGCCGCCGAGATATTGCCCCCATCCACAGTGGTAACGTTCGCGGTTGTTTTATCTAGCAGTACTTGCTGTAAAAACGCTTGTGCCACATCGACTGCCTCAACTTCTAACCCCAGTAAATTACCGGCCAAATACTCTCCTTGTGTCACACCACGTGCGCTTGATCTTGCGCTCAGCATTTTATCAGTTAACAATCCACTTCGAATGCGATCCGCATTAACCGCATTTGACCTTATGCCATAGCGCCCATTCTCCAAAGCATACTGTCGCGATAAAAATAACGTCGCCGCTTTTGGTAGGCCATATGCACCAAAGTTTTCACCTGGATTCACGGCTTGCTTGGATGCATTAAACAACAATATTCCACCTGTGCCTTGCGCTCGCATCACTCTAACTGCCTGCTGTGCCATGCGTTGATGCGAGAAAAAGTTTAAATCAAAGCTTTCACGAAGTGCAGTCTCATCCAATTCTGCTGCAGCAGCTTGCCATGACTCTGCTGCGCCACCAGCATTAGACACCAAAATATCAAGCCCCCCAAAAGTGCAGCAAATTTGATCGAAAGCCTGTTGGACCTGTTCAGTGTCATTTACATCACACGACAGCCCTAGAACACCCACTTCGAGCGCGACTCGCTTCACGGCTACGCTGTCTATATCAAGTAACGCTACCTCCGCGCCATGTTCTGCAAATAATTGGGCTGTGGCGCGCCCAATGGTTCCTGCTCCACCAGTAATCACTACAACTTGTCCGGCTAGCAACTTCGGCTTGCTTTTACCTAATTTAGCTTGCTCTAGCGACCAATACTCCATATCAAAAAGGTCAGAATCAGGGAGTGCCTCGTAGCGACCAATCCGCTCAGTATTCGCGATAGTTCCAACGGAAATCTCCGCCAAATCCGCGGCGATAGAAGCTGCCGCTTTAGATTTTCCAAAAGCGAACAGACCCACACCGGGCACTAATACTACTCTTGGGTAGGGATCCAGCTGAGTTTTAGGCGGGTTTGAGTTCTTGTTATTCGCTACAAAATAAGAATCGTATTCATCAACATATCTGGTAACGGCTGCCCCTACCTCGTCGGCAAACTCATCCAAACAGTCAGCGATGGGCATTGGACAGATAAGGGGCTTATTCTTTGTACGAATTATGTGGTCTGGGGTAATAACACCTCGCGTTGCATAGTCTGCAACATCTACTCCATTAACCCATTGTTGGATTTGCTCAGAATTACGGAATTCTGCAATCAAGCGAAACTTGTCGTCTCGACCAGCGCATGCACCCCGAATAATTGGTGCTACTAGCGAGCTAGAAGCTATATTGTCAGGTATTTCGCGTGAAGCAAACGTCTTTATCTTATGTTTGCCGATCTGTTGTTCCGCCCGATCGACCAATTCGATCATCCGTTCGTAAGATTCCTCTGCGGACTCACCAAAAGTAAAAACACCGTGTTTGTAAAGCACAATACCAAGTACCCCTGGGCTTTTTTCCCAAAGGTCGGCAACTACTTTTGATAATTCAAACCCTGGCATTACGAATGGGGCCACCGAAACATCATCGCCATAAAGGTCCTGACAATACGCGACACCATCAGCTTGGTTGGTCAGCGACAAAACTGCGCAAGCGTGCGTGTGATCAACAAACTTATGCGGCAAATAAGCATGTAATAGAGTTTCCACCGACGGGTTCGGTGAGCCTGGGTCTAATAGATTTTGGCGTTGAAAACTCACCATATCTTCGTCGCTCAAAAACTCGCGCTCACGCATCCGTAATAGCGGTTTAAGCCTAACAGCCGGAAGACCTTCAGGCTCAATGGTATCAAGGTCCCAACCGCTGCCCTTTACACACAACACCTCTGTTGCATCGCCCATAAAATCATTGACGACAGTCTTAACCGAAGTATTTCCACCGCCGTGGAGAACCAATTGCGGGTCCTTTCCTAGCAACCTGGAGGTGTAGACTCTCAGTGCGATGTCTTCATTAACTTGCTGCTTGGCAAATTCATTGACAAACTTTCGGGCAGTTTTACTATTCCAACTACTTTTCATTTTAAATTCTTCTGAAACCCACTTATATGCCTAGCTCTGTGCAAGTAGCAAACCAATTAATTTGGAAATTTTAGCACCTGATATGGCGGCATTGGCCCATACGTCTTCAATGGTATCTGGTTGTTGATTCGGACCACCGGTTGCGGCATTACTAATTGCAGATAATCCTATAACGTCCATACCACAGTGATTTGCAGCGATCACCTCCAATACAGTTGACATACCGACTGCGTCCGCCCCAATTGAGCGCAAATACCTCCGCTCAGCCGATGTTTCCAAAGATGGGCCAAGTACGCCAACATATATTCCCTGATGAATCTCAATATTATTCGACTGGCCAATGTGCGTTATAGTCTGCCTAAGCTCCGGAGAATAAGCACGCGACATATCAGGAAAGCGAGACCCAACCTTATCGTCATTCGGACCAACGAGAGGATTCATGCCAGTCAAGTTAATGTGGTCAGCAATTAACATCACATCGCCAGGCTGATATTCTGAGTTTAACCCCCCGGACGCATTGGTAATAATCAGCAATTTCACGCCTAAGCTAGCCATCAGATAGACCGGCTGTACTACATCCTTTGCCGACCAACCTTCGTACGGGTGTAGGCGCCCACTAGCAACAATTACTCGCTTTTTACCGTAGCTCCCGAATATTAAGTCGCCGTTATGTCCTGGCGCGCTGCTTTTCGAAAACCCAGGAAGCGCGTTATATGCGATGCGCTCATTTACTTCGACGTGATCGCTAAGATCCCCAAGACCACTGCCAAGGATAATGCCAATTTCAGCCACATCGTGGCCCTTAATACCAAGCAGTTTCTCAACGCTGTGAACGGCGGTCTTTATTTGAGTATGATAGTCGGACATATAACAGCCCCCGGAAGAATGGCGCGGGTATAATAGCGGTTTTATCATGCTGCAAAAAGCCACATCGGATCGAGATGAGTGAATTACCATTTGGCCTACTCGCCCATTCGGGCGAAGACAGTCCACACTGGATTGAAGAAGGTTGTTTCATACAAGAAATCCTTAATCACCCCTTAGCCAAATCATCAATTGCCAGAGCTCGAGTACCCATTGGGGGCGAAACTCGTTGGCACTCTGTCGACGTGCATGAGTGGTATATTATCGAATCAGGAAAAGGACTGATGCAACTCGACTTTCAGGACAGATTTGAGGTAATAAAAGGAATGAACGTATCAATCCCGCCAGGCACACCACAGCGTATCCGGAATACAGGTGAGCAAGATTTGATTTTTATGTGTCTGTGTACTCCACGATTTACTGCAGAGTGCTACAAATCTTTGGAAGAACTTGATGAAGGTTAATGGCAAACCCTATCGCACTATTTGGCCTTCAAAGGCGAAAGACTGCGTAAATATCATAGACCAAACACGACTACCGTTTGAGTTTGTCGTGGTTAAGCTTACTACCCTTGAAGATGCAGCCCGTGCGATTACCGATATGTTGGTGCGCGGTGCACCCTTAATAGGTGCAACTACAGCATGGGGTATTTGGCTCGCGATGATCAAAGATAGCAGTAACCTTGGGCTAGATCATGCACAGCAACTATTGCACTCCACCCGCCCAACCGCAGTAAACCTTCAGTGGGCGTTAGCAAAAATGGATGAGGCGTTACGTCCCTCACCACAAGCAGAACGTATAGAAATAGCCTTTGCTTTGGCTCAAGAGATTACTGATGCCGACGTTAAACTCTGTTCTGCCATAGGTGATTTCGGTAGCCGGCTAATTGGAGATCTATATAATGCTAAAAGTAACTCCGCCACGATTAATATTTTGACCCATTGTAATGCTGGATGGTTAGCCACTGTTGATTGGGGAACGGCGCTAGCTCCTATATATAAAGCCCACGATGCTAGAATACCCGTTCATGTATGGGTCGATGAAACCCGACCACGCAATCAGGGAGGTTTTCTAACCGCGTGGGAACTGAATCAACACGGTGTCCCTAACACAGTCATAGTAGATAATGCAGGCGGACACCTCATGCAACATGGAGAAGTCGATATATGCATCGTCGGAACAGACAGAACCACCGCGAACGGTGATGTATGCAATAAAATTGGAACCTATCTAAAAGCGCTCGCTGCTAAAGACAACAATATTCCTTTTTATGTGGCAGCCCCCTCTACATCGATTGATTGGGATATTACGGATGGCCTTAAAAATATTCCGATTGAGCAAAGAAGCGACGAAGAGGTCTCACATATCTCAGGAATATTGGACGATGGCGCGATTGCTACAGTACAAATCTTACCTAGCGGCTGCACAGCTCGCAATGATGCGTTTGATGTTACACCTGCCCATTTAATCACTGGAATCATTACCGAACGCGGTATCAGTGAAGCAAACCAGCAATCTCTGTCTAGGTTATTTCCTGAATTTAACTAGTAGAAACTACCCTCCAAATGTTTGAGCTCGCCTTCACCTTTATTGCATTTTTTACGTCTATGTTAACGGCGATTATCGGGCTTGGTGGAGGTCTACTACTAATCGCATTAATGCCCGGTTTTTTACCTACCGCTGTAATTATTCCGATTCACTCTGTAGTTCAACTAGCGAGTAATGCTAGCCGTGCGGCATTTGCGTGGCGCGCCATCCGTTGGGAATATTTCACAGCATTTGCCATCGGCTCAATAATTGGTGGCTTAATCGCTACACAGTTTATAAGACTAATTAATATTGAATACATCTCTTTATTTATAGGTCTATTTATTTTGATGAATGTTTGGACACCTAAGATATTTGAATGGTTAGGCAGGCTTAAGGGCGAATTTTTCACCATAGGTATATTGCAAACCGGTTTGGGCATGATAGGCGGTGCTACCGGCCCGCTTGGTCAGGCGAGCTTAATGCGCCGCGATTTAAGCAAGGATGAGATAGTTACGACCACAGCGCTATTTATGAGTTTTACCCACATCACCAAACTTTTTGCGTTTGCAATTCTTGGAGTAAATTTATTAGTTTGGTGGAAATTGATGTTTGGTATGGTGGTTGGCGTTATTTTAGGCTCATGGGCCGGAACAAAGGTGCGCACAAAAGTAAACGACGCCATATTTAAACAAGTCCTGTCGGTTCTTTTGACCATACTCGCCATTCGAATGATCTATGCAGTAGTCTTCTAATGACGGTCGAACAAGATTAAACAATATTTGTACTAGATAGAGACTATGGCGACAGGCATTTCGACCTTTCGCTGCAACTGTTAAGCTAGGAGCTCGTATAGTTATGCAGAATCATTAATGAGCGACAATACGTTACTTTCCATTAGCGATGTATCAAAGAGCTATGGATCAAAACAGGTACTTGCGAATGCGAACCTGAATATATCTGGTGGTGAGATCGTCGGACTGATCGGCCCAAATGGAGCAGGTAAATCAACTTTACTAAAGGCCGCTCTTGGACTGATCAGGGTGAGCGGACAAATTCGCACATTGGGTTACAACCCCACGTCATCTCGCGCAAAAATGCTCGCAAAAGTAAGTTATATAGCAGATGTGGCGTCCCTACCAGAATGGATTACAGTTAAACGCCTGCTGGACTATATGCAGGGAATACATTCAGGATTTGATTTCAGCAAGGCAAACCGTTCACTCGAAAACACTGAAATCACCCTGGGCCACAAAGTAGGTCAGCTATCAAAGGGAATGAAAGCTCAATTACACCTTGCACTTATCCTTGGAGTTAATGCCGAACTGTTGGTGCTCGATGAACCCACACTTGGTCTCGACATTGTCCACCGCACAAGCTTTTACAACGGTCTAATAAATAATTTCTTTAATCCGCAGCGCAGCATATTAATCACAACTCATCAGGTTGAAGAAATCGAAGATCTGCTAACCAGACTGGTGTTTATTAATAGTGGCAAGATTACGCTAGATATTCCAACTGCCAACCTTGATGAACATTTTACTGCAATCGATATAAGCACTGAGAGTAACGCTGAGGCCCCAGAAGGATTCATCTATGAATATGCAACCCCAACTATGCGAACACTAGTATACAAAGATACTAACGCTAGCGCGCTTGCTCCTCTAGGAGAAACCAGAACACCCAGTTTTACCGAGTTGTTTCTAGCATACAACCGTATCGACAAGGATAGCAGCGAGTAATCATAATGAATCGATACTTTATACTGTTAAAGCGGGAACTATGGGAACACACCAGTCTGTTTAAGCTACCTTTAGTTTTCTACCTTGTAGTTGTCCTGGGAAATCTCGCCTTCGGCAATTTATTTCAATTTGTGGAGCTCGCTCCTGACGGCCTACAACGGGGGATATTTCGTAGTGCGTTCGGCACTGTAAATTCGGTTGCCTTCATAGTGTTCATCTTTTTAGCTGCATTCTATTTACTCGATTGCCTGTATACCGAGCGAAAAGATAGAAGTATTTTATTTTGGCGCTCGTTACCCGTATCTGACACGCAGACAGTTTTACTCAAGTTAGTGACAGCGGTCGTAGTCATACCACTAATTCTTTGGCTAACACTGGTCAGCGCTCACCTTACTATTCTCATTCTACAAAGCGTATTAGGTACTGAAGAGGCAGGTAATTTTCTCGGTTTAATCAGCTTGGGGAAATATTGGTTAAATTTAGCCTTAGTGTTACTGGTCACCATGCTTTGGAGCTTGCCACTTCTAAGTTGGCTAATGTTTTGCTCCGCGTGGACAAACAGAACTCCGCTTATAACCGTTATTGCAATTCCCGTCGTACTAGCAATGATTGAATTGCTGTTACCCTTTGAGTTGAATTTAGGGGGGCATATGCTATCTCGATTGCCATTTGGTTTTGGGAACCAAGGCAGCGGAATTGATCAACTTTTAGGTCTTAGCGCACTAGGTACAGGAAACTCGGACAGCTTGTTACAAAACGCCACTGAAGCTCTGAGTCGAACCGACCTATTGATCGGTATAGTGATATCAGCAGCGCTAGTTACGTTAACGATTCAGATACGGCGCTGGCGAGATGTTGCCTAGAAAATAAATCCCGACCAGCAAGACTCTACGAATGAACAAAAAGACTATGAGTCACCCGGCAGCAAATTAGCGAGATTGTACTGATCAAATCCCTGTAACACCGATGCATTAACATCCAATTCGGATTCTTCAGTATCAGTCACAATATCCCAATCAAAATTATCGATTGAGTTGCCTAGCGCTTGGTATATGGCCAGGCTAACAGCAACCTTGGCTACACTTGCAGTTTCTTTAGCGTCTGATCGAACAGCACAGCAAGGCTTAAAGGGCACTACATTTGACTGCTTATTGCTATTTGACTGCTCACTGCTGGTTCCATTGTTGGGAATCGCGTTCGCATCTGCTCCTTCCGTAGCAAGCTCCAGCGCCAATGCGCGGATGTATTTGGCAGTCATGCCTCCTCCCTCCAACTCAGCACCTAATCGGGCTAGCAATTCTGGAGTAACTCTCACCGGATCAGCAACATTATTTTCGTGAGACAAATTTTCTTTCCTAAAGTTTTAACAGTTATAAAGCACGTCTTGTTTGCATGGGACGCAAATAGCTCAAACTTGAGCACTCAGTCATAAGGCTCACTTCTCAAAAGAAAATCGTCAATACTTACATTTATGACTCCCCATATTCCGCATAAACAAAGGGCCTTTACATTTATGAAGCACTAAAAATATAGAATTTTCGGCGATTTGATCTACTATGCGATGGGCGCATCATTTTTGATGCACTAAAGTTTTTAATTGAACCATCAACTAATAGAGGTAATAATCATGCATATGCCAGGACACACATACATCGCCGGAATCGGATCAAGCTTACCTACGCAGCGAGTCGCTTCAAACGACCTACTTCATGAAGTGCGTTCGACTCGTTTTGGGATTCCTGAAGAATATATATCTACTGAATTAGGTATTGAAGAAAGACGTGTCGCGCCGACCAAAACTCAACCGTCAGATTTAGCAGCGAGCGCATCCATCATTGCAATGCAAAAAGCAGGGGTATCCCCCGAAGATATAGACATCATTATATTCTGTGGTATTGAAGGCGACTTTAAAGAACCTGCCACCGCTCATAACGTGCAGGCTAAACTAGGCACCTACAACGCCGTTTGCTTCGATACGAGCAATGCTTGTCAGGGGTTTTTGACAGGTGTTTCTACCGCCGATGCGCTGATATCCGCAGGGTCAGCAGAAACAGCTCTTATATGTACCGCAGAAAAGCCTAGCCACACTATGTTTGGCTTTATGAAACCGATGCGAGAAACAAGCCAACACGATGAATTCATGAAATTAGTAGGTAGCTTAACCGTCGGTGACGCAGGCGGCGCAATGGTTATACAGCGAAAACCCGCGAACAGCCATAAAGGCATAAAGCATTTCAACTACACCTCAGATGGCAAGTATGCAAAGCTATGCTACTATAAAGATGATGGTGGAAGCATCGAAGGACAAATGGATATGAGGAGGATTTGTGGTCGAGTAATAGGGCTACATAAAAAATTAATGCCGCAAACATACGAATTACTTGGCTGGACACCAGCGTCTGTTGATATGCTCATCTGCCATCAGGCCGGGAAGCTACCACATAAAAAACTCGCCGCAATTGCAGGTCAGCCAGTATCTAAAGCACCCATCACATACGCAAAATACGCGAATCTTGCCACAGCAACTTTTCCGGTCGCGATGGATGAGCACCCAAAACCTGCCGGCACAAATGTTATGTTTATGGGGGCTGGTAGCGGCGTTACTTCTTGCCAGATAGGAGCTGTTCTATGAATTTCATTCTTATTCCATCAGCGCTAGCGCTCGCAATTAAACTTTGGCTTCTTGCGAGTGCCGGCAAAAATTTATTGTTGGATCACCGCGACATTCTTTGCTTTATGCTGGCGCTATTAGGACTAAATGCAATTGAGCTAGTCGGGCTAACCAGCTACCTGGCTCAGAGTGGTAATGAATATTTCTTTTTGCAAACTTATTATGCCTTTGCCTTTTTAGCCGCGGGCAGCTTCCTCGCTCTAGCAATCAATATTTATACATCAACGTTTGGATGGTTAAAAAACATTGTTTACGGAATTGCGGTCGTATTCGCTATTGGCAGCTATTTTCCTAATTTTATCCTTAACGGAGTCGAGAATAACGGATATTCGCTGACGAGAGTTCCTGGAGCAGGTTATATGCTATTCCAAACATTCGTGGTTTTGTCCCTAGCAATAGGGATCGCCCTGCTTGCGTACAATTCAAGGTATGCAAAGATGGCATTAGCACGAAGACAAAGCCTATTGCTGCTGCTTGGACTTGCACCATTTGCTTTGTCAGCAATTGCAGTAATTACACTAATGTTAAGCGGCTCAGCATATAACGGTGCCGGTCTGGTATCGCTTACAGTCTCGTTCTTTCTCGCATTTCTTATCTGGTCAGAGGAACGCGCTAAGATCTTTAGATTATTCTCATATACACCGTTTACCAAAGAGCATGAATTACGCAAACGATTTAACATCCTTTTTGACAAGGCCGTCGTACAAAGTGGGGGTAAACTAGACTTCCGAGCTCAACGACAAGTGTTTGAAAATTTACTAATCGATTTTGCCCTACAAGCAAATGGCCATAATGTTACTGACACAGCCCGAAAGCTAGGTATCTCGCCAGTAACCATTTATCGCAAACTTAATGGTGAACCCAGCGACAAAGCTTGAGTACCACAAAGGTCCCAAGATCGCTCGTAACAAAATACAGCAATAGGTCGACCAACGCGCCTACCAATCACAATATTTAAATTCTAGATCTAGTAAAAGCGGGCTCTTTTTTGAGAATCCTCAGCATGAGTCGTCCCCAAAGCAGAATCCCATATACGCGAATACAAACCGAAATTATTCGTATACTTTTCATGATGAAGATTGTGAAAAGTACTATTACAAAACCATCGTGCGTGTACGCTCGCAAGCAATCTTCGAGGCAAAATTTCGTAACCACTATGCCCGTAAACATTGTGTAAAAAATTAATAAGTCCAAATAAAACAATGGATTCAAAACTAACCGGCATAATAAAGACCAAAAGAATGACAATTCCAATTTGTACGAATGCTTCCACGGGGTGAAAAGCTAGTGATGCCAATGGAGTAGGATTACTTGAGCGATGGTGCGCTAAATGAAATCTGGAATACAGTTTTGGATGGTGCAGTAATCGGTGAGTTAGATAAAAATATAAATCATGAATCCCAAGCATCAGTAGTAGCTTAATCATGAAAGACATAGCACCTATAGATTCATCGGAATCAACTATTTGGGTCCAGTTTTTAACAGGAGTAAAAAAAAGCAACCATATAACCAAAGTGTAGATTAGGACGGTCGAAAACGATAACGAAAGCTCTCTCTTGATATCCTCCTCACTCGGATACTTGCCTTGTATCTTTCTCACGCTCAGTTTCTTACGACAAAGATGGTACATAACCAAGTATGCACCACCCGCTATTAGCAGATATCTAAGAAGCACAATACCCAGAATAGCCATTAGCACCAACATTGGACTCTCCATTCCTAAAAGCTGACTCATCTTCCACATCTATCGCTATTCCTTACCATTTTTATTATAGACTCACGCGAACAAATTTCACGTATTTTCAACCAGCCATAAAACTGTAAAATATGTCTGACGAGAAATCCCCCTCCTGAATAACCAATGCCTGACCAAAGCTACAGCTTTCTATTTAACGACACACCGATTCGTGGAAAACTAGTCCACACGTCAGAAAGCTATTTGGCAATTCTAAAAAAACAACAATATCACTCAAAAATACAAACACTGCTCGGCGAATTTATGTGTGCCGCCGCCCTGCTAAGCTCCACACTAAAATTCGAAGGGAAACTAACACTTCAAATTAAGAGCGAAGGAACGTTAAAGTTGCTAGTTGCTGAATGTGAAAACCAACAATACCTTCGAGCTATCGCGCGAATAAAAGGCGAAGTTTATGATTCCAGCGAGCTACTAAACAACCTGCAACTCGCAATAACAATCAAACCGCGCAAAGGAAAACAGTACCAAGGAATCGTAAATACTGAAGAGCAGTCACTTGCCGCGTCTCTAGAGCGATATTTCTCACAATCCGAACAGCTACCGACTCGATTATGGTTGGCTTGCGACAGAAAAACTGCAAGCGGGTTGCTACTGCAAAAACTGCCTCAGGAGAAGAGTGAGATTACGGATGAAGAAACTCAATTGGAAAACTGGAATAGGTTTTGCCTACTAGCCGACACCTGCACCCAAGAAGAATTACTCTCGCTCAATACCGAAACACTTCTTCATCGTTTGTACCACGACGAGAAATATCAGATATTCGACCCATCCCCTTTAACTTTTCGCTGCCAGTGTTCTCGCGAACGAAGTAGTAATGCCCTACTTATCCTTGGCCAGGCTGACGCACTAAAACTGGCTGCTGAACAACCTGAAATAACGATTGATTGTCAGTTTTGCCATCAAACCTACACATTTAGTCGCTCGGATATTCGCTCCCTATTTAATGGTACTCGACACTAGCCTACCGACAACGATAAATTAAGATCTAGGGGACGCTGGGAATAGATCCTAATTTTGTACCCCAAAAATAAAGATACGAAACTAATCATCACCCTTAACCGCTCGACGCCCGCGCTTTAATTGGGAATGCCGTGACTTGCTATCGAGTCGCTTACGAACGGCTGACTTTTTTGGACGCGTCGGTATTCTTTTGATCTGTACGTGTAGAGATTGAAGTATAAGTTCTCGTAACCTTGCATAAGCTGCCTCACGATTCCTTGCAAACGTACGATGCTCCTTGCTTTTAATTAAGACTGTGCCATTCGATAAGATGCGCCGATCACGAATCGCCTTCAGTTTATTCTTTACCGCCTCAGGCAAGCCCGATGCCTCCACATTGAACCGTAAGTGTACTGCACTTGCTACCTTATTTACGTTCTGACCACCCGCACCTGTCGCGCGAATCTGCTGAATACTTATACTGTCCGCGGCAATGTTCATGCCGGGCCTAATGCATAAAAGATCTGAGTTAAGATCGTGATTTGATCTAGACATACGCCTGTACTACTTCAATATTGCACTTAAATTGTTCATGGGACTCTAACACGACATTTTTACGAACATGTAAAGGTAGTTCGTAAATAACACCAAAACTTGACCCTAAAACCTTTTAGGAGTTAACTGGCGATATCGCATTCTCTATAAAATAAACCGACGGAGGGAAAATGGAGAACAATATCAAGCAAACTACTTTAAGAAACATTTTAGTTACTGCTATGGCAGTCGTCATAGTTTCTGGCAGTGGTACTGTTGATGCACAAATTTTCGGTATGAAAAAAGGCAAAGGCGGTAGTGAAGTGCAAGGGTCAGCAGGGCCAGGAGGCGCGACCGGTGCCGATGGGCTGGAAAAATGTGCCACCCCAATGGGCGCCATGGCTGTAATTGAGCCTCAATCGCACGTTGTTGCGGCGCTATCGCGATACAACCTCACTTCGCCTACAGGCATCATTCGTATGATGATCCAGCAATCCAACTGTTTTATCGTAGTAGAGCGCGGGCAAGGCATGGCCAACATGCAACAAGAACGCGCCTTACTTGATTCTGGCGAGTTACGCGGCGGTTCTAATATGGGTGGGGGACAAATGGTTGCCGCTGACTTCGTATTAACTCCTGCCGTCGTGTTTTCTGATGGCAACGCTGGTGGAGTTGGCGGTGCAATTGGCGGTGCTGTTGGCGGACTATTTGGTGGCGCAGGTCGAACTATCGGCGCCCTTGCCGGTGGAGTTAAGTTTAAAGAAGCCCAAACTAGCATGCTAGTTTCTGACACTCGCTCTGGTGTACAAGTCGCTGCAGCCGAAGGAAGTGCAAAGAAGGCTGATCTAGCACTGGGTGGGTTTATCGGATTCGCCGGCGGCGGCGGCTACGCTAGCACCTCCGAAGGTAAAATCATCGCAGCGAGTTTAGTTGATAATTACAATAATATTGTCATTTCTGTACGCGGCCAGACCAGCTTGCACCGTAATGTTGGTACGCTCCAACAAGAGGCCGCTGCGGGTGGCCAGCAGTCTTCTGGGGCCGCTTACAATGCAGGCGACTCATTATTTCCAAAGATCAATAACCTAAAACTTTACTCAGGACCTGGAGCTAGTAACTCGGTAATTTCACAGCTCCCCAAAACTGAGGAAATGGTTTACATGGGTGAGGAAACTGATGGTTTTCTATTAATCGAAAGCGGTCAAGGCGGCGGTTGGGTACAAAAAATTCTTATTCAAAAGTAAGTTAAATCAATACGCAAACCTAACAAAAAAAGCTCCTTTATAAAGGAGCCTTTTTTATTTAGTTGATGCAACGAAAAATTCCGTATAACCAAACCTAACCCAATTTGGATATCTACGCTAAAAATCCATACCAATGCAGCCTGGCCCCTACCAGACACATTGTTCTGCAGGAACTTGCAGCCTAAGCTCCTGGCCGCTAGCACTGTAAGAAATCTCAAAACAGTTTCCTTCAAGGTCTCGCAGCATATGGGGCTCCTTTTCATTGCGAGCTGCGGCGTCACTGATGATTTTTTCACGATAAATCACCGTAGGCTCAACTGGCGCACTACGATAATAGCGAGTGCTGCCGCTTGGGTATCTATAGCGGTTAGAATAGCTGTAGGAGCCGCCACGGTAACTATTATAATAGTACCGATTATTATAACTACCCGAATATCTATTTGAGTAACCACCATAATAGTATGGGTCATATCGGTTATGACCTCCCAGCCATGCGCCTAAAAGTAATCCGCCGGTAAAAAATGCGCCTGAATTCGAACGCCGATTCCCATAGTAGCGGTTATTTCGAAAATTGTAATTTCGCCCGGAGTTATAGCGAACATTGTTAGAATAATTATTACGAGCGCTTCTACCGCTAGTACTCGTTCGTATCTGATGATTAGATATAGAAAGCCCTGACCCTCCACGACCAGAAGGCATAGAAATAGTACGGCTGGTGGATGAGCCCTCGCTAATACGATTAGGGCTAACCCCTGGCCGACTAACGATACCAGACTGGGTATCAAATTTTTGCATGGCGCTATTTACTGCCGCACCAACATTAGGGAATTCCGCCATTGTCGGCGAACTCCATCCGGCACTAACAATAAAAACCAAGGCCAGCAAGCGGACGAACGGATTACCAGAATTAGGATCGATCATTCGAATTCCCTCATATTGAGCAAGTAACAGTTTGCATAAAACCACAGCGCATTAAATGCGCATTTTTATAGCTTACACCTTTTTTCTGAACCCCAACTGAATTTAGTCGATATCAATTGCATGGTGCAAGAACTACTAACCGCAGAAGAGAGCTGACTGTGTCGCAGCTAACGAGGCCATATGAGCAAACTCTCTAGCCCCTACGCCAAGTATGAAATCGTTGCACCCAACGTAATAAACGCTCAGGTTGATGTGCCCTTTTCCACGCACCAGCGGTATATTTATTCGCTTCAGCGAACCCAGGATACAGATGGATCGTTGATAGTATGTCGTTTAAACCAAGTCCATGCTTCATCGCTAACACGAACTCTGCCAAAAGCTCAGCAGCATGATGACCGACTATCGTAACCCCTAATATTTTATCTTTGGCCGGCACGGTTAACACTTTCACAAAGCCATGGGCTTCGCCGTCGGTTATCGCCCGATCTAAGTCATCGATCCCATATCGGGTAACCTCAAATGGCACAGCCTGGTCTTTAGCATCTTGCTCTGACAAACCTACATGGGCCACCTCTGGGTCAGTAAAGGTTGCCCAGGGAATCACTCTATAATCCACTGTAAATTTTCTAAAAGTGCCAAACAAGGCATTCACACTTGCGTACCAAGCCTGATGTGCCGCAACATGCGTAAATTGGTAAGGCCCCGCCACATCGCCGCAGGCATAAATGCTCTTTACCGAAGTCCGCATATATTTATCTGTCTCGATCGTACCGTTTCTTCTGGTCTGAATCCCCAGAGCCTCTAACCCCATATTTTCTGTATTAGCCCGTCGCCCAACAGTTACTAATATCTCGTCGAACGGTACGTTCACTTCCCCTGTTGGCCCGTCGCATACCAATACTTTTTCAGCTCCTTTCTGAATCACTCGAACAGCCTTATGGCTCATCAAACATTGCACACCGCCTTGGGTTAGCGATCGCTCAATCACTTGGCTCACGTCAACATCTTCTTTGATCAATAGTCGGTCGAGCATTTCTACAATCGTCACCTCCGACCCCAACCGCGCAAATGCTTGCCCAAGCTCACAGCCGATTGGGCCTCCACCCAAGACGACAAGCCTTTTAGGTGATTTGGTCAACGACCAAACAGAGTCGGATGTGAGATACCCGGCTTCCGCTAATCCTTCAATAGGTGGCACGAAAGGACGCGCACCACTTGCGATTATAATTGATCGAGCGGTCAGCAAACTGCCATCTAACTCGACCTCCCAAGGGGAAACAATTTTTGCTTCGCCCGCCATACAATCGACACCCAACTGAGTATATCGATCAACCGAATCATGCGGCTCAATATCGGCTACCACCTGTTTCACTCGAGCCATAATTTGTTCGAATCGAGGCTCGACCTGCACCTGTGCCAAACCAAACTCTGAGGCACGCCGCATATATTCAGCAATTTTTGCGCTGCGGAGTATTGCCTTACTCGGAACACAACCGGTATTAAGACAGTCCCCACCCATTTTATGTCGCTCTATCAAGATGACTTTAGCCTTGACCGCTGCTGCGATATAACTACTAACCAAGCCAGCCGAGCCAGCGCCTATTACAATTAAATTAGCGTCAAAGGAGGTTGGTTTTTTTCTCATTCTTTAAGCCTGTCGCTTTAAGTGCTGCATCACTTTTTTGGCCAAGATCGGAAAAATGGCCAGCAATACAAATGCAAATAACAATTGAGGATCAAGAATCCCGGATAACGAATCAATCTCAGCTAACCGAGTCCCAGCATTAACATACACCATGGTTCCTGCCAGCATCCCTATCTGACTCACAGAATAAAAAACCCATGACTTAATTGGGGTTAGCGCCATTAGAATATTAACCAAAAAAAATGGTAATACTGGGACTAGACGAAGCCCAAACAAGTAGAACGCACCATCTTCTTGAATTCCTTTATTTACCGTCGTTAACTGTTTGGAAAACTTCTTTTGAATCGCATCACGAGCAAGCAATCTAACAATCCAGAATGCCAACAGAGCACCGATTGAGCTAGCAAACGAACCAATTAGGGTCCCTAAAAAAAACCCAAACAATGCACCACACCCTATCGTAAGAACCGCCGCCCCTGGTATGGAAAAAGTTGCAACCAACAAATAAAGTAGAAAATACGCCAAAACCACCAAAGTTGGCGATTCTGTATACATAGCCTGAAAATTTTCTCGCTGCTGCTTAAGATACTCAAGGCTTAAAAAGTCACCTACCCCGTATAGCAAGGCTACTGCGACGGACACCACGACCAAAGCAATCACCATCCACTTTATTTTCATTTAACAGTCTTCCTTTTTATTGCCCCGTATATGACCCTATTTGTCGAAGACCTATTGCAAAGAATAAATCACAGCGAAGGCGGATGGATAAAATATCCACGCGCAGGATCATAATCAATTCGACGACCCCAATCGAAAATCATACCACTCGAACACGGTAACGGCGCATCCCAACAACGAATGTCGGGTATAGCAACGTTAATAGATAATCCAGCATCACTGATATACGAATGTAAAGTAGCTTGCGGCACTTTAGGTGGCGAAGAAAACATTTTGTCACTCATCAACACTCCAACAAATAACCCTGCCGTCAAAATAAAAGGTATTGGTTTTGTCGTTTGGAAACGCGACAAATCCACTTTACTCAATAGAATAATTAACAGAACAATCAGTACCGCCCACATAAAAGGTAAAAACAATGCATAGCGCAACGCAGGGGCCGCCGTCCACCAATAGAGCGTATGTAGCGCCAAACAACACCAAAGCAGAGAATATCTACCCAACTGGGGGGTGCGTTGAAACACACCTATCAACAACAAAAGTGCGCTGCCGCTAGCCCCAACGATAATGCCCCATGTATAAGGAAAGCTCTTGTTAGCAGACCACCAAGTTAGATACCAATCTGGCATCTGACCCAAAGTTAAAAATGCCATTGGTGGATCAGCTATTGGCGCGCGCGCGTGGTTAAGAATAATATCTAGCTCATATTGCGCAGCACCACGACTAACCGTTTGTGCATGATCTATTAGAGGGCATGTAAATTCAGCAGGGTAAAGCCAGCAACCCGAGATCAATAAATTTGTATATAGCCAAAGCATGCCAAGCGCCCCAGAAACTAAAAATATAACCAAGCCACTTTTGACGAATTCTTTACGCACACATTGCGACAGCCACCAAAATAGAAAAAACAAGAACAACGGGGCAGAATTCACTTTCACTACGCAGGCAAATACAACGATAAGCCCACCAGCAACAAAAACTCTAAGCCTCTCATCAACGCTTATGTCCTCATCATCGGCCGACAAAACTAGTATAAACAGGCAGATATATGCCATGGAAGTGAGAGCAAAAGCAGTAAAATCCGCCACCCCTCGGTCAGCAAAATTTGCCGTTCCACCAGCCATCATAAACAGTGCGGAAAAAGCTAATATGACATAGAAGCTAGTGCGTGAGCCTGATTTCGAAATAATCTCGACCAGAAACAACGTCAAAATTACCAAAATTATGTCGTTCAACACATAGAACGCGAAATTTCCGACCCCGGCTGACAAAAACAGCGCATGCCAAATATCCGTTAAAGGATTAAACCCAAACCGAGTATTCAACAATGCGACACCGGTAATATTTTCAGTCTGTAAAAAATGCAGACCTTTGCTTATATGATAAAGCCCGGCATCCCAACTCCACTCCCCGGTGTTAAACGGAATCAGGAGCACACAAACTAACATCAAATTTTGCAAATCTTTAGAACCAAATAACTTAGGCCATTCGTTTCCCTGTTTTAGCCAGACTAAAAAGCAAAATGCTCCCAGCAAAAAGAACCCAAGCCACGGTATCAAACTCGTATCGAGCGGCCCGATCAGTCTACCGATCATGCCTAGACAAGAAATCAGCCATAGGCCAACTAACATCAGTACTGTCGGTCCCGGTTGAAAGCCCTTTACTGTTTGGTTAACAAAACTGAACAAGTACCAACATGCCGAGCCTGCAAATAACACTAGGCTTAGTGCTGAAATTTCAATTAATAGATGTTGGAAGTAGCTTTCGAGAATCATTTAGATATTTACATGCCTAACGCGCCTTCATAACCAAATTTATCAAAGAGGTTAGCAGCTAAAATATTAAGTAGCTTCAGGATTCTATCCCAGTGCTAAGTCGCCTAACAGAACCAAATACTTACCAGGATCGAGACAGTATAAATTCAACGTATAAACTGCTACCAAGCTTAGCCCAGGGCCTCGAGTTGTATATTATGCTTGCGTTCGTTTACGCCACTAAACGCGCAATCAAGCCTAAACAGTCGTTAAGACCACAAACACCTATTTGCCAACCAAATTAGCAACATATTCTGCTAGGGCTAACGATGCTGTAAGGCCAGGTGATTCAATGCCATATAAAGCGTAGAAGTCCTGACAACCGGTTTGTTGTGGTCGGTGAACAACGAAATCGCCAGCCTCATCTCCCTTATCAACAACCTTTGGGCGAATCCCAGTGTACCCTTCACACAAGTAGTCCTCTTGCAAAGCTGGAAAGTATTTTTTAATAGCGGTAGTAAATCTCTCAACTGCCCCACCATCAAACGAATAATCGACTTGGTCAATCCATTCTACGTCAGGGCCAAATCTAAGCTCACCCGCCATATCCATAGTGATATGAACGCCCAAACTAGCATTTGTTGCCAATGGGTACACAAGATGGGCAAATGTTGATTTAGCTGTATACCGGTAATATCGGCCCCTTGCATACCGAGTAACTGGCGTACTCTCAGGATCACAGCCCAGTCTTAGCGAAATATCGCTAGCCATCAAACCCGCGGCGTTAATTACGGTGCTTGCCAGAAACTTATAGCCCTCACTGGTTTGCAATTGAATGCCTCCAGACGTACTACATCCACTTACAATTTTCGTTTTATAAACTATCTGACCACCGTTTTTTTCTAGATCATTGATCAAAGACAGCATATAGCTATGGCTATCAACGATTCCAGTGTTTGGAGACCATAAAGCTGCTACCCCTCTAACATCTGGCTCTCTCGCTGACAGCTCGTTTGCACTTATAATACCCAAACCTTCAACACCGTTATCTTGTCCTTGAGATAAATATGTTCGCAGCCTACCTTCTTGCGATGGCTCAGTGGCAACGATCAGCTTGCCTATGCGCTGGAAAGGAACCGACTTGTTTTGACAATACTCATACAATTTAGCCGCTCCATTAACACAACATAGAGCTTTCAGAGAGCCCGTTGGGTAATAGATACCAGAATGTATTACCTCTGAGTTTCGACTACTGGTTTCGCTGCCAAAGGAAGTAGCTTTCTCTACAACCAAAACATCTCGGCCATGCAACGCTAACAACCGAGCGATTGCTAAACCAACAACACCCGCGCCAATAACCACTACATCCTGTTTATCCATCAACCTTAGACTGCGCGCTTCTAGACATATGAAAGATTGCGAAATAAAACCCAGCCACAATGAAGATCTCGCCAGCAAAATGGTACCAGGATAAAGTTTCGCCCAATAACACAACCCCAATAATAGCCGCAAAGATAGGTGCCAAATATAAAAACATTGACGTTAAGTTAGGGCCCAATACATTTACCCCATGGTTCCACAAATAGATCGAAACAACCGAAGGAAAAATCCCAACATAGGCAAAAGCTAGTGTAATTTTTGGTGTTAACTCAAATCCACCGTTTAGAAAAAAATCAACTAAATACATAGGTGTCATGATCAACACCGCCACAATTATCTGTACCAATAAAGAAGTCCCTAGTGGTAATCGGCAACTAGATCGTTTGTGTAACACGGAGTAAATCGACCAAGAAAATACTGCTACAAACATCCATAAATCACCGGGATTTAGATCCATATTTAAAACACGTAAAGGCTGACCCGCGCTAATTACAATAATAAACCCTGCAAAAGCGAGGCTAAGACCCAACCACTCCATACGTCTCGGGATAATCCCCAGCCAAATAACGGACAGACTAAAAATCAAAATAGGAGTCATTGCATTAACCAAATTCAGGTTCACAACCGTCGTAGTATGTGCCGCGAGGTAAGCCAAGCAGTTAAATACAACAAACCCTAAAAATGCCTGACGCGCCAAAAACCACTTATATTGCGATATTGTGTATTTGTGTTCTACCAAACCTCGCCAACCTAAGAGAACACACCAGCTCATAGCTACTACCAAACGCCAAAAGGTCAATGCAACCGGTGAAATCTCCCTATACAACGATCGGCCAACATAATGATTTAATGCCCAAAATAAGACGCAAAATATCAACCCTACTATTGCAAGGTATGATTCTGTTTGGCGTTTAGAATTCAACTCCATGGGCGCACCATATCTTGATGTTCAATACCCGCGTCATCGTAAGGGATACCACAAACGTTGAAACCCTCGGCTAGATAAAAATTGACCGCAGAGGTTTGCGCAGAAAGCTTAATATCATAGCCAGGGTAATGGCCTGTGCAAAATTCAATACAACGCGTAAGGGTGTGTTTACCCAATTTATCCCCTCTCGCGGATGTCTCCACAATTACCCTGCCAATTGATGGTTCAGCATATTTTGTATCCGGCGGTAAAACCCGTGCATAGGCGATTAAAAGCTTTTGTTGATCACGCGCGAATAAATGATGTGCAAACAAATCATACTTATCCGCCTCTTGATAAGCACAATTTTGTTCGACAACAAACACCGACTCTCTTAGTGCAATCATCTCATGCACCTCGGCTCCGCCCAGCTTATTAAACGACAGCCACCGCCATACAATCTTTGTTCTATTCACCGAAATTTGTAATTGTAGAAAGCTAGCGTGATCACGAGCTTATCATTTGTATGCCGCCGTACCAGCTTTGTCTACTCGCAAAAACAAATACATCAAATAGTAGGCTTTCGACTGTCGCAATTACCACCGGAAACTTTATTCCAAAGAGTCACCCTCAAGTGTGCAAATAAATTCCATAATTTGCGTATCTGGAACCCAACCGAAGCTTCCTCCAAACGAAACCGGAGATAGAAATACCGCTGGGTCGGCAAACGTAGCCGTCCAATCCAATCTAGATTGATCAGCTCGTAGGGTATACCTTTCGGTAACCTTCATTCCTCTGGTCATCGGTGTACCCCCATCATCAAAATAAGGGTAATCAATGTTGGTAGTTTCAATAATCAAGCTACCATCCTCCCACCGACCTACTGAGTGACCATATTTAGTAGTTGGGCCGGTTTGTGCACTCCCCACCTTCATGTGAACAATTCGCTCAGCGCCCCACTCCTCATGCCGCACTACAATCTCATCACCCTGATCAATAAATTGAATAGGATAAGGATTATCCAACATGCTGGGCATACCCGGCGAAATGCACTGAATTGCAAGGTCATCCACTATCTCATCATAGTTCTCTGCCGCTTGTTTCGCACTCTCAGTCAAGGACAAATCAAGAGGATGTATCGCTGTTGCAGGGAAATCTATAGGTGTCCATACCCGAAATATATTTGGTGCATCAACTGGTGCAACCTCGTTACCACCGGAACTTAAAATCTTGTCAGAATTGGAACTATCAATAACTTTCATCTGCATCAACTTGGCAATTGGCGCAAATAGGTAGTAACGCTGCTCTTTGTGATCTACAGCTATCGCGATCATTTCTTTACGACCAAAACGAGATACCGGACCAGTTACCGTTACAGGGTCACCTATTTGAAATGAGTCTGCGGATATTCCATCCCTTCTGATCGCGTTTAGAGCGCCTGCTTCTCCATACCAGGTATCCAATTCGCCCGCTTCATTCTCAACCGTAAATTCTAACGTAGTATGAGGATTGCGCAAATTCACCGAAACCAAGGTCCCAGTTACCTCTTGAATATTACCCATATCGTAATGAACAGCAATAGAATGGTGAGCAGCTGCAGGAGTATTAAACAATACTAGTTCGGCCAAAATAGTAGCCGTTAATATATAGGTGTTACGTGTAAATCGATTCATATCATTCATCTGTAGTTGGCTGAACTAGACAGTAGGCATATTAACAGATCAAAAAGCTCTGCCATCTCAATTTGCTAAAGGGCTCTGCATACATAGTTAAAAATAATGCGCCACTGAACACAGCGGCGCACCTATTGATCATCAAGAGCCTTAGCACTCTTGGCTTCTAGCCTTGAGCAAAGCGCATCAATTGCCTTATTCAATAACGATACGCAACACCTTGTCATCTCCCAGGCGTGGATCATGCCTGCCATCACGATTCGTAGTACTTAAATACAAAGCACCATCTGGACCAACAGCTAGAGCCCGTAAGCGGCCAAATAAAGACTCGGGTAAAACCCCGTCTCGCCATACTTGAGAATTAAACCATCGCTCAACATTGGTAACGCGATTTGGGTCATCAGGGTCATCAAACTGAATCCTAACCAGAGCCTCCGACCAAAGTGCGCTTAAGAATAAATCACCTTGATGAAACACCAGATCACCGGGAGGAACTGATGGAATCCAAGACAATATCGGATCAACAAAACCTTCCATCGCAGGTGCACCGACGACCACAGGCCATCCGTAATTCGCTCCTTTCTGGACGATGTTCAGTTCGTCATACGCACCAATCCTTGGTTCCCATTCAACGGTCGGGCCATGGTCAGCACCGAAAAAGGTCCCATCACCGGGTCGAAAGGCCATCCCCATAATATTGCGAAAGCCATATGCCCAAATAGGGTTTCCAGGCCAGGGATTATCAGCAGGGACTTCTCCCTCTGGTGTCAGACGAAGAATACTACCACCCAAGTTATCCAGATTCTGCGCTCGTCTTCGATCACGAGCATCTCCCGCGGCGATATATAACATTCCGTCAGGTCCAAAGTTTAGACGACCACCATTATGTGTGGCAGCACCAGGAATATCATCAAGTATAGTTTGGCGATCAACCCCGCGACCATCAACCTCACGAAATCGGACGACACGGTTTGCGGTTCGATCTTGACCACTGACATACGAATACATCACATAAACCCAAGGCTCTTCCGGAAATTGTGGATGTAACGCCAAACCAAAAAGACCATGCTCTCGGATTTCTGCCGTTACATCACTAATAGTTGCCCACGGTGTGGGGTCCATCTCTCCATCTGGACTAACAATACGAATTTTTCCACCCTTTTCATTAAGGAACAGACGTCCATCCGGCGCGAACTCCAAAGCCCAGACAACGTCCAGATCTTGCAAATAAGTCTCCACAGTTACTCCTTCTGGATGAAGGGAATATTTTTCCAACGGAAACCGAGGTAATTCTCCTAGAAATGGGCGATCATCTCCATCTTTGGGTAAGTCTTGCTGAGCGACCAAAGCTGAAGGAACTAAAGTTATCGCCACTAAAAAAGCGATCAGTTTGCCTGCGCGTGTAAATGCTCCCATCTTTACTACCCCATAGTTATCAATCAATTATTAGTTAGTGAAAAAACTGCATTATTCGAATCAGATTTAAGCAATAATAAAATATCATTATGTTTTTTGTTATCAATTAGGGTCGACTACCAAATCTAATTGTACGTTGAATTCGGCCCCATTAATCTAGGTCTTCCTCATATTCGACTATACGAATCTTACAGAGGCGTCCCCTATTCCCCCAATAGTTAGGTTAAGCACATCCCCAACAACTGCAGGCACTGTAGGACCCAAAGCACCTGATAGAATTACATCGCCAACGTTCAATCCTTCGCCGACTTCGCTTAAAACATTCGCTAGCCATGCCACCACATTCACCGGTGAGCCAAGCGCTGCATTGCCTGGACCCGCTGCGACACTTGCGACCTGACCATTTCGCCTCAACTCCATACTGCAATTAACCAAATCAACACCGTCGATTGGAATTAACTTATCGCTAATTACAAAGAGTCCACAAGAGGCATTGTCAGCTACAGTATCCTCATATTCATTTTGCCAATCAACAATGCGTGAATCGGCTATTTCGAAACAGGCCGTTACCCCTTTTGTAGCACTCACTACATCGTCAGCGGTTATGTTAGGCCCATACAAATCTTTGGCAAGAACAAATGCGATTTCTCCTTCTGCTTTTGGTTGAATTAAATGGCTACTTATTGGCAGTTCAACACCTGAATCAAACGCCATAGCATCAGTCAAAAATCCAAAATCTGCGTGATTAACACCCATCCGTTTTTGTACGGCTCGACTAGTTAACCCAATTTTCATTCCAACACGTGTTTCGCCATCTTGCTGTCTTCTTGCCAAAATATGTCTAGAGATTGCGTATGAGTTCGATGCCGTTATTTCCGGTTCACGCATGCTAAGTGGCTCAACCGTTGCCTGGGATCGCATCGCACGATACAGCTCGTCCCCCAGTTGTGTAATTAAAGCTGAGCTCATAATTTATCCTTCAATTTCACTATCAACAACTCACGCTATTTACTAAGCAACGCTGGGTGCATGAATGTAAAATTGACAGTCAAACCTGACAATTAGTCCACCGCCGAACGCACCACAGAATTGAATTAGAATTTAATGACTAAGACCCACTAACCCGTCAATCAACTAACTGTCTGCGCAATTTTTTCAACCACGTAATCGATATTGCTATCGCTTATGCCAGCCACATTTATTCGTGATGACTCAAGAATATATATACCGTATTTACTCCTTAACTCCAGCACCTGCTCTACAGTGATGCCCAAAAAGGAAAACATTCCCCATTGATTGCCTATAAAACTGAAATCGGTCGAAGATTGTGCTTGATTCAAACCGATACAAAGTCGTTTCCGCATGCCATTTATACGCCCGCGCATATTCGCTAATTCCGTTTCCCAATCAGTGCGCAACTCAGCATTATTCAAAATGTAGCCAACAATACCTGCACCATGATATGGCGCCATGGTATAGCTGCGACGGGCCTCTGATAGAGCATGGCTTTTTGCAGCAGCTGTCGCAGTGCCAGTGCTTCCGATAAAAATCATTGCGCCGACGCGCTCTCGATACAGACCAAAGTTTTTGGAACAGCTCGCCGCAATCACGAGCTCTTCCACCTTTTGCGCCATTTTCCGTACGCCATAAGCATCATCTTGAAGACCTTGCCCAAAGCCTTGGTAGGCGAAATCAATAAAAGGTAGTAAACCATTTTCCTTACATAGGTCGGCTAGGGAATCCCACTGCGATGGGCTTAAATCAGCGCCCGTCGGATTGTGACAGCAGGCGTGCAACAAAATCACATCACCTCTACTGGCTTGCCGCAAAGCAGCCATCATGTCATCAAATAAAATTGTTTTAGTGTTTCGGTCGTAATACGGGTATTCAGCAATTGTTAAGCCCGCACTGGTGACCAAGGGTTGGTGATTCGCCCAGGTTGGAGTACTTATCCAAACCTTGCCACCAGGATTACACTTGTTTAGAACTTCTGATGCGATCCGAACCGCCCCACACCCACCGGGAGTTTGGACGGTAGCGACACGATTATCCGTAGCTAATAGTGCCGCGATTGGCCCAAGAACAAGTTCCGACATCCCAGATAAAAACCCTGCATCTCCAGCCTGCGCAATATAGGCCTTACTGGTTTGCTCATCGAGCATAATTTGCTGGGCGCGCCGTACAATATCCAACACCGGAGTATTGCCATTGTCATCCTGGTAGACCCCAACCGACAAATTTACCTTGTCAGTACAATTATCTTTGGCAAACACCTGCGATAAACCCAATATAGGGTCAGCTGGCAGCAGGTCAAGATGATCAAACATACTCAAATCTCCATCCGGGCTTTGGATTAATCGCCCTAAACTCACATTTATTAACAATAACGGGGCATCTGTTGTAAAACGCCGCATCCCCGCAAACGGCGCTATGATAACGTCATCCGAGGGTCGGCACTATAACTTTACCCAAAAATCAGACTATTTTATTAACCAACAGCGGCTCAGGGTTACGCCAGGTCGGACAAAGTGTATCCAGGATAAATCTGGGTTCTTCTAAAACAGTACTCTCAACTGCATTGGCCAACATTCGTATGACCAAGGGGAGGTATTGCAAATAGTGTTGACGCTTATCTCGCTGCGCCAAACGAACAAAAACGCCAGCAACCCGACTATGACGCTGGGCAGCTAAACTAACAAAAGATCCGATAAATTCAGAATTTATTTGAATATCCATTTGTGCAGCATAATATTGTTGCATGGAATTCTTTAGTATCTCGCTAACAGGTCGCCTTGCATCTTCCAGCAGCGATGCTAAATCGTATAGGCGTGGACCACGAGCAGCGTCCTGAAAATCAATTACCCCACAGCGGGATATTCCTTGCTGGTTGTCCCGCAACATTAAGTTGTCTACATGGAAGTCCCGTAATACAAGAGTGCTGTCTCTAGACTGACAGGACAACACTTTAAGCCATGCATCTTTATAAGCAGTACGATCATTCGCATCAACTCTTTGACCGCATAATTCTGGAACATACCAATCCAATATTAAACACGCAGCCTCCGCCATTTGTCCAGACATGTAATCTGGGAAATCTTTTGGAACGACCTCTATCTTTTTGTGTAAACAAACCAATGTATCTACAGCCAATCGGTAGAGATCCTCTGCGACGCTGTCATGTTGGTCGCCGGACTGATTTAAAAGCGAAGTAAAAGTATCGCTCCCAAAATCCTCGATAACGGCGTAGCCAGAATCTTCGTCAATTTCGTATATAGCAGGGACACCAAGACCCGCGTCAGATAAAAATGCAGCCACTTTGACAAACTGACCCAAGTCTTCCAGGCCTGGAGGAGAATCCATCAACAATGACCGATGCTTCGCACCGGTCAATCTATAGTAGCGCCGGTTTGACGCGTCTTGGTGCAAAGCGTGCATTGAAGCAGAAGCATCTACGCTCGACAGAAAATCCAGCGCACCTTTTTCACGATCAATCATGAGATAAACTGATAATCATTTGACGAAAACAACCATTCAAATATTTACCGTCTATGATAATACGTATACTAGTCGAAGTTGATTAGATATTTCCTTTGGCGTAATGCATTACATACGATTCGTTTGCATTTACTAATGGTCTAAGGTGAAATAGACCTTTATAGGATATTTACAAGCTAGCAATTTTTTCATACAGCTTCCATTAATAGCCAAGACTATTTATTTACTTTGCTGGAATCAGAAAACATGCAAGAAAAGTATATGTTCAATATTGCAATCCGTAAATGGAAGCAATTAGAGCAATCTTTTAAGGGAAACGACAATGCCTTATATCAGGAGGCAATTCAGTTATTACGCACACGCTACGTAAACCCTAAATTCGTCCCGCCAAAGGGTGCGACTAAAGAATACCGCGCCGCTCGCCTTGTAGAGACATTAGAACTCATTGAAACGATCTCCACCAATGCTAAAAACATATCGGCAATGCGGAATGCGATCGCAGATGAAGTAATTGCATTAGCCCGGGTATTGGTACTCGAGATACCAGCATCACCGGAGTCAGATAGCACTGGTCTCCGAGGGCGTGCGGGCATTACCGGGGAGCTGAATGTTCGCACAGAAGAGTTATTCGGCATCGACCTAAAATTAATGTCTCTAAAACGTAAGCCTCATTATCAAAATCTTTCTGAACACGAAATCTGTACGTTAATAAGTTGGTCAAGCAGACAACGTCTGCAGCTACTAGAAGCGTTACGCCATCTAATCTATTCATCACCCCAAGGTAAGGATCCGGAGTCAGTCTCCGCTCCTCGCGATTGGTTGCAAACGTTTATCCATGCAGCATGTGCAACACAAGAAGAAAGTTACCGTCGCATGCTTGGATTACCAGATGCGTTTGGCGATTCGCTTATAAGAGGCATGGAATATTCAACCTTTGAAATTCTGGTGCGATCCTGCACGTTGGATCCGATATCCGAGTTTGAAGCGGCTTTTAGTCGCAAAAATAGTAGCAAAAATTAGTAGCCTTAAATCAATTTACCCGGTTATTTATTTTCAAACCACACACTGGGTAATTTTGCTTGCTAATAGTGCCAAATCCCCGGTTTGATTTTCTGCTGCAGCGTGGCTACCCAAATCATGCACAGAGCCAGGAATGACGTGAAAGTGGACGTGATCCACGGTTTGCCCGGCCGCGACCCCGTTCAACTGCATAACTACTATCCCATCTGCTCCCATAGCTAACTTAACTGCGGCTCCCACTCGCTGCACCGCATGAATAAGATGTGTGCTTGCAGCATCTGAAAGCTCAAAAAGCGTTATTGCTGGCTCCTTCGGAATCACCAATGTATGCCCTACAGCCTGAGGCATAATATCCATAAACGCCAAGCTATAATCGTCTTCGTACACCTTATGACACGGGATTTCACCCCGCAATATCTTGGCAAAAATATTTTCTGGATCGTAGCTCACTAACCTAGCTTCCGGTATTGCATACGGCGTGGTTCCGCCTGATCACCTTTTCGATGGTTTAAGTCTTCATGGTAATCAGTAAAGTTGCCTTCATAAAACACTACCTCACTATTACCCTCAAAAGCTAATACATGGCTGGCCACTCTATCAAGAAACCATCGATCATGTGAAATCACCATAACTGTCCCGGGAAAGGCTAATATTGCTTCCTCCAGCGCTCTCAATGTCTCCACATCAAGATCGTTTGATGGTTCATCAAGCAGCAATACATTTGCTCCTTGCTTAAGCGTATTCGCTAAATGTAAGCGACCGCGCTCACCACCAGATAATTGCCCCACGAGCTTTTGTTGATCAGAGCCTTTAAAATTAAATCGCCCAACATACGCTCGTGAATTTATTTGATAAGCACCAACTTCAATAAGATCAGCACCACCAGACACTGCTTCCCATACCGTTTTATCATTTTGAAGCTGTTCTCGCCCTTGTTCCACGTACGCAACCTGAACACTCTCGCCCATAGTTACTGTACCCTCATCTGGTGTTTCTTCACCTGCGATCATCCGAAATAATGTTGATTTACCCGCGCCGTTACCACCAATAATCCCTACGATCCCGCCCGCTGGAACCGCAAAACTTAAATCGCTGAACAACACCTGATCGCCAAATGCCTTACTAACTGAGCGAAACTCTATAACTTGATTACCAAGACGCTCACCCGGCGGTATATAAATCTCGTTTGTTTCATTGCGCTGCTGATAATCCTTTGAATTTAGCTCATCAAAGCGTGCAAGTCTGGCCTTACTTTTTGACTGACGTCCTTTAGGATTAGTTCTCACCCACTCCAATTCTTGCTGAACAGCTTTTAATCTTGACGTTTCCAGTTTCTCTTCATGTTCTAGACGTTTTTCACGCTGTTCCAACCAACCTGAATAGTTACCTTCGAATGGAATGCCTCGACCACGATCGAGTTCCAATATCCAACCAGCGACATTATCTAGGAAATAACGATCATGTGTAACAGCAACCACTGTACCTTCAAACCCCTTTAGAAACCGTTCAAGCCAAAATACCGATTCGGCATCCAAATGATTTGTCGGCTCATCGAGCAGTAACATGTCTGGCTTGGAGAGTAACAAGCGACATAATGCTACCCGGCGCTTTTCTCCACCAGACAATGTATCAATCGAAGTATCCCAAGGTGGCAACCGTAATGCATCTGCCGCCCGCTCTAAAGCGTTAGGTATATTGTGTGCATCCCATGCCTGGACGACACCTTCAAGTTCGCCCTGCTTTTTTGCCAACGCGTCAAAATCGGCATCTGGTTCGGCATAGGCGGCAAATACGACATCTAGTTCCCGCAGCGCATTTAACGGTTCGCTCAGGCCTTCTTCCACATTTCCACGAACATCTTTATCCGCATTTAACTCTGGCTCCTGAGGCAAATAACCGACATTGATATCCGGCATTGGTCTAGCTTCACCAATAATATCGGTATCCAATCCCGCCATAATTTTCAACAAAGTAGATTTACCTGACCCATTTAGGCCCAGTACACCGATTTTTGCACCGGGAAAAAATGACAACGAAATGTCCTTCAAAATCTCACGTTTTGGCGGCACAATCTTGCCTACGCCGTTCATTGTATATACGTATTGAGCCATAGGAACCTTTGATACCGGCCCTCAATTGGGCCGTTTAACTGATTTATTTTAGGAGAGGAATTCTATTAGCTAGCGTATGCAGTGTATAGGAATATTAGGCCTACAGGAGTAAGCCCACCGCTACTCACTTAACAAGTTCTCGTTCATCAAGAAAGTATGGACGTAGCTTGCAATTTCCGGCTGTGCTATTGCCGCGGGATGTATTCCATCACCCTGCATTTTACTAGGGTCAAGTGCGATATTTTCAATATACATATCTAAATACGCCACCTCTTGTTCACGAGCTAATTCTGGAAACAGTTTAGCGAATCCTTGTGTATACCTCGGGCCATAATTTGGAGGAACTCGGATCCCTGCTAGCACCACCCGAACGTCAGCTTGCTTTGCCAAACTAATCATCTTGTCCAAGTTGTCACGTGTTTTTTCAAGTTGGTAGGCTCGGAGGCCATCATTACCCCCCAACTCTATAATCACTACATCTGGCTTGTTCAATTCCAAGAGAGCCGGCAGCCTAGCAAGTCCCGTTACGGTATCTTCTCCACTCACGCTAGCGTTTGCAACTTGATGCTCAGCTTCCAAAAGGACTGCTAACTTTGCAACCCAACCTTCATTCTCCGAAATGCCATACCCAGAACTTAAGCTATCGCCAAAAACCAGAATCTGTTTGGCATATGCAGGTGAGCTAGAAATGGTCAGTGCCAAAAACAATACACTGATATATACAGTTACAAATTTCATATTTTTAGTACACCAGATATTGATATCATCTCGCCCTAAGTAATTATCACTAACCTATCGATTCAGCCGTATGATTATCGCAGACAATGTCAGCAAAATTGTTCCTACAGCTACCGGTGAGCTCACTATTCTCAACCACGTTTCACTATCGGTCAATGATGGTGACAGCCTTGCAATTATTGGTCCTTCAGGTGCGGGGAAATCGACCCTGCTAGGATTATTAGCCGGGCTCGACACACCATCTACCGGAAGCATCAATTTGGGGCAGTATTGTATAACGGATATGAACGAGGAACAGCGTGCTAAAGTCCGCGCTGAGTTTGTTGGGTTTGTCTTTCAGACTTTTCAGTTACTACCTGGGTTATCTGCAATCGAAAACGTTTCATTGCCGTTGGAACTTACCGGCCGCAAGCGAGCGACGGAAATGGCCAAGGAATACTTGAGCAAAGTTGGCTTAGCGGAACGTCTTACTCATTACCCTAAACAAATGTCAGGCGGTGAGCAACAACGAGTTGCTATTGCACGCGCGTTTGCCTGCGAACCTAAAATCTTATTCGCGGACGAACCGACAGGAAATCTAGACAGTAAAACGGGAGGGCAAATTGCTGATCTTCTATTCGATATGAATAGAGAACAACAAACTACCTTGGTTTTGGTTACGCACGAACATCGCTTAGCCGATCGCTGCGATTCACGCTTGGTGATTGATGGTGGAGAAGTGGCCGTCGATTCATGAATCCTGAAACCACTCTAATTACTGATATAAAAACAGCACTGCGTATGCTGTGGCGCGACTGGCGCGGTGGCCAACTTAACTTGGTTTTTTCAGCTTTAGTTGTCGCGGTTGCCGTTGTAGCAGCCGTCGCAACACTTGCCAATCGTGTAGAACAAAGCCTGGAGCGTGACCTAGGTACGTTTATTGCGTCAGATCTGCTCGTCCGCAGTGGGCAGGATATCAGACCAGAACTAATAGCCGCCGCCGACCAGTTGCAGCTGCAAACTGCCTACGTCACAGAGCTTCGCACCATTGCTTATGCGGGTGAAAAAAGCACGCTCATAGAACTTAAAGCTGTATCCGAAAGTTACCCTTTACGTGGCGAACTCGAAATTGAGGATCTAAATACCGGTGAGGCAGTAGTAACAGCAAGAACCCCAAGCATCGGTACGGCTTGGATTGAGCCTCGGTTATTATCTCTGTTGGAGATTAATATTGGTGACCTGCTTGAAATTGGAGCACTCAATTTAAAAGTATCAGAAATCGTTCGCCACGAACCGGATGCTGATACTGGGTTCTCGATGTTCAATGGTCACGTAATGATGAATATCGCAGACCTACAGGCTACTGGTTTAGTTTTGCCCGGAAGTCGAGTGAGTAATCGTTTTTTGGTCGCTGGTGAAAAAGAACAGGTTGAGGGTTTCCAAGCCTGGTTCGATGTGAACGGAAGTATCCATGAAGAAGTGCGTACACCTGCAAATTCAGAACGTCGCCTCAATCGAGCAGTCGATAGAGGCACGAACTTCCTTCTTCTTGCGGGGGCAATTGGGGTCATCCTCGCTAGCATCGCTCTAGCTCTTGCTAGCCAACAATACGCCTCGCGATTGACAGATCGTATCGCTTTAATGAAGGCCTGGGGGCAATCCGCCAAGTCGGTAAGAACCTGGTTAATGCTTCAAATATTGATTCTAGGTGCGATAGCCTGTGCTATCGGACTAGCATTGGGGTGGCTAATTCACTATTCGCTCGCAACCATCGCGGCTGAGTTGCTTTCGGTATACTTACCTGATGCCACGGCTCAACCCTTAATTTTGGCATTGTTAACTGGGTTAATTTGTATTGTTGGATTTGCCTTGCCTCCTCTATGGAACCTGCCAAAAATTGCTCCATTAAGAGTGTTGCGTCGAGATTTACCAAACGCGCTGGCATCCACCTCCGTTCGAATAACGATTGGTATAATCGCAATCGCAACATTGGTTTTCTGGTACAGCAGTGCAATTTTTGCAGTTGCGTTTTTAGGCGGCACGTTCGCTGCGGCGCTAATCTGTGGCACGGTTTCATTAACTCTACTTGGTATGGGTCGAAAATTCGGCCATTGGGGCGGCAGTTATTGGAGACTTGGTTTTAACAATTTGTGGCGCAGAAAATCACATACCCTACTGCAGTTAGTGGCATTTTCAATGACGATAATGCTATTGACTATCATTGTCGCGCTACAAACCAGCTTGATCCAAGACTGGAAAGATCAAATCCCCGTAGATGCGCCAAACTATTTCATCATGAATGTTTCAGAGCCAGATCTTGATACGGCAAAGAGTCTGTTATTCGAATACAGCGGCTCCTCCGAAGTACCTTGGTATCCTATGGTCAGAGGGCGGTTTTCTCACGTTAATAATAAAAAGCTAACCCTCGAAGAGTTGGACGAAATAGAAGATGGCGACCGTGAGATAAATTTTACCTGGGCGCCAGATCTACCTGAAGGAAACACTATAATTGACGGAGAGTGGTGGAATTCTGCTGAGGGTACTTTGCAGCCTGGTTATGTGTCTATAGAAGAGGAAATGGCTACAGACTTAGGTGTCGGACCAGGGGACACCATGCAATTTAGTATTGGAGGTCTACCTCTAACCGCAGCCATCGCGAGTATCCGGGTGGTTAACTGGGACAATATGACTCCAAACTTTTTCTACATTTTTTCTCCGGGCACACTGGATGGATACCCATCTACATGGCTAAGCGGTGCCCACTTACCCGATGATCGCGGTGAGTTCGCCAATGCCATGGCACGTCAACTACCAACAGCAGTTACCATACAGATTGATGAGATATTGAATAGAATACGTGGACTAATCGAACGTCTTTCCAGCGGATTGGAACTGATGGTCTGGATGATTCTAGGTTGTGGACTGCTCGTTTTATTTGCCACCATTGGTAGCTCACTTGATCAGAGGAAGCATGAATCAGCCATACTTCGTACGCTTGGCAGTTCACGTACACTCATTATTGGATCTCTATCAGTAGAGTTTTTAAGTTTAGGCATCCTGTCCGCTGTCACCGGCATCCTGTGCGCTGAAGGGGTTATAGCAGTGCTACAAACCCAGGCATTTGAATTAGATGCCCGACTTCACCCCGAGCTCTGGCCTGCGGCATTAATCGTAGGCGCCGGTGTAATTGGCCTTTTGGGAATTGCACGCAGCTTGCCAGTGGTCACAACACCTCCGTTGCAATCGCTTAGAGATATCTCTGCGTAAAATTGCATGTCGCGGTTAGCGGCAATCAGTTGTCAAAAACGGCAGGTTTATCCGCGAAACTGATCTTTAAGTTCACGCGTGCGTGCGAAGACTTCCACTAGGGATCCTTTAACCCCTATTGATGCTTGTATCTTTTCGCTGTCAGGTCGCAAGAAAGGGTTAGTTGCCTTCTCCGTACCTAGTGTCGAAGGAACCGTTGGAAGACTTTGCTTTCGCTGCTGATCGATCCATTCTATCCGCTGCTGCAACTGCTCATTCTCTGGCTCAATTGATATAGCAAATCGCGCGTTTGCCTGTGTATATTCGTGAGCGCAGTAGATCAATGTCTCATCATCCCATCGCATTATTTTTTGTAAAGAATTCCACATTTGTGCTGGCGTGCCTTCAAACAAACGTCCACACCCGAGAGCAAACAGCGTGTCTCCAACAAACGCAACATGCGCATCAAAAAAATGATAAGCAATATGACCACGCGTATGCCCTGGAGTGTCATATATAGTTGCCGAAAATCGACCGAATTGAAAAATATCGCCATCAGCGAACTGGACATCAATGCCGGGAATACGGCTGGCATCAGCGCGCGGCCCAATCACTTCGCATCCAGTCTGCTGCTTTAATTGTTGGTTCCCCCCAACATGATCACTATGGTGGTGTGTGTTTAGAATATGACTTAATTGCCAATCCTGTTTAATTAGTTGACGACAAATTTCGTCGGCATCAGGGGTGTCAATTGTCGCTGTCATTCCAGATTCAGGATCATGGATCAAATAACCATAGTTATCTGACAGGCAAGGAAACATGTGAACAACAAGGGGGTTTTCATTCATCGCGCAACCTATTGTGACCCGAACACGACCATCTCGTTTAATAGGAGACTAAATCGTATTAAAGTTAGTACAAATTAAATACGCGTGTACTCGCGCAAAATGCTGCTGCCCCCTATGAGGCCAAGGCGCTTATACAGCCGCAGCTACCGACAGTTTGCGTTAAAAGCGCTCTCATTGGTAGTTTCCCAACTATCACATCGCTTGTCCTGTAAAACACTAATTTTGCGAATCCAGGGCTCGGTTATTCCTAGCCTATGCACGGCCACCTCGGCATCACCTTGCAAGGCAAAGCTATCGTAAAGTACGTAAAACCAAGTCTTATCGTTACTTACTGTTTCTAAAATATGTGTTTTAGAAACAACCAGTTCATTTTCAGCCACAAAACCTTCAGCCGCCGCCAAACTATTAAAACTGCCCAACTGTGCTGTGTAATTAGTTTCGGGCATTGCAAACAGCCAAGTATTGCCATTAGTCGAATTTTCGTCAGCCAGTATAGTAGGCGTCAAATTTGCTTCTACAGTTGTCGGTACCTCCGATGACGAATTTGTGATCGGTATTGGAACTGCATTCTCCATATCAATTTCAGCTGTGACGACATCTAAAGCGTTAGTCGCCTGATCAACCGTAACTTCTTGAGCATCATCTAATTCAAGCTCAATGGAGTTTTCCGGTGCATCGATAATACTTAACTCCAACTCTTCTGGGGCGCCTGAAACCTTTTTTTGAACAGAGCTGAGGTCTTGCGACGCGTCTAAACCTGAATCTGCCGTCTCTAATAAAGCCGCTTCATCGGGAACAAAAGTAATACGAAATGCAGCGGGTAACAACACCACCCCTGCTCCTGCTTCATCGTCAACCGCTGCCGGTTCGATTTCCTCGATTGGTTCAAATAAGGTGTTAGACAATGGATTATCTACAATCTCATCAAACCGACTTGTCGGGGAAGCGACAGTATCTGCCGATACCGGAGTTAGCGTGCTATTACCTGAGCCTGAATCCTGCAAAGTCAATCCTGCGCTCGTTGAACTACCATTATTATCGTGCCGATTGCTTACCGTAACGGAATCGCCACCTTTAACACTTGCAACTACCAAACTCGAGCCGCTGCCGGAACCATCGATAGTAGAAGCTTGTAATCCAGAATCAGCTAGATTTTGTCGATCCAACAATATTCCGAAAGTGGTTGTGCCAAAAAACAAAACAAGCGCCATAGAAACGGCATACAGTACAAAAGTACTCGCCGTGAAACCTCTAAAATGATTAAAGTGCCAACGCGTTGCTCCGCAAGACTTACAGCGGTATTTATCGAACGGCAGTACTACTTGAATAAAACGATCGAAACCAGCATGCCATACCCTACGTACCTGCCCTTCATTGCAGGTGCGGCATATCAGAGTATCGTAGACATCCCCCACAGAATCACCTTGCTCAGATAAATATTCAGAGAACCCCTCTGAATAGTCGTCGTCATCCCAATCTCGCAGGCGATGAATATCTTTAGCCCCTGTACTCATTACCTTACCTTACACCAGCTTTTCAACTTCCGCTCAGCTACATTGGCGAGAACGATCATATTAAGGTAATTATACAGTTATTTCAGACACTTACAAACATGTTGATCCGTTAATAATGCATTCCGTACGAACCCTACGACAGTGAATTTTTATTTTACAAATCCTATGTAAATCTATATTTATTAGCACTTTTTCCAGTCAAATAATTGATGAGTCTAATGTGGAATAAAAATAGCAACACACGAAATTAGCTTTGTTTTCAAGCGCACTACGCCAATAATCGCAAAAACATTCACCATATAGTGGGCCACCTTCGGTACATAACGCACTGACGGTGAGAACTACCAAACAACAAAAGTTACGCCGATTTATTCAGCGCTATAGCATTAGTCAGTTAAAAAGTGATACATACCCA
>ERZ887942.368-NODE-368-length-37920-cov-46.448198_pt1 | contig 37920 bp, 23 predicted proteins | sample MGYA00521099_ERZ887942 | MGnify/ENA primary metagenome ERZ887942 (study PRJEB32303, sample SAMEA104408605) | aquatic metagenome | biome: Brackish water; feature: Pelagic; material: water | place: Baltic Sea | collected 2014-06-07T06:48:00 | depth 16,251 m ... | reverse complement strand
GCTCCGGCTCGAATTGCATCCAACGGACTTCCGCCAGCCGCAGGTTTGGCTCCACCAGCTCCGGCTCGAATTGCGTCCAACGGATTTCCGCCCGCTGCAGGTTTGGCTGCAGGAGCTGCCTTTTTGGCGGCGGGAGCTTTTTCGGCTTCTTTTTTGGGCTTTGGTCGAGGCCCATCCACAACGGTTAAAAACTGAGGATCAATGTCGTACCAGCTGATGTCTTCGACGCCTTCGAATTCCACCAACGCACGGCAATTCATGTTGACCGTTTTCACCATGCCTGTCAGCGACGAAAAACGTCGCAGCTCAGGAACTTCGTCCGCGACGACAACCCATTTGTCTGTCAGTTCACGTTTCAGTTTTTCGGCTTGCTCAATCGACATAGGACAACCGCTAAGGAGTGAAATAGTTCCGAGGCGAAGAAGCATGATCTTCGCTGCGGCCGCATTTTGAATTAACGGCCCCTTCGATTCAACCTTAGGCGCACCACGTTCCCGCCCGCGACAGACGTTCCAAAGACTGAGAATGCTTAAAGCGCCCAAGCTTCGCGATTAACTGTACGAAAACCTGTCAGACGTTGCATGATCGCAGAAAACGCCTCCAGCCGCCCGTTTAGCAGTGCAGCACCTTTTTGAAGAATGCCAGCGCGGCTGCGTGTTCGGGAAGTTCCATCATTGCCGTCAGGTCCAGAACAACCAGCCGAAACGGTAGCCCAGCTGTTTCGGCGTCTTTGAAGACATTTAAAATCTGATACCCACTTTCGTCGACAGCTGAAAGTACTTCAAAAGCTGACACGCAAAACACGATTCCGGGCGAACTTGCCGGCGGCAAACGCCAGCTTTGCTTTAACATTTTCAAAAGTCGTGCTGCGGCCGTTCCGCCGGGTTGCTGAATCGTCTGCTGTAGACTGTTTGGCGGCAGCGTGAGTTCTCGTTCCAATTCGATTGCGATCGCCAGAGAAAACTCATCCATCGTCGCAGTCGCAAGGCTGCCGGTCGAAGGTTCGCACCAAATCCACAAATCGCTGATCGAAAGTGCCTTCATCAATCGCCGCAGAATGATGTCGGCAGATTCGCCAATCAACACCGTGTTCTGAGGCTCTCCTTCGTGTTGCAGAAGCGTTTCGATCATTTTTCGCATGAAGTCAGTAGATCTAAATTCTTCTGGTCGCCAGCAAGAGGGCGCAACAATCAACTCGACAAAACCATTGACAGAGTCATGGACGAATTTCAACACAAGCTTTCTAGCGTTGTTCCTGAAACAACACCAACGTGTGTCTGCAAACAACCGACATTCACAACCGACAACTCTGGAAGTGTAGATCGCTAAAAATTCGCGTCAATGTCATTGCTGAAGATCAGAAAGTCCGCTTGAGCGAAATCAAACTCCACTACAGACTAGTATTCCATTTCAGCTCATTTCTCGAGTAGGAGCGCCATTGCCTTGCCAGTGCTTCTCCAAAAGTTCGGGGTCATTGACGCACTGGCAAAGGCAGTGGCACCTGACGATTAGAGTGCCTCGAACGACTAATAAAGAGAGTCCCCAGAGAGCAGACTCTTTTTCAGAAGGTGGTCGTCAATTCCCAATAAGTCGGGGGCATCCACGTTCTGTCCAGGAAGCTCAGGAATCGGCTTGTGGCTAAACCATTCAGTCATGGGAACCCGCCAGGTAGGTAACTTGCGAGTTCGATACAACGCTCCCATATACATATCGGAATCGTCCAGAAGAATTCCATCTTTGACTTTCAGGTCGTAGCGAATTCCATAGTGAAATCTTGAGCCACCACGGCGTTTATCAAGAAGCGATATTTGTGGCTGATAGTAGTATCGTTCGCAAACGTAAACTGTTCCCTTAGCTTCGTTCGAGCAGCACATTCCCACACTATTGATTGGAAACAGAGCTTCCCATCGCTGCATGGGTTCCACCATATCCAACTCAACTCGATCAGCCACCGGCCCGTCACTTCCCAGAAAACGATCGCACTGAGCAGTTAGAAACATCGTTCTCATCATGTCTTCCGTGTACAGAAAATCCGGAGTAAACGGTGGTCGTTCAATTTCGAATTTCACAAACAGACACGCGTTCGCAATGTTATCGTTTGCAGCGACTGAGTGGCCATGCTCGTTGACCAGTGAAATGTTAAACTTTGCCGTGCGGTAGTTGCCGTTGTTGAATAGCTTTGGACTGCGTTCGTCGTTGCCTCGATAGTACGATCCTGTCAAACGTGGCTCCGTTGCCGGGCGCCTGGGAACAGGCGGATAGCCGAAGTCGTAAAACGTAGCAAAGTGAATTTCGTCTTCCAGTTGAGTTTCATGCAACTGTTCCTACAATCCGTAGACTTCGGAACCAAGATAGCCTGCCAAAACCAGCAACGGAAATACGGGAGAAATCCGCTTGTTCAGCAGTCCCGTGTTTTTGGCAGAGGCCGGTTGGCAACTTCGATAGATGCGCAGACCGATAAGCATGCACACCAGCACACTTCCGATCACAATTCCGCCGTAGTCCCCCATAAAGTTGCTGACCTGTGTGCGGAGCGGAAGGTTCTGTAATTGGGGAATCACGTTTTCATAGATCTCGGGATTCTTCTGGAACTCCAACACGCATTCACTGCAGCAGAAACGAACTTCAGCGCCCTTGTGGTCCACGACATAATCGTCTGTCGCTTCACGGTCCTGCAACACTGGGCACATGATGTTGGTATCAGCAGCGAAGCCTGAGTTCGCTCCGGTCCAGACAAGAATGCAAAAACAAAGATTTGAAAGTGTTTTCATGTGGGTCTCATTTCAGAGTCCTGCCAGCGCTCGAGGCGTCGTCGCATGTTAGAGTTCATCAGCCCTGCCGCAGCAATGCTACGGTGGCCGGGCTGCCACGTGGCGGACTGCGCTGCCGGTCGTTTGGCTCAGGCAGGTCTGCCCCATCGATGTCTAGCTCACCAATCCCCGGAGGTAGCCAGTTTTCAACAAAACCGCAGTTAACTGGCCGTTGTCCTGTACTTCGTGTCGGTGATAAGCTGAATAATCGGAACAAGCCGATCCGCCGGAACATCTGACACGGCAAGCCAAAACAGCACCGAAAGCCACAACGACAAGGGCGACACTATCGAGCCAGGGCCACGTTTCTTAAAGAAGCGGCTGGAGCACCATCATCGTGGGCAGCTTCGCCGTTTGGCTTGTGCTGGTCTGATGATTCGGCTGACGCTGCGTCATCGTCCGTTTCAGCCGATCCGCCACTATCACTTGTGGACTGACCGATCCCTGAAACAGCCGCACCGGGAGGCATCGATTCACCTGAGTGGCGAAACCATCCAACCAGCATTCGCGTCAGCGGGTAGGCGATGGCAGCACCAACAGGAGCCGTCATCATGGCTCCCGTCAGCATGGGCCATCCAACCTGCATTGCCAGTTCGCACGTCGCATTCCACCAGCCTGAAAGGCCTTGTGCAGTTGTCAGCGGTGAAAGGTCCACGGTTTTGGAATAACCAGGAAAAAACCACGCTCCCAGGCGATACCAAAAGTAATACAAGGGAGCCATCGTCAGCGGATTGGAAATGTACGTTGACGCCATTGCCGCTGTGCCGTTGAAGTAGAAAAACGGCCTTGTCAGAAACACCACCGCCAAAATCAATACGGTTTGAATTCCGACGGACGGCGTTAGTCCTACAAAAATGCCGATGCTCACGCCGAGTGCGATTGAGTGCGGAGAATCATCCAAAGCCAGCACGCTTCTAAGCAGTACTTGCGGGCTGGTGGATAATTTCAGAACTCGACGAAGCATATTGCAGGCAAGATAGTGGTTCTGGTGGCTGGCCGACTTTTCAGCCGCCCTGTCGCTATTGAATACTCGGAATATAGTTTTCCAACACAGTTATCGCAAAATGCCTGGCACTGGATAACCAAAATCCCGCCGGACTTATCGCGGCAATTGGTCTAAAGATCGGTCATATCCCAAGTTCCTTGTCGCTTTTATCGCCAAAAAAACGTCTTAACCGCCAATCTGGCAGCAACTTAGCGACTTTTGACACCTGTGCACGTCCCCCACCGTTGGAACATCAGGCAATGAGTTCTTCCACAACATTGCCATGAACATCGGTCAGGCGGAATTCTCGCCCAGCGTAGTGATAAGTGAATTTTTCGTGGTCGAAGCCCATCAGTTTCAAAATAGTGGCGTGCAGGTCGTGAACGTGAACTTTGTTTTCAACGGCTTTAAAACCGAATTCATCGGTGGCTCCGTGAACATATCCACCTTTAACTCCGCCACCGGCCATCCACATGGTGAAGCCCCAGTGATTGTGATCTCGCCCGTTGATCTTGCCCGCGTTTGATCCTTTTTTGGGCATTTCCACCACGGGAGTTCTGCCGAATTCGCCGCCCCATATCACCAGCGTGTCTTCCAACATGCCTCGTTGTTTAAGGTCCTTCAACAATGCACCAATCGGCTGATCGCATTGATTGGCAAGTCGGCGATGGTTCACCTCAATGTCATCGTGGTTGTCCCACGGCTGTCCGGCTCCATGCCAGATCTGAACATAACGAACGCCGCGTTCCACCAGGCGGCGAGCGATCAGAATCTGGCGAGCGTGCAGGCCATCGCCATACATTTCTCGAATGTGCTTCGGTTCGTGGTTGATGTCGAATGCTTCCGCCGCTTCGGTCTGCATGCGGAAGGCCAGTTCAAACGATTGAATTCTGGATTCCAGCTGAGCGTCTCCTGTGCGAGATTCCAGATGGCGATTGTTCAGCTGTCGCAGCAGATCCAGTTGCAACGATTGCTGATCCGGTTGAATGCGATCGTTGCGAATATCTTCGATCAGCTTTTCAATTTGAGTATGCTTGGTATCAATATAGGTGCCCTGATAAATTCCCGGCAGAAAGCCAGCCTGCCAGTTTTGCGATTCCTGAATCGGATATCCGCCCGGACACATCGCGACAAACGCGGGCAGGTTCTGGTTTTCGGTGCCCAAACCGTAAGACAACCACGAACCCAGGCTGGGACGCACAAGTCTGGCTTCGCCGCAGTTCATCAGCAACAAAGACGGTTCGTGATTGGGAACGTTGGCGTGCATCGAACGAATGACGGCAATATCGTCGATGCTTTGAGCCACGTGAGGGAACAGGTCGCTGACTTCGATCCCACTTTCTCCGTAGCGACGAAAGCGAAACGGCGATGGAAACGCGGCTCCTGTGGGACGTTCTGTTTTCAGGTTGCCGCCCGGAAGAATCTGGCCCGCATATTTTTGCAGCGTGGGCTTTGGGTCGAACGTATCAACCTGCGATGGCCCACCATTCATAAACAAATGGATCACACGCTTGGCCTTGCCCGGAAACTGAGCTCCCTTTGGCAGCAATGGATTCCCGCTGGCCGCACCGGCCGAAGCCGCACCACCGCCCATGATGTCAGCCAGTGCCAGAGCTCCAAAACCCATACCGCAACGAGACAGCATGTCGCGGCGACTAACGGCGATGTTTGGCAGAGATTCTGGATGATGTGTTTGCATGGGCTGGCGGGGTTTCGGGTATTGGGTTTCGGGGGGGGCGGCGGCCGAGGCGAGGTTTAAGCTACTGCTGCTTTACAGCTTAATCTTAAGGAAATGGATCTTTAACAGGACCCACGACCACAAATCCTGATTCTTTGCGGTGACGCAGCACTAATCGACAAACATGAATTCGTTGGTTAGCAGCAATGCTTGAGCCAATTGTTGGACGGCCCCCATTCGAGTGGCCGCCGCATTGCCTGAAAATTCTTTTTCGGATGACCAGCTGCGAACTCTTTGATCATTAACCGACTGTTCAATCGTCACTTTCCACTTGAAACTGTCGTGACTTTCGTTGGCCCCGCAGTCGGCCACAAAGTCAATCGACTCACCGGCCCTAATCGGCACAATTGCAGTCGCCAGTGGCTTATTCTGATTGCGTACGTGAACTGTTCCCAGCGACTTCCCAGCATGCAGTATGTGAGCATGAATGCCGTCACCATTATCTGTGCCATGTTCCACAATACTGGTCACTCTCACAGAACAATCGCGATCTGCCGTCCAACGCCGAACCGGACAGTGCCGCAGATCGTGCCCGGTGTGGCCGCCGTCGCGAGTCAACATGGTCCAGCCCAAAGCTGCATCAGGATGTTTTTCACCACCGCTCCAGCGCTGTTCATGAAACACGGGCAGAGCTTCGGTCTTCACCATCGCGGTTTTGTCAGAATTAAGTTCACCCCACAAGTAAGACCAGCCCACAATTCCGTCGCCGCTGGGTATCAGTTCGGCTGAAGTCGCCAAAAAACGGTCCGCCCATTCAGCTTCGTCAGCAGACGGGCTACGCTGCAGAACGCGTTTGAACAACGCTTCCACGGTATTGCCGCCGGTTTCCTTTCCCGCCGTCACTGCAGAGTTGGCCAAAGTTTCCGCCATAGACATCACAAACGGGTTATTCAGCTGAAACAAGGCCTGTTGCGGAACCGTCGTTTCGTAACGTTGAGCGGCATGATTGTCGGGGCTGGCAAAGTCGAACGTGCGAAACAGGTTCGGAAGATTCTGTCGATCGATTCGGGCATACACCGTGCGACGAAGCGTCAACGATTCTGAGGTGATATCTGCAGATGTGCCACCCACTTGCATTTCCAGCTTTCCGGCAACAGCCAGCAAAGAATCACGAAAAGCTTCGAAATCCATGCGGCGGCGAGGCATTCTGGCCAGCAGTCGGTTTTCCGGATCGTTGACGGCAACTTCCGGTCGAGCATCACTGCTTTGCTGCCACGTGTGAGACAAAACGATATAGCGAATTAACGCCTTTTGAGACCAGTTGTTTTTGATAAACCATGTGGTGAGATGGTCCAGCAATTCCGGGTGCGAAGGAGGTCCGGTGCGAACTCCAAAGTCGCTGGGCGAATCCACCAGCCCCTTGCCAAACAGTTTCATCCACACGCGATTCACGGCAACTCGAGCCGTCAACGGGTTGTCGTTGCTGGCGATTTTCTCCGCAAGCTCCAGCCGCCCGCTGCCATTGGCGAAGGGCTTTGGTTCGCCGTTGGACAACGCCGTTAAGAAATGCCGCGAGACTTTCTCGCCTCGATTACCCGCGCTGCCGCGAACGAAAATGACGGGTTCTCTGGGCTTGTCTCGATCCACCAGTCTCAGCGTCGAAGGTTCATTTTTTGGCTCGTCGGATGAATCGAACACTCCGTACAACGAATAATAATCCGCCGTCGGAATCGGGTCGAACTTGTGGTCATGACACCTTGCACACGCCACCGTCAGCCCCATGGTGCCGCGAGCCAGTACGTCGATGCGGTCGTCGATAATGTCCTGCTGATTGTTTAGAAAACGTCGCCCCAGCGTAAAGAATCCCATCGCTGCCAATTGAGCGGGATCGTCAGAACCAGGCAACTGATCGGCGGCAATCTGACGCTTCAGAAATTCGCTGTAGGGCATGTCGTTGTTTAAAGAATTGATCACCCATTCGCGATACTTCCACGCCTCGGGGTATTCTCGATCTTCCTGAAAGACGTATCCCTTGGTGTCTGCATAGCGAGACGCGTCCAACCAGTATCGGCCCCAGCGTTCGCCATATTGTGGCGACGCCAGCAACTGATCGATGTATTGTGTCACCCACGTTGCCACTGCGGTCGGATCCGTCAAGCCTTCGATTTCCTGTAACGCACTGGATTGCGGCGGCAGCCCGGTGATTGCATAAGAAAGTCGTCGAGCAAGAACTCGCCCGGTGGCCAACGGCGATGGCTGAATATTCTGTTCACGAAGTTTATGACGCACGAAAGCATCGATCGGGTGCCAGCTGGAATCGCCAATGACGGGGCGTGGTGGATCGGCAATCGGTTGAAAGGCCCAGTGCTGCCGCCACGCGTCTTTGTTAACGGCAGCTGCTTTGCCGAAGTCGTTGTGTTCCGGCCAGTAGGCGCCCGCTTCAATCCACGTTTTCACAGCGGCGATCTGTTCATCCGGCAGCTTGCCTTTGGGTGGCATTTGAGTGTCGTCGTCTGAATACAGCATGACCTGCAACAACCGACTGGCCTTCGCATCGGTCAGATTCACCAGCGGCGGAAGATCGCTTGTGCCCGTCAGTACTTGCTCTTTCGAATCCAGCCGAAGACCGGCTTCCTGTTTGCTGGGGCCATGGCATGCCACGCATTTGTCCAGCAACAGCGGACGAATCTGACTTTCAAACAGCGTTTCGCGTTCGTCTGCCGAGACCGTACAGCACACACAAAGAAGCCCAAGCACGCCAACGACCATAAGTGGCCGAATTTGCGCAGGCAAAGCGTGCTGAAGGCGCAGCAAGTGAAGAATAAACATATTCAAATTCGATTTTGGCGGGAAATTGTCTGAAAGCACATCAAACAGCGGAAGGTTTGAATTCGAACATCGCAAACAAGTCGACAAGCAAACCTGGCTTCCGTTGCGACGACGGAACAATCAGAAGGAGGGACATTCTGTCTTCGGAGCAATTGTATCTCACCGAACAGCGTTCGTCGATGAAAAGCTAACGCAACAGACAAATTCACCGCAGGATGAGACCTCTAATTCCTCCCAAGCGGACGGGCTACGATGCACACCCCTTGACTTGCCTCTGAGGCACGCTGGGGCGCTGCGTAACAGGATGCCAGCGAATATCGCTGGTGCTGGAGGCTAAGTTTATTGGTAGTGAATCTTGTTAAAGATCCCCGTGTTAAACATCACCGTATGGCAGGATCTTTAACAAGATAAACTACCCTGATATTGAGCCACGATGCAGCACTAGTGCAATGTCGTTGTTGCCCGGGCGCAAGGTCGGGGAACCAAATCAGCGATTCAGCGCATCCGCGTGATTCCCACCTCTAACCGGCACCAACAAGTTTTGGCGTGGAACTAAATCTTCGGGCGAGAAGCCTTCTTGATCTGTTCTCTACGGCGAGCTTCCTGGCGGCGAGCTTCTTCTTCTGGAGCGAACTGCGGACGATTGGCGTTGTTGCCACCCATGTTATTGGCGGCAACCTGCATGGTGGCTTCTTTCCATTCCCAGCCCAGAGGATCGCCCAATTCAACGGATGCCAGGTGAGCCCACGGTGTGCCGGGATGCTCGTCGATAACGCGAGTCAGGTACTCCATCGCCTTCTTTTCCAGCTTTCGAACCGTCGCACCAGCGTTGATGTCTTTGGATGGCACCAACTTCCATTGATTGCTGCCAGACTTTTCAAACGCCTTCGGGCTGGATTTCATTTCTGCCAGCATGGCGTTGTAGCCTAACGCTCGAACTCGCATGGCCAGCACTCGCCCCATGGCCAGGTCGAAGCTCGCTCGCCAGCGGTCAGAATCCAGCTTGTCACGATCGCGTTCACCCGCTTCAAGAACGGACCCAAGTGCCTGCAGATAGTAATCCAGCGTGGCCAGCGGCTTCTGAGCTTCCGTGACCTGCTGACGAAGAATATTGTCGTTGTTAGCCTGAAACGTTGTCTGTGGAATCGGTACGTCGTCGCCATCGATCAACGTTTGAGCAGCCGCGTTGACCAATGCGGATTTCGCAGCATTCGTCGCCAGTTCTCGCTGGTAGTCCCTCACAGGACGATAGTCGGGAGCATACTGCCGCATGATGGCGGAATCCCACTTAAAGCCCTTCTGGTCCTGAGCCACAAAGAACACGCCACCAGTTTCAGTACACAATCGCGACAGCGTGTACGGTCCGAATCCAGCAGACATGCGATCAAGACCGCGTGCGCTGGCCGTCCAGAACGGAAGTTGTAACCCTTCCGCTCGCACGGTTTCCGGTCCCATGTCGGCAGGCAGTTCTTCGTCGTATTTTTCACCATCAGCTTCCCATTGAACGCGAACATAACCTTCCTCGCGTCCAAACACGGATGTGTTGCCGATGCAGTAGGCTTTCACGCCTTCACGAGTACAGTTTCGCACCACATCTTCCAGCATGGCATAGTCGTCGCCGCGTTCGTCGGTGACCAGAATCAGCATCATGTTGGCTCGCAGTTTGCGCTTTGCGGGCAGGAAGTTCTTTAGAGTTGCCTGAATGGCTGTGAACACGTTTTCGGCACCGGTCGTGTCGTTTTGAATGGAATCAACTGCCTTCACCAAAACGTCCAGATCTGTCGTCGGTTCTTTCACCAACATGTGCACATCCTGGCCGTAGGAAACGATGCCCGTGCTAAGTGCCTCTTCGGCTCCAACGTCCAACGCGCCCAATTGTTCGTAGATGCCTTTGAAGCGTTTGGCAACGCCTTCTCGACGAGTCTCCATGGAAGACGATTCATCCATCATCCATATAACCAGCGTTTTGCGCTGTCGCAGCGATGCGGCGATTTCCTGAGTCACTCGATCGATCGCTCCATCGGTGCCACCCGCGTGTTCGGTGGTGCCGGTCAGATCAATCGGCTGCATCATCTCCGCTTCGTTGGGAGTCGGCATCGTTTCAATGGTTTGAATGCGAGGATCAACAATCACGCTGTTGATGCGTTCCTGTTGTTCGCGATGATTGTCGAAGCCGGAATTCTGAGCCGCTGCCATCGATGGGCCGGCAATGTTTAAATCGCTTTTGCTGCCGACGTTTTCCGTGACTTCCGTATCGATGACAAATTCTTCTTTGCGAATCTCTTCCGGTTCGATTGTGGAGGTGATTTCCGTTTCGGGCAGAGTGTCGATGACAAAAGTGATGCTCATCAACGCAATCAAAATTCCGACGTGCACCAGCAAGCTAATGCCCCAGGCTGGCATGTCGTACAGGAAATCCCACACGCCGCTATCGAAACCAGCTTCTTCGGCTGGAACTGGTTGGTTGTTAGAAGCTTCGATTGTGCTCACAATGGCACTCCTGCTTGGTTCACCGTAACGAAAGACCGCCAATCGGCAGTTCGTGCGAACAAGTATCAAGTTTTTACACAACGAACACCATCGTCATGGACGCAATTTTCATGTCCGACACTGGTCAATGGTAGCTTGTAAACACAGCATTAGCAATGTTTTAGGCGTTTTCAGCCAGTCTGGGGAGGAAGCCTGCGCTGATTGTTAACGGGGATTCGCGGCGGATCTGTTCGTAGCAATTCTCAGCATTTCAGCCATTTTGCGGGACTAAAAGGTCGCTTTGTGAGGCCAGATCGGCTGAAAATGGTCGTTTTTACAGCGTTTTTGAAGCAGGCAGGCGGGAATTTCGGCGTGAAAACTCAGCCATAATCTGCACGTTCTGGTGAGAATGCGGAATTGCGGACGATCTGAATCGCCATCGGACGACTGAAGCTTCGTCCCGAAAACAGAAACAACCCCGGAACTTGTTTGCTGCCACTGAACAAACGTCGGTAGCGACGAATCCGGAAGATGATCCCGAAGTCAGGCAGGCGGTGCCGCGCGGGTATTCGCAAAACGCTGCTGAGTTCAAATTGTGACACGCAGCGCGCCGCCGATTTCCTTCAAAGCAAATCGAGCGGCTTCGTGGCGGTCCGAACCTAAAACTCGCCGAGCACTGCGCCATCGTTGCGTGCTGCGAGAGCTCGGAAGATTTGCATGTCGACGTCAGTCCCAATCATATGCGTTGAACCGTCCATCAACAAAAACTGTGCACCTCCCAAATGAGGCGACCAAAAGCCGCCGGGGCTTCCCGTTGGAGAATTGGGACCACCAGATCGCACATGAACTGTGGTCATCGTGATGGCCGGGCGAACGGTGTCTCCCACTGCTTGCCCACGTTCGGCGGCAATTCTGTCTGAGAAAACCGTTTGACCACCAGGAATGACGCCCGCCCAGCCATTGGGAGAAAACATGCTGGACCGTTCTCCGATGCCGATCGTGTTGGAAGTACCGTCCGTAATGTCTCTGTGTCGGATGGCTCGATTGCGATGAAACATGCCATTAAAATTGGGTTCCTCGTATCGAGCCAGATAGCTGCCGGTTGGCCCGTTGCCTGACGGATCCGCCCCGCCAAGAACGCCCACGTAACTGTTGGCCGCCAGATCACTGACGCCGATCGATGTTGGCCAAACCGACACTGGGGCCGCCCACGTGTCACTTGGACAGCGGTAAGCCGTGACATTTGTGGACCGAGCAACCTGATTGATCGGATCGATGATGGGGCGGTTAAAGTCGATTTGACCATGCAACTGAGCCTGTTCCAGCTGCGGTAGAATCATCGCAAACAGGCTCCAGCCAGGACCGGCTTCAGGAACAGGGTCGTTGCCACCGCCCGGCCACGGACCGGTGACTCGAGAAATAAAACCTGGCGGAAATGCACCAAACGTCGACTCGTAATTGTGCAGCGCCAGACCGATTTGCTTCAAGTTGTTCTTGCATTGCGTTCGACGGGCCGCTTCTCGAGCAGCCTGAACGGCAGGCAATAATAACGCCATCAAAATGGCAATGATCGCAATGACGACAAGGAGTTCGATCAGAGTGAACCCACGTTGGCGGTGGACGCGGTAATGCGGCAGCGACATAGCGAAGGTAACCTCAGTTGGAAAAGGGGAAGACCGCTGGTGGCTGGGCTGGCTATTCCGAAATACTGGACTTAGCTTGCTCGCTCTGCGTGGAACTTTATGCTACTGAGACTCAATATCAATAGTGGAAAAACCAGACTTTCGAAAAAGTCAGATTTTTCTATCGATCGCGAATCTCTCGTGTTTTTCACATCGAAATCGTTCAGGTATCGAACAGGACCTCCGGCCGTGACTCGCTCCGGTTACAGCCACCGACGGACCCGAGTTTTGTAGTCCAGATAAGACTGACCGAACGCCTCGGCAAGGTGTTTTTCTTCTCGACGGATCACTAAACTCGTGAGCGTGAACAGCACCAGTGGCAACAACAGCAGCATCCAGAAATTATCTGCCAACAGAGCGACACTGGCGGAAACCGCTGTGAGTGCGACATTCATAGAATTGCGACTGATGCGGTAAGGGCCGTGAACTACCAGTTCCTGAGCCGGCTGATTGGGATAGATCGCAGTTTTCCGCATCGCGAACGTCAACATTGCCCATAAAAGCAATGCCGTTCCGAAAATGGTGGCCAACCATCCGAGTGGCATTTGAACGGAGACGAATAGCAAGCGGCTCAATGGTAATGGGAAGACAGATTCCATGCCCTGCCCGCCAACAACAGACACTTCAAACAAAATAGGCGGCGGAAAATTGACGCCGGGATTCTGAACGTTGTCGGTTTACAATCGCATTCAGGCAGCTCTCAACATTCTTGAATCGCACCAGCTGTTGAAACTCAGCAGCGGCAGCACAAAGAGCTCAGTTACTGGAGAGCTTCAGTGTTTTTGCCATGCGCACAACAGCCAGCACGCACCCGCCAACGATCATGCCAAGCACAGCATTCCCCGCCATTCCAACAATAGCTGCCAATAGACTTCCAACTCCTTCTACTTGCTGCAAACGCTGTTGTAATCCTTCGATCAGGTGATGCGCGGGCGAAATTCCGTGAGCCATAATTCCGCCGCCGACCAGAAACATGGCTGCGGTGCCAGCGATGGATAAGAACTTCATCAGCCACGGAGTGCCTGCCACGATGATCCGACCAAGGCGAACTCGCAGCCCCGACATCAATTTTTCCGCAGCGGCGGCCGGCGCTTTGGTCAAATGCAGACCAATATCATCCAGTTTGACGATTCCGGCAACCAGACCGTAAACGCCCACGGTCATCAGTATGCTGATTGCGCTCAATACGCCCAGTTGCGTGGAAAACGGCGACGTGGCAACTGTGCCCAAAGTAATGACGATGATTTCAGCAGACAAAATAAAATCGGTACGAATCGCGCCTTTGACTTTCGACTTTTCCGCCGCCACCAGGTCCACTTTGCGATTGGCGATGTTGGCAGCGTGTTCTTTTCGGTGTTGCTGTTCAATCTGCGGCTGCAGAAACGCATGAACCAGCTTTTCGCAGCCTTCGAAGCACAAGAACGCTCCTCCAGCAGTCATCAACGGGTCAATTAACCACGAAGCGACGGCACTAAGCAGCAGCGCCGATGGAACAAGGATCAGCTTGTTGACGAACGAACCTTTGGCGACAGCCCAGACAACCGGCAGCTCTCGACTGGCCTGCACGCCACTGACCTGCTCTGCGTTCAGAGCCAGGTCGTCGCCCAGAATTCCGGCCGTTTTTTTGGCAGCAACTTTCGTGAGCACGGCGACGTCATCCAGAATTGTCGCGATATCGTCCAATAACATTAACAGGCCACCGGCCATGATATCCCCAAGTCTGAAGTGCTCAAATCGTGTCTGCGTTTTGTGTATCCGAGCGTATTATACAACAGGATTTGGCGGTTCAAACTGAGTTGCAGCAACAGCCGGAATCGCATCTGTGGGCTGAGTGTGCAATACACTTCAGCACGGCGAATACTGCGGCTTTGGCGTTGGGATTATTTTACTGGCAACGGCATCTGCCAGTTCTTGATCGCTTCGATGGGGCAGATCAACATGATGATGTTGATCATGAGACTGTCCCTGATCCAGATCAGGCTGATAATCTCGGCGGCGACAAACACCGTGATTGTGAATCGATGAGGCAATTTAAAAGAAACGTACACGCCCAGCAGACAAAACAAGTAGTCGCCTACGGAATTTGTGATTGAGTCTCCATAATAGTCGAGCGAAACCGTGGTCTCTCGATATCGATTGATCATGAAGCTCGTATTTTCCGTGAACTCCCACAGCGCTTCTATCGCTCCAACAGTTGCCGTCTTTGCAAACAGCGACATTTGGTTTTTGAAGCACACGCTAAGGATCAGGAACAGGCCCAGGCCATGCTGAAAGTGCGACAAGCTGTAGGGATCGACGAAGTGTTGCGAACAGTGAGCACTCCAAACATCCCAGCTCCACGGAACAAAATCCTTCTGAGGACACCACCCACTACGGCCCATAAGATTCAGGCCCGCAATCATCACCAGCCCGATTCCCGTTAACCACACGGTTATTCGTCGCGAAACCTGCCCCGACGCGTTGGTTGGCAATTGCTCAGCCGTCTTGGAATCCTGCATGAATACTCATTTCCAGTTTCGCCAACTCGCAATCAATTCTGTTGAACGTAATTCGACACGCTTCTATTGGTTGTCGTCTGCAGCTTCGTTTTTCGGCCCGAAGATGACAAAAGTAGACCAGGCCTCTTGTGCCTTGAACTGAAAAAGAGAACTACCGCCGGTACGTTGCCCGTTTAAGTTCTTGCAAAAACAGGTTGACCGGCGAACTGGTGCATAGGCCGGGCAAGCCCATGGATACTATCGATCCAGCCGCAGCATGGTTTGGCGCTGAAGAAACACGATGAATTGTTTGCCGTTGTCGGGGTCGGGGTTTACGGACACGATCTTCCAGCCTTTACGACCGAAATCTCCCAAACTGCTGCCAATGAACAGGTTTTTGCCGGGGTCTTTTTCCATATAGACGGTGCGGTATTCCATCTGAGGCGGAATCATGGCGTCAAAAAGAAAACGCGTGAACAACTCAGCCGACCAGATTGTCAGGATCAGCAGGAAAAGTTGTTTGTAGCTCATAGCACTGTTTCCCGACATGTAAAATTCCCCGCAAGAACCGCAGCCTTGCTTTGAGGTTGTTCAAAACTAAAAAGCCGTTGCTGCAGGCCCAAGGGGCGTTCACCGAATTAAGCTTTCAGATTTAGGTGGCTGGGTTGAACTGAGCTTACGAAGGAGACACGGGGGCGCTCGTAGCTAGCTGTGACCAAGGCCAACCTCTCGAAATCTACCATCGTCCACGAGCGATTCCGTCCCAGTAATCACGGCTGAACGTACACCATGGCTGCTGTTTTACGGTAAATTAGAGTTTTACTGAAAATGATGCGTTTGTTGATCGCATATTTTCGTAGCGACAACGGAGCGGCTCGGCGATTGAAACTTTCTATGTCTTATCGCAAGCCACGCCACTGGGTCAAGGGCGAAGCCCTTGTTAGGCACGGCTTGAGAATACAACAATGCGACTCCCGTGCTTACGAACCAACGAATCTCAGGATTTGGACTGCGGAACGTCAATCGAAGCCTGCCATTCTTTGCTAAGTTAACAGCCTGCAACGATTTGCAACTCAGCAAGCGTCGCATAAACTCCCGCACAACAACCAACGATTCGGGCAATCACCTGAATCTCAGCCTGCCGCAAATACGGCGGCGTGGTTGCCGTGAGCCGCAGGTGCTAACCTCGGGCCTTGAAATCGGACAGCGTCAATTCTGCCCAAGGCCCGATTCTAACGCATTCGGCTCACTCAAATTGGTGCCCAAAGCTGACTTCTTTGGATGCCGAAACAAGCGATCTTATCAACTTGCTTCATGGTAAACACTCTTGCGGTTTTTCACGCACGTGGCAGTTTGCCGAACAAAATCAAAAATCAAATACCGAAAATCAACCGTTGAACACTTCGGCGAACTGCTTCATGCAGCTTGCATTTCAAATCAGAAACTGAACGACCGACATGCCTCGTTACGACTTCAAATCTATCGAATCTCGCTGGCAACAACATTGGGAAGAAAACGCCACCTTCAAGGCGGAAGATCCTGCGTGCGGCAAAGACAAAATGTATGTGCTGGACATGTTTCCGTACCCATCCGGCAGTGGTCTGCATGTCGGACATCCGGAAGGCTACACGGCCACTGATATCGTGTGCCGGCATGCTCGGATGAACGGCAAAAACGTGCTGCATCCGATGGGCTGGGACAGCTTCGGCCTGCCCGCAGAAGAACACGCGGTGAAAACGGGAACTCACCCGCGAGAAACCACCGAAAAGAATATCGCCACGTTCAAACGCCAGCTGAAGATGTTGGGGTTCAGTTACGACTGGACTCGCGAACTGGCAACCACCGATCCGGAATACTATCGGTGGACTCAATGGATCTTTCTGCAGCTGTTTGACACCTGGTACGATTCTGAACACGAATGGACGGGCCAGGACGGCAAGCAGCGAACCGGCAAAGGTCGCCCGATCAGCGAGCTGCCGATTCCCGCCGAAGTCACCGCAGCGGGCGAAGAAGCCGTGCGGCGTTATCAGGACAAACACCGGCTGGCCTATCTGTCGGAAGCTCCGGTGAATTGGTGTCCGGCTCTGGGAACAGTGCTGGCCAACGAAGAGATCATCGATGGCAAAAGCGAACGAGGCAGTCATCCAGTTGAGCGGGTGGCCCTGAAGCAATGGATGCTGCGGATTACGGCCTATGGCGATCGACTGGCCAACGAGCTGGAAGAACTGGACTGGCCGGAAAGCATCAAGCTGCTGCAACGCAACTGGATCGGCCGCAGCACCGGAGCGGAAGTTGATTTTTATATTGGTGATGCAACGGTAGGAACCGGCCCTACGGAATTCGAAGGCTGGAAGACCACTCGATCAGCCAGCGGCTTTCCTGCTGAAGCGGGCGACGATGTTCTACGAGTGTACACAACTCGGCCGGACACGCTGTACGGTGCCACCTACATGGTGATTGCGCCGGAACACCGTTTTGTGGATCGTCTTACAACGGAGGATCAGAAAGCAGCCGTCGCGGAATACTGCCGCAAGGCCTCGATGAAGAGCGACCTTGATCGCACAGAACTGGCGAAAGACAAGACAGGCGTTTTCACAGGTTCTTATGCGACGAATCCGGTCAACGGCGAACAAATTCCCATTTGGGTCGCCGACTACGTGCTAATCAGCTATGGCACCGGGGCCATCATGGCTGTTCCGGCACACGACCTGCGAGACTTTGAATTTGCGGTTAAGTTCGAAATTCCAGTCATTCAAGTCGTCCAGCCACCTGCTTCATGGAAGCCTTCAAAGGATGAATCCGCAATTGCCGCAAGTGTCAACGGAATCGAAATTGTTCCGTTTGCGGGTCACGGCACGGCTATTAACTCTGACCACCTAAACGGAAAGTCGACTGCAGACGCTAAAGCCGCGATTATTGGAGTGCTGGATGAATCGGGCATCGGCAAATCCGCCGTTAACTACAAACTTCGCGACTGGCTGTTCAGTCGTCAGCGTTACTGGGGCGAACCGTTTCCGATCTGGCACGAACTCGATGCTGACGGCAACCCTACCGGCCTGATGCGAACGGAAAGCATTGAATCGCTGCCGGTTCCACATCCTCACATGGAAGACTTCAAGCCCACAGGTACACCAGAACCAATGCTGGCCAAAGCTACCGATGAATGGCTGTACAAGACCGACACTGATGGAGTCCGCCTGAAACGCGAAACCAACAGCATGCCTCAATGGGCGGGCAGTTGCTGGTACTTCCTGCGTTTCTGCGATAACAAAAACGGCGAAGCCTTTATCGATCCGGCTCTGGAAAAATACTGGATGCCGGTCGACCTGTATATTGGTGGAGCTGAACATGCCGTGCTGCATCTGCTGTACTCGCGGTTCTGGCACAAAGTGCTGTTCGACCGCGGGCACGTCAGCATGGTCGAGCCGTTTCAGAAGCTGGTCAATCAGGGAATGATTCTGGGGGAAGCTGACGAAAACGGCAAAGCCGAAAAGATGTCCAAGTCTCGCGGCAACGTCATCAATCCTGACGACGTCGTGAAAGAATACGGAGCCGACGCTCTGCGCCTATACGAAATGTTTATGGGGCCCCTGGAACAGGTCAAACCCTGGAGCATGAAGGGCGTCGAAGGCGTTTACCGATTTCTTGGTCGAGTTTGGCGCATGATCATCGACGATCGAGCTGAAGAAGTTGCTCTGCTGGACAGCGTTAACGAAGCTGCCGCGACGGACGAACAACTGCGGATGCTGCACAAGACAATCAAAGCGGTCAGCGAAGACATCGCCAAACTAAGCCTGAACACTGCCATCAGCCGCATGATGGAATTCACCAACTTCATGTCTCATGAAACCAGCCGACCAAAGTCTGTGCTGCAGGATTTTGTGCTGCTGCTAAGCCCGTTTGCTCCACACATTGCGGAAGAACTGTGGCACGCTTTGGGCAACACTTCGACTCTGGCATACGAAGCATGGCCGAAGTTCGACGAAGCTCTGCTGGTCGAAGATTCCATCGAAGTGCCCATTCAATTCAACGGCAAGCTGAAGGCGAAGATCAACGTCCCCAACGGACTTGACGCCGCCGCAATGCAGGCCGCTGCCGAAGCAGACGAGAATGTTAAAAAGCAGCTGGAAGGCAAAACTATTGTCAAGGTGATCGCCGTACCTGGTCGCATGGTCAACTTTGTCGTGCGATAATCACTAAGCGCCAGCAAACACAAAGGAGCCTGTTCCCCACATTAGCCGCAGGGCGTTAGCCCCGGTTTTCTCCCGTGATCAACACAAACCGGGGCTAACGCCCTGCGGCTGATTGCGACATGGCTCTGTCCAAATAAGCCAACACACTTAATATAGGATTGAATACCAATGCCTCACACGATTTCTTTTAAACAACCGTCGGCCAGTAGCCATCTGTTGGCCGCTTTGTTGATTTGCATTTCTGCAGGCTGTGGAGAAACAACGTCCACAGAACAACAGGCTCAAGACAATGCGTCAGCAACGGAAGCCGCCGGCGACGAAACGAAAGCTGCGTCTGAAGAAACAGATGCCAACAAGGAACCAGCCGTGACAACCGAAGACACTACCGGCAAAGTTTTGCGACACGCCGTTTTCTTTGCATTCAAAGAAGATTCATCGCCGGAAGACGTCCAGAAGGTCGTCGATGCGTTTGTCGAACTTCCATCTAAGATTGAACAGATTACCGGCTTCCAGCACGGCATCAACAACAGCCCGGAGGGCCTGAACGACGGTTTCACGCATTGCTTTGTACTGACGTTTGCCGACGAAGCTGGTCGAGCTGCCTATTTGCCACACCCGGCTCACAAAGCTTTCGGTGACCTTTTGCGACCTCACATGAAAGACGTGTTTGTTGTCGATTACTGGGGCACGCCTCAACCAAACGCTCCAGCAAAAGCTTTGCAGCACGCCGTGTTTTTCCGTTTTCTGGACGGTGCAGACGCCGAGAAAGTGGCCGAAGTTGAGCAGGCCTTTGCCGCACTGCCATCCAAAATTGACACCATCAAAGGTTTTGAATGGGGCAAAAACAACAGCCCGGAAACTCACGACGACGGGTTTACTCACTGCTTTATGGTGACGTTCGATTCGGAAGAAGGTCGAGCCGCCTATTTGCCTCACCCGGAACACCTGGCCTTTGTCGAAATACTCAAGTCCGTTCTGGACGCTCCCAGAGTTCTTGACTTCTGGACCGAATAGAACAGAGAAATCGCAGCTGATGGCCTCGGACTTCAGTTCGAGGTGATCAGATGGTTTTCTCAAAAGTCCCGAAGGGACGATAGCTCACTGCCGGGTGCGCGACAGGCTGTTGATTTAATCAGCCGCAGGGCGTTAGCCCCGGTTTAGCATGCTGAAAACCGGGGCTAACGCCCTGCGGCTAATCCGACTGGGGCTTGTTCCCGATGAAATCGACAGCCACGTGAGCACCCGGTCAAGATGCCAAACAAACCACGTTTATTCCGTTGTGGCTTCGCCGCAACGGAATAATGAGGAGAACATGGCCCATTGCCGGTGGTTAGCACCACCGGCAATGGGCTACCGTCCCTCCGAGGCTGTGAATAAACGGGGACTTTGAATAATGCAGCACTGTGAATAAATTGACCGGTGACCTTTTCGTACCATCTGCGGTTCGACTGAGCGGAGATCCACGCTCTGGCGAGCGAAGCCTGTCCGTTGCTCAGCCGTCTTTGAACAGAAGTTTTAACACATGCCACGTCTGCTGGTGATCGATGACGAGCCTTCCATTCTGCACGCGTTTCGTCGAGCGTTTGTGGATTCGCAGCTGGAACTCATCACCGCAGAAACGGCTGCTCAGGGAGTGCAGGCGGTTGCCGAAGACCGACCGGACGTGATTGTGCTGGACCTGAACCTGCCCGATGGTTCAGGCCTGGAATGCTTTGAACGCATCAAAGAAATCGACCGCCGTATCCCCGTCATCTTTATTACAGGACACGGCACCGTCGAAAGCGCCATTGAAGCGACCAAGCAGGGAGCGTTCGACTATTTGTTCAAGCCGCTGGAATTGCCCGAACTGAAAGAACTGGTGGCCAAGGCAATTCGACTTAGCGAAATGGTGAAGACGACTCCGGTGGTCAACCCGGATGAATCGGCAGGCGACGGGCGGCAGGCCATGGTCGGACGCTGCGATGCGATGCAGGATGTGTACAAGGCGATTGGTCGAGTTGCCGCCAGCGACATCACTGTGCTGATTCAGGGCGAAAGCGGCACCGGCAAAGAACTTGTCGCCAAAGCCGTCTATCAACACAGCCAACGCAGCAACGGTCCGTTTCGAGCTCTTAATTGCGCCGCAATTCCTGAAGCCTTGCTGGAAAGCGAAATGTTCGGCCACGAAAAAGGTTCGTTCACGGGAGCCGATCGGCGTCGAATTGGTCATTTCGAACAAGCTCACCAAGGAACTTTGTTTCTGGACGAAGTGGGCGACATGTCGTCGTTGACTCAACTGAAGCTGCTGCGAGTTCTTCAGGAACGGACTTTCGAACGCGTGGGTGGTTCGGAAAATATCCGCGTGGATGTTCGAGTGATCGCAGCGACGAATCAGGATCTGGAACAACTGGTCGCAGAAGGGAAATTTCGAGCTGACCTGTTCTTTCGTCTGCGAGATTTCACGATTCACCTGCCACCGCTGCGTGAACGCGGCGACGACATCAAACTGCTGGCGCAACATTTCATCCGCAAACACAGCGCCGCTTTAGGACGCACGGCCACTCAATTGGCCGATTCAACAGTTGAAGTGCTTCGTAAAGCCAGGTGGCCGGGAAACGTTCGAGAACTGGAAAGTGTGATCAAGCAGTCTTTGCTGAATACGACCGGAGCCGTTTTACTTCCCGAATTTCTGCCTCAGGAATTGGGTGGCACGTCAGCAAAACAGTCATCGCTGAAATTCGACCTGCAGGCTTTTCTGGACGAACAACTGCGGCAGGAAGACTGCACCGACCTGCATGCCAAAGTGATTGCCGCAACTGAACGACAACTGTTTACCAATGTTCTGAAACACACCGCCGGCAATCAGGTGCAGGCGTCCGCTTTGCTGGGAATTTCTCGAGTCACGTTACGCAGCAAACTTCGCCAACTGGCGATTAACGCGGCTGACTTCGGCTGAACATAACGCGAAGGGTGGCCGGGGTTGGAACGAGGCACGAGTGAACCCCCAAGGTTTCCTTCGCAAGCTCAGTCCAACCCCGGCCACCCTTCGCTGTCCGCGCAGCTATTCAGTCAGTGAAGCCATATCCGGGCACGTGCAGATCAGGTGACGGTCGCCGTAAACGTTGTCAACTCGGCTGACAGGTGGCCAGTACTTGGATTCTTTCACATAGGCGGCCGGAAACGCAGCCTGTTCTCGCGTGTAAGCGTGGCTCCACGAATCACTTAGCAGCACGGCAGCTGTGTGAGGTGCATGCTTTAGAGGATTATCGTCGCGTGGAAGAGTGCCGTTCTGGATTTCCATGATCTCACCATGAATGGAAATCATCGCGTCGCAGAAACGATCGAGTTCCATCTTTGATTCGCTTTCCGTCGGCTCAATCATCAACGTGCCAGACACCGGCCACGACATGGTGGGAGCGTGGAAACCGTAGTCCATCAGCCGCTTGGCGACGTCTTCCACTTCAACGCCAGCACTTTCCTTGAATGGACGCAGGTCCAGAATACATTCGTGAGCGACCAGACCCTTCTTGCCCTTGTAAAGAACGGGGAAGTAAGGCTGCAGACGGAAGGCGATATAGTTGGCATTCAGAATGGCAATGCGAGTTGCGTCCGTCAGTCCATCGGGGCCCATCATGGCAATATACATCCATGAAATCACCAGAATGCTGGCGCTGCCAAACGGAGCAGCACTTACCGGACCGATGCCATCCGTCAGATGCATGGGGTGGCCCGGAAGAAACGGAGCCAGGTGTTCGGCAACTCCAATCGGACCAACGCCCGGGCCGCCGCCGCCGTGAGGAATGCAGAATGTCTTGTGCAGATTCAAGTGACAAACGTCAGCGCCAATTTCGCCAGGCGAACACAGGCCCAGTTGAGCGTTAAGGTTCGCTCCATCCATATACACCTGACCGCCGTGATCGTGCACGATCTGGCAGATATCTTTGATGCCCGCCTCGAAAACTCCGTGCGTTGATGGATAAGTGACCATCAAAGCTGCCAGGTTTTCGCTGTGTTGTTTCGCTTTGGCTTCCAGACTTTGGATGTCGATATTGCCGTCAGAATCGCATTCGACGGGAACAACCTTCATGCCCACCATCACGGCACTGGCAGGATTTGTGCCGTGAGCGGACGTTGGAATCAGACACACGTTACGATGTTGTTGCCCATTCGCCCGATGGTAGGCTCGAATCGCTAACAGCCCTGCGTATTCGCCCTGTGATCCGGCGTTGGGCTGCAAAGAAACAGAATGAAAGCCTGTGCAATCTGCCAGCCAGCTTTCCAGCTGTTCGATCATTTCCGCGTAGCCCAGCCACTGTTCCTTCGGAGCGAACGGGTGAATGCCGTTTACGGTCGGCCAGCTGATAGGAGCCATTTCGGAAGCGGCGTTCAGCTTCATCGTACACGATCCCAATGGAATCATGCTGGTGTTGAGTGCCAGGTCTTTCACTTCCAACCGATGCATGTAACGCATCATTTCGGTTTCGGTGTGGTACGTGTTGAACACCGGCTGCTGCAGGTAAGCGTCGGTACGCAGCAGGTTACTGACAAGTTCTGTTTCGCTGTTTTCACGGGCAGCCAGGTTGACGTTGAAGACGGACAGAATCTGTTGTACTTCTTCGCATGTTGTGCGTTCGTCGACCGTGATGCCGATATCGCCGTTGGCATAGGAATGAAAGTTGAACAAGCTTTGGCTGGCTCGCGAATCAAAATCTGACGGCAGGCCGGCCGTGATTCGAACCGTGTCGAAGAACTGATCTGCGGCAATCGTTAAGCCGCCGTCAACCAACGACGCGGCAATCGTTCGTGCGTGCTCGTGAATTCGTTCGGCAATCTGTCGCAGACCTTTCGGGCCGTGATAGACCGCGTACATCGATGCCACGACACCCAGAAGTACTTGAGCCGTGCAGATGTTGCTGGTGGCTTTGTCGCGGCGAATATGCTGTTCTCGAGTTTGCAAAGCCAGGCGATACGCGGGCCGTCCGTGGGCGTCTTTGGAAACTCCCACAAGGCGACCTGGCAGCTTGCGTTTCAGTTCGTCCGTACAGGCGATCCATGCAGCATGAGGACCACCGAATCCCAGTGGCACGCCGAAACGCTGGCTGTTACCAACGGCAATGTCGGCTCCCAGTTGGCCCGGTGGTTTCAGCATTGTTAAAGACAGCAAGTCAGCTGCCATCACAACTTTCGTTTTGTTGGCGTGAGCACGTTCGATAAACGAAGTATAGTCGGTAATGCTGCCGCTGGTGTCGGGATACTGCACCAACGCTCCAAAGACAGTTTCGTCGAATTCGAAACTGTTGTGGCAACCAATGGCGATATTGATTCCCAGCGGTTCAGCTCGCGTTTGCAGCACGGCAATCGTTTGAGGATGGCAGTTTTCTGAAACGAAAAACATTTTCGCGTTGCGGTGTCCGGCAGCACACATGGTCATGGCTTCGGCAGCTGCTGTGCCTTCGTCCAGTAACGACGCATTGGACACGTCAAGGCCGCTTAGTTCTGTGATCAATGTCTGAAAGTTCAGACAGGCTTCCAGGCGTCCCTGTGAAATTTCAGGCTGGTACGGAGTGTAGGCTGTGTACCAGCCGGGGTTTTCCAGAATGTTTCGCAGAATCACGGATGGCGTAATGCATTCGTGATATCCCTGGCCAATCAGCGATCGCCGCACCGTGTTGCGGTTCATAATCTGGCTAAGCCATTCCAACGCCTTGGTTTCGCTTTTGGCGGCAGGAATTTTGAATGCATTTTGTCGTTTGATGGTGGCTGGCACCGCGCTGTCGGCAAGGTCCCATGCGGATTCAAAGCCAATCAGCTGAGCCATCTGGTCAGCCACTTCCGGCGAAACGCCCAAATGGCGGTTTCGGAAAGCATCCAAAGAAGTTGCGGTGCTGCTGGATTGGATCTCAGAAGTTGTTGACACGCGAATACCCTGGAAACTTGTTAAACGAAACTGGCGAAAACCTGCACCACAATTGCAGCGTGTTCAAAATGACGTTCTGGACACGTAAAGCGGTGTTGCGTCACGGCTGAATCATACAGCTGAATCTTACGGTAGTGAATCTTGTTAAAGATCCGGCGACACAGGCATTTCTTTTCGGGGATCTTTAACAAGATCCACTACAACAAACCCACTATCACACATCCTGATTCTTAGCGGTCACGCAGCACTTGTTCATTTGTTAGCTGATTGAGCTACGGTAGCCTGCAGCGTCCAGCAGTGCATCAACTTCAGCCGGGTTGGAAAGCTTGACCTTAAACATCCAGCCGTCCGCGAACGGTGACGAGTTCACTGTGCCGGGGTTATCTGTCAGAGCGTCGTTCACTTCAACGATCTCGCCGCTAACGGGCGAATAGATGTCGCTGGCGGATTTCACGGATTCCACCACAGCGGTGTCTTCGCCAGCTGATACCTGTCGGCCGACTTCCGGAAGTTCGACGTAGACGATTTCTGTCATTTCAGCTTGAGCAAAGTCAGAGATGCCGACAGTCGCGATGTCGCCATCGGACAATTTGACCCACTCGTGAGATGACGCATATTTTAAATCGTCTGGAACGTTCATGGACAACTCCTGAGCAAATAACGACAGCGAACAATTCCGATTTCACCAATCAGCGAACGCCGTCGTTGTGATGGAAAAAGATAATCAGTCACAAAGCTGGCACGATGTGACGCCTGAAAATGTACACTCACGAAGTACGCTGTCAAAACACGTGCTTCATCGAATCTGATGGTCATCTTACCCAGGTCTGATCGCGATGGAATCAGACGAACGGCTTCTTCACAACTTCCGCAGGAAATCGCTTCCCACGAATCTCCACTTCCAGCACAGTTCCGATTTTGTTGTGTGCACTACCGATGTACGCCATGGAAATGCCACACCCCAGCATTGGAGAAACGCCACCGCTGCACAGTTCGCCCACCTGAACGCCGTCGGCAAACACCAGATAGCCCGGTCTGGGTGGTGGCGACTTTTCAGTTTGCCTGATCGCTACAAGTTTCTGAGCCAGACCGTCTGCTTTTTGCTGTACCAGAGTGTCGCGACCAATGAATGCTGGCTTTGTTAAATCGACGGCGAACCCAAGCCCCGCTTCCAGAGGTGTGTGAGTCGGCGACAGGTCGTTGCCGTTTAGCGGATAGCACTTTTCCAGTCGAAGCGTGTCTCGCGAACCCAGTCCAGCAGGCGTTGCTCCTGCTGCAAGGCATTTTTGCCACCATTTCGGACCGACAGCAACCGGGCAGAACAGCTCAAAGCCGTCTTCGCCCGTATAGCCCGTTCGGCAGACAATCACATCGCCGTCTTCCGTGGGAAACGTCCCCATGCAGAAGCGTTCGGGCATGATGGCATCCGCACCAAGTAAGCTGCTGAACGCGGCGACAGATTCGGGGCCTTGAACGGCTAGTCCGGCGTATTCCGAACTGGAGTTCCGCAAAGTGACGCCTGATTCTCCAACGTGCGACTTCATCCAGTTGAAGTCTTCTGTCGTCTTTGATGCATTAACGACAAGAAAGTACTCAAGTTCCGACTTGCGATACACAATCAGGTCGTCAATCACTCCGCCGGATTCGTTCAGCAGCACTGTGTATTGGCCGTCACCGATGTTTAGTTTGGCCACGTTGTTGGTCAACAGGCCCTCCAGCCATTGTTGAGCTGCACCGGGAGTTTCGCTTGAGACAAAGACCTGTCCCATGTGTGAAATGTCAAAAACGCCCAACGTTGCTCGAACGGCTTTGTGTTCCGGCATGATGCCTTCGTATTGCACGGGCATTTCCCATCCCGCAAACGGCACCATCTTGGCGCCCAGCTTCAGGTGTTCTTCGTGCAAAGGCGATCGTTGAAGATTCTCATCCATTTTTACGGGCGATGCTTTGTTGAACGGAATGCGAAGTTGTAACAGCGTTTCCACGAAAAATCAGTGCAAAACAGCTCATTTATGTTGTATCAGCCCTCGGTTGGTCGTGAAGCGCGAAGGGGGCGGAAAAATGCAGAAGTCCCACAAAACCCTTCAGAATGTCACAGGTCGGAAGCTTTGCCTTGCACGATTTGTCGACCGTCCGCTCACATCGCCTGTATCAATGGCAGAAACTGCGCGGCCATTGGGCACCTGTAAGAGGCCTTAAAGTTTACCCGAACTACCGTTTCCTAATTCGGATGTGTTGTAACGGATGATTGCCTTGTTCCGGATGTAGAGAGCATCAAGGCCCTGGAACCGTTGGTCGAAAAGCTGATAGGTACTGTCACGCCAGTATCGCTTAAATCAATTTTAGCCTTGCCGAGATTCCGGAGTTTCCCAGATGCCATCACGAAGGCTGCCCCGCCCGTTACGGCCCACCCTGCTGATTTCATCCGTTCTGATCTTCTGTACGGTCGCCTCAACTGGAGCGGCTCAGGAGATTTCTGAAGCAGCTCCCACGCGTCTGAAGATCGTTAACAACGAAGACGAGCCGCAAATTGAAATCACAGAGCATCAGCGAACGACACCGTTCAAACTGGTCTCTCGGTCACGCCGTTCGGAATCGAACGACAAGCTGGTTAAACTCTGCCAGGAGACCGTGGAAGTCACTTCTCGACGCCTGCTTTCCACAGACGTGCACACACCGTGGCAAATGATGCACGCTATGCTGGGCATGCGTCAGGATTTTGCTTTGCTGCATGAAGGCAAACAGATCAATGGCCTTGACTGGGTTATGGAAGGTCAGACCTACGAAAACGAATACTGGTTCGAAAAGACACGCTTCGGCGGTCGAGCTCACCCATACAGCCGTCCGTACGCTTTTGAAGGTCACGCCAATCAGTGCGTTGCGATTCTGTCAATGTGCGGCGTTGATCTTGATCAAACCTTCGGCACGGCCAGTGGCCCGATAACCATGCGAGACATGATTAAGCATGCTCAGATGTCAGTCAGTGCAACAGACGAACCAACCTGGACTCTGTGGGCGCTTAGCCGCTATTTGCCTCCAACAGCTCAGTGGCAAAATGCCAAAGGCGAACACTGGAGCATCGAGAAACTTGTGCAGTCTCAAACAGCCAAGCCAATGCAGGGATCCCCCTGTGGAGGCACGCACGGCCTGTTCGCTCTGGCACATGCTCGCAATGTTTACCTGCGACAGGGCAAGCCGCTGCGAGGCGTCTGGTTGCAGTCGGAATACAAAATTCGTCAGTACATCAACACTGCTCGTATGCAGACAAACAGCGACGGTTCTTTGTCTTCGAACTACTTCCGGGGTCGTATGTATGATCCGGACTTCAACAAGAGAATGGCCAGCGTTGGTCACGTGCTTGAATTCCTGATGATCGCACTGCCACAGGAAGAGCTGAATTCACGCTGGGTTCGACAAGCCATCGAAACTGCGGCTCAGGACCTGATGAACAACCGCAAAGCCTATGTTAAGTGTTCACCTTTGTATCACACTGTGAATGCGTTAAACATCTATCTGGATCGCGTTAATCCTCGCGTTCCTGCTGACATGGCGTCTGCAGAAGAGACACGTACCGCAGAAGTACAACCGGAAGTAACAGAAGACACCAAGACGGCTCGCAACGGAATACCGGCCACAAGCATCTCTCAGGGACGCGAACTGCCAACCGCCAAAGAAGCAATGTCGTCAGCCGAAGCCGCCAAAGAGACGGCTACTACGGCCACTCCCGAATCAAAGGCACCTGTTGCTGAAGAAGCGACGTCTGCCGAGCCGGCAGAAGCTGAACCACAGAAAACTCAGCCCGCCACAGCACCGGCTGCAACAGAAGAAGTTAAGCCAACGCCTGCCACTGAATTGCCACCAGCAGATCTAGAGCCGGGCGAACCAACTCCAGCACCACCTGAACAGGAAATGCTGAAAGTTGTACCCGAAGAAGAACCTGTCGCAGCGGAAGCAGCACCACTACAGGAAATCCCACCGGTTGAAAGTGCAGCCGATAACACTGCTGTTGAGCAACCAGAACAACTGAAGAAGGTACCGCTGCTGCCACTCACACCGACACAGCAAAGTGCCGGAAAAGACGACGGCAAGTGGGCCGCCACTCGACGCGAACACAAAGGTGAACTGAACGTTCCGGAAGAAAAAACGGGCGGAAGAAAATCAGGCGACGCCACAGCCCTGCCGTCCGTCGCTCGACCAATCGTTAAGGCCACTGTACCGACACTGCCAACAGTAGATTCATCTGCACGTCATCCACAAAGCTCTTTCGGGACACCTCAAACCCAGGATTCACAAACTCGTATTGAACCGCTGCTGGAAGTCGACGCTCCACCAAAGCAAACTGCGGAAGTAAGACCACGTCTGACCGTAACCGCAGAATTGCCAAAGCAGGAACAGCCTGTTGCTAAGGACAGCGTTCCGGTGTTGTCCGTTTCACAGCCGCGAGTTGTCGAGACTCCGCCAACCATCGTTCCCATGCCAGCTCCCGATGCTAAACCGGCTTCGGTTCCCGTACCCGCTCAAAACAGTGACACGGTTCCGGCCAACATCAACCATGAATTTCTATCCAGCGAACTTAACCCAGCCATCTGGGCTGCGAAGTTTGCCGCAGAAGATCGCGAGATCTATCAGGCCAGAGCAGACATTGTGAAAGCGATGCACATCAAAGAAGGTGCGACCATTGGAGACATCGGTTGCGGCACGGGCTTGTTTGTGAATGCTTTTGCTGATGCCGTCGGGCCAGGTGGTCGAGTCTTCGCGATCGACATCTCACCACGGCTGGTTGACTATCTTGATGATCGAGTCACAGCTGAGAAACTGGATAACGTCAGCGTTGTGCGAAACGACGAAAAGTCTCTGCAGCTGCTGATGCATCGAGTAGACATCGCCTTTATGTGTGACACGTATCACCATCTGCAGTATCACAAAGAAATGCTGGCTTCAACATTTGAAGCGTTGGTTCCCGGTGGCGATCTGATCATCATCGACTTCGACAAGACGCCAGGCGTTTCGCGAGAATGGGTGATGAACAACATTCGAGCGGACAAGTCGACCTTCACAGAAGAAGTGCAGGCCGCAGGGTTTGAATTCGTCGAAGAAGTCACAATTCCGGGATTTACTGAGAACTACTTCCTACGATTCCGTCGCCCTGGACTGTAGAACTTAGTTATGGCAGACCACACACCGACACCTCAGAATTCTACCGGCTCGTTCGGAATCGGTTCTCTGACGTGTCTGGTGGTTGCCAGCATGATCGGTTCTGGAATTTTCACCACGTCCGGGTTTACTCTGGCATCTCTCGGAACCCCGACCAACGTCATGATCTGCTGGGCCGTCGGCGGCGTGATTGCCGTTTGTGGAGCCCTCGCATTTGGGCGACTGGCAACCTTAATGCCGCAATCCGGCGGCGAATATCTGTACCTTAGCCGCCACCTGCACCCTCTGGCCGGGTTTCTTGCCGGGTGGGTTTCGTTAATCGCCGGATTCAGTGGGGCCATCGCCATTGCCGCGATTGCCTTTGAAGCCTACGCATTGCCCGCAGATCTTCGCCCGAAGTGGCTGCCCCCGGACGTCGTCGCAATTGTCGCGATTCTGTTCTTCGGTGCCGCTCACGGCGTAAAGTCAGAATGGGGGCGATCTCTGCAGAACATGGTTGTTGTGCTGAAGCTGGTGGCCCTGATTGTTTTTCTGGCCGTCGCCACGCTGAACTTCCAATCACACACGTGGCACGTTGACGGAAACGAAGCGGCAGCCCCCGTTGGAATGCAGTGGCTGACGCAGATGGCCAATTCTCTGGTCTGGATCTCACTAAGCTACATGGGCTTTAACGCCGCAATCTACGTTGCGGGCGAATCCAAAGACGCCAGCAAAACCGTGCCCAAAGCACTCCTGCGTGGCACCTTGTTGGTAACGTTGTTGTACCTGTTGCTGAATCTGGTCTTCGTCACCGCAGCGCCGTTTGATCAACTTGCGGGCAACCCACCTGTAGCGACTCTGGCTGCAGCAGCCATTGGTGGCCTATGGCTGGAACGGCTTATTCGCTGGACAGTTTGCCTGGGGCTTTTGTCATCCATTTCCGGGATGGTCATGAGCGGCCCGCGAGTCTACTCAAGAATGGCGGATGACGGTGTCTTCCCCGCCGCGTTCTCTGTCGAACGAAAAGGCATCAACAAATCGATCGCTTTACAAGCGGCCATCGCCATCGGGCTGATTCTGTTGCAACGAATTCTGGTGAATGCGGGCGTCCTTACCAGTTCGCTGTTGGGGCTGTTCGACTATCTGGGTACAACGCTGTCGCTGTCATCCGCCTGTTGTATCGCCACTTTGTTTTTGCCGGGCGTCCGTCGCAAGTTCACCACTTCCAACGTGGCCGCCGACGTGGCCGCATTGCTGTATGTGGTCGCCACTGTTGTGTTGGTTGTGTTAATGGCCGCCAACAACAGCAGCGAAGGCAGCTTCCCCGGCATCTACCATCTTTCCGGAGCCGCCATTACCGTGGTCACCGGCGTTGTTGCCTGGCGTGTTTTCCGTCGTTAAGCCGACAGAACAGCCCACCGCTGCCAGTAATTCGGCCACTTAGCTGACTCACGAGATTGGCTTCGCTACACTCACACGCAGCATTTTGCCAATCCCACCTTTTCTGCCGTGAAAGCTGCCATGTCACCGTCTCGCCTTTGCCTGTCCATCGTTCTTCTGGTGGCCACTGCCACAACACTTCACGCTCAGCCAGCAGCGCAGGTTGTTCAAACACAGGCTGCCCAAAAAAGAACGCTTGGGCCATACCTTTACGAAACAAAGCCGGACCACGAAGCATTCAGCACCTTCAATCCTCGCAAAGCTCCACCGCTGGGCGAACTGTTGCTGGAAGAAGGCGATCGTCTGGCCATTTGTGGCGATTCCATCACAGAACAAAAGATGTACTCTCGCATGATCGAAACGTACCTGACCGCGTGCGTTCCGCAGTTGAAGGTCACCGTCAGACAATACGGCTGGAGCGGTGAAAAAACGGACGGCTTCCTGCGTCGGATGGATCTTGATTGCCTCACGTTTAATCCAACCGTGGCAACTCTGGCGTATGGCATGAACGATTCCCGCTATCGTCCCTTCGACCAGACCAATGGTCGCTGGTATGAAGATCATTACTCAGCGATTGTCGAAAACTTCCAGCAACACAACGTCAAAGTTGTCGTGGGTTCGCCGGGCTGTGCGGGTAAAATTGCCAGCTGGGTGAAGGCCGGTTCTGGAACTCTGGAACAGCACAACCTGCACTTGTGTGCTTTGCGAGACATCGCCATCGGTGTTGCAGAACAGCACGGCGTGCGATTTGCGGATATCTTCTGGCCCATGCTGCAGGCACAGGTGTTTGCTCCCGGTCAACATGCAGCGACGGAAGAAAACCCATACTATGTGGCTGGCAAAGATGGAGTTCACCCGGGTTGGTCCGGACAGGTCATCATGGCCTGGGCGATGCTGCGATCCATGGGGCTGGATGGCCAGATTGGCACTTTCACCATCGATCCGCAAGCCAATACTGCAACCGCTTCCGACGGACATGTGGTCGATTCGTTTGCCGATGGCAAGCTGACCATCACCAGTTCTCGCTATCCATTCTGTGGCCAGGGAGATCCCAACGACTGCAACACAGTTCGATCAGGCATGACGCTGGTCCCCTTTGCTGAAGAACTGAATCGCTTCATTCTGAAAGCCAACGTGCCAGCCAATACCAACTGGAATGTGAAGTGGGGAACCGAAACGAAGCAGTATTCGGCAGAAGACCTCAACAAGGGAATCAACCTTGCCTGGGATTTTCAGGACAACCCATTCTGCGACGCGTTTAAAAAAGTTGACGCCGCCGTAGCCACGAAACAGGCTTACGAAACGCAGCAGGTCAAAAAAGAGTTTCACAGCAAAGAACGGAACTCAGACTTCGCTGCCATCGTCGCCAGAACAGAAGCCGTCCGCCAACCATTGGCAGACGCAGTCGCCACAGCCATGCAGCCCGTAACGCATGTCATTGAACTCACGCCAGCCACTGAAACCGAATAGAGTCACTAGTGGTTTTTGACCGCTAAAAAGGCTGGCTGGTTGTAGTGGACGAGGTTACGAGTCCGTTTTCGTTGCCGTCTCATCTGGACTCGTGACCTCGTCCACTACCCAGCAAATTAACTGTCACAGACCACTACTGGCCTGGGACCGATAATTTGCGGGGGCGCCGGAGTCGCCTGAATTCTGGCGACTCCAGCTACGTTTTCAAACTCTTGTGACGCACGCACGCTCGATCCAGCCTTAGTTCACTTTAAGGGGCTCAGCTGCAAGCCATCGTTTACGTTGCAATCGCGTGCTGACTTTCTGCCGTTGTATCAAGGTGTTCCACAGTCGATGCCGGAAGTCGTACGGTCGCCACAAACTGGTCGCCACCGACATGAATCTGCAACCGCCCATTCAAAAACTGCATCGTCCGTCGAGCAAGTGCGAGTCCCAGGCCGGAATGAACTCCCGTCGCTGAACGAGCTTTATCTCCTCGCCAGAATCGATCGCATGCAAGTTCGACCTCATCGGGCGTTAGCTGGCACCCGGAATTAGCAATCGTCAAACAGAAGTCAGTATTGTCGTCGATAAAGGCAGACACCGTGATCTGTCCGGCATGGTTTACATAGCTGGTCGCATTTCCCAACAGGTTCGAAACGACCAGTTGCAATTTTCCAGAATCAGTGCGTAGCAGCAGTTGGTCATTCAGGTTCCACGTCACGGAGACCTCATTGCTGACTGCCGCCTGCGAAAACGGACGCCAGGCTCGTTGCACAAGCAGTGTCAAGTCAACGATATCTGTTTCCAGAACAGCCTGCCCCGCTTCAATTCTTGAAAGCGAAAGCAGCGTGCTGACAATGGTTTCCGTGTCTTCGCTGATCGCCAGACATTTCTTCATTGACGAGCGATAGCTTTCACTTTCACGCTGCCGACTAAGGCTGACTTCCAAAGTCGATCGGATGCCCGCCAACGGAGTTCGCAATTCATGAGCAACGTCTGCGGTAAACGTTTTTTCTCTCAGAAAAGCGGTCTCCAGACATGTCATCAATCCGTTCAATCGAGACACAATCGGAGTCAGTTCGCCGGGAGCATTGGCCAGAACAAAACGTTGATCCAGCGATTGTTCGTTGACTTTGCTGATCTGCCCTGCCAGATCCAGCAGCGGGCGTAAATTTTTGGTCACCAACCATGCCAGAACTGCCAGGATAACGCTGGCCGATAACACGCCTGACCCCGCCAGCAACAACGACAAGCCAGCCAGCGACGTTGCCAGATCCTGAGTATCGCGAGCGACGACCAGGGTCACAAAAGGTCGAGTCGAATAGTCGATTTCGTCCAGATCAAGTACATCATCATCGTCGTCTTTGCCTTGACCGCGACCATGATCCGCAGCTGCCACGGGAAGATCGCCTTCCATGTTCGGACGAAAACGAATTCCAGCCGCTCGACCGCTGCGCCCATCGGGTAAAAGAATCGGCATTATCTGCGGGACAACTCGGTCACCGTTTAACTGAGTCAGATTGTTGTCGCCAAGTTGCCGCGAACGAGCCAGCACGGTTCCGTCTTCGTGCCACAGTTGATAGTACTCAGGGCGAATACTGCGAGCAAATTCCTGCATCGGATGCTGCTGAAACTCCACCGCCACCTGGTCGTCCTGCTGTTCGACAAGAACCGATAAAGCTCGCACTTTTGCTGCCAAAGACTGATCAAACTCCGCCAACAACTGCTGGCGCATCAATACAAACATGCCATAGTGAGTCGCGCACAACGTCACCACAATAGTGACGGAGATCCCCAGCAACAGGCGTGTTCTTAGTGTTGAATTCATTCATCAACCTTTGACGCAGCCCACAACGACAGCGTCTTTTTCAGCAGCCAAAACGAAGCATGACAGATGAGTATTAGAATAAAATGAGATCGCAGGAATTCGGAATTTGTAGCGTTTGTGCAAGAATTCTAGCACTGGATCAAACGAATAAAACTAACATAAGCCGGGCCAATGCAAAGACAGATTGCCGCTTCAAGCCAACTGTCGCCGCAATCGGCGTGGCTTAAGCTGAGATCTTTCTAATAGCAGCGATGGAAAGGATTCCTCGCGTGAACACGGCGTTTAAACATCTAAGATTCCCCCAGCAGCCAACGCTGCTGCTCAACTGGCTAAGCAGGTCTCAAAAGCAAACGCTCTGTTTCAGCACTCCGCTTCATGCAGCCGTCCGACCGCTTGCAACGAACAACTTCAGCGGAACAGGAAACTGCGATAGAAGGACTGCACAATGACGGGGTCCTTGTCAATCTTTCTGCCAGACGGTGATTCGCCGAATACTGATTCACTGAATACTTTAGCGGCAACCATCACTTCTACGGCATCAGCGAATCTGGACGTATCCGTCGTGGTTCCGACGTTTCGAGAAGTGGAGAATCTTACCACTTTGACGGAACAGCTGTTTGCAGCACTGCACGAACGAAGCCTGACGGGTGAATTGATCGTAGTGGACGATAACAGCTGCGACGGCACCATAGAACTATGCCAGCGTCTTGCAGAAACATACCCAATTCGACTTGTCGTTCGCACAGAAGAACGCGGCCTGGCAACAGCCGTCATTCGTGGATTTTCTGAAGCCAGTGGAACATACGTTGTGGTGATGGACGCCGACCTGTCCCACCCTCCCACAGCCGTACCAACGCTGCTGGAAACGTTGCAGACAAATCAGGCCGACTTCGTCATTGGCAGTCGCTATGTCAAGGGTGGCACCATCGATGAATCGTGGAGCATCTTTCGACGCATTAATTCTCGCGTTGCCGGATTTCTTGCCACAGGACTCACCAGCGCGAAAGACCCGATGGCGGGATTCTTTGCAATTCGCAGGTCTCAGCTTGGAGACGTAACAAGGCTCAACCCCTGCGGCTACAAGATCGGACTGGAAACGATCGTCCGCTGCGAATGCAAGTCCGTCGCGGAAGTTCCCATTCATTTTGAAGATCGTCAGTTCGGCGAAAGCAAACTGAACCTGAAGGAACAATGGCTCTACGTTCGCCACCTGCTAAGGCTGTACGCGTTTCGATATCCGGAAGCCTGCCGGTTTATGACATTCGGAGCCGTCGGGCTAAGCGGAATGATCGTCGACCTTGTCACTTTCAGCAGCCTGACACCGTCGCTGGGACTATCCGCCGCCAGAGCTGCCGCAATCTGGGTGGCGATGACATGGAACTTCGAACTGAACCGACGAGTCACATTCAAAACATCTGCCAAATCCAGTATCGCAGCCGCCTACGTCCGATTTTGCACAGCCTGCCTCACCGGTGCCGCTCTTAGCTGGGGAACGTTCGTCGGCCTGACAAGCCTTTCAGAATCATTCCGCAACCAACCTGTGGCAACCGCTGTCGTGGGAACCTTCGCCGCAGCCATCGTCAATTACGTTCTGTGTCGATCGTGGGTATTCGTAACAGGAAAACCACAACAGCTGGAAGCAGCACCAGTCGCCGTCACACCAGACATACTGACTCTGGATAAAGAAGAACGCCCCGCACAGCCCCCAACACGCATCGCAGCATAGCCAATCGCCAACGTTGAATCGCTCCTTTGCTTCAAACCTGCGACTCTTCAATCTGGTGAACAGCCGTGTTGACAAGTGGGTTAAGCCAGCATCGGCGTTCAAGGAAAGCTGCTGAGCACCCCATAATTTCCAACTGCACGATGGCCCGCGAGATCGCGTTGGTATCGGCAATACGGGGAATGAAGCTGAGTAACAACACGGCCTGCACTCGCGACAAGCTTGTAGTCCAGCGACGACTGCGGCAGCATTCCCGGCAAAAACAAAACCGCGTCGCGTCCGCGAAACCTGTTGTTGCCTGCCGCATTTTGGGCCGGTCTTAACGCTCGAAACATATGGATACGGGCAATCAGATGCGATCAGTCGCCGTAGCCCCGCGACTGCATATGTATGTGGTCGTAGTACGTTGCTAATTCTTCAGCAGGACAGACCGGTACCACGGACAGACCGGTACGACGCATCTTACAAACAGAGACAGACCGGATCAGACAGACCGGTACCACGCATCCTACAAACACGTGCACCGTTTTGTTAACTGGCAGGTGATGCGACGGCGAAATGGCGTGACGGTCAACGAGACCAATACTCAGCGATTGCCGGTTCAACAGATGAGTGTTCGAATTCGTAGTTATGTTCGGCAATCATGGCAAGGTGAACGAGTAGGAATTGATGGACGGCATGTCGCTGATCTGCGGTTAACGCTGAAAAGCAAGTTCTTGCGTTGTGATCGGTGTACGTGAGATGGAAAACGATGTCCTGTTGGAGTTTACCAGTGAGGTCAGCAATTAGGTAAGCGGGCAGATGAAAACGCATTCCTTTCGGGTCAGAGAAAGAGAGACTGCTGTGTGCGGCGTTCAGTAGGTCCGCGGGAATGCGTGTCCAATCCTGTTTTTTATCATGGTCACGGGCAGCTAATTGAGTTTTGCGTCCGCGTAGGCGTCGATTTCCTGCCCTTGAAGTAGACCGACTCCGTCTTCGAGAGTGACGCCGAAAAACGCGTCGCGAATTAGTCGATCTACAGCAGAGATGTCAGCGAGTAGCTTGGCTCGCCGCGGATCAGGCATCTGTCATACTTTGCGATTGCCAGTTAACGATTGCCGTAACCGGGCGGCGAAGAAACATTGTCCATTTCAAATTCGGCCGAATTCGTCGCTCCGGGTCACGGCTTGGTTATGCATTTTCTGCGTTTGGCCAGCCTGCTTTATTACTGAACGATTCGTAACTGACCGCTGAAACATGATCGAAGTCTTCGCCGGTTTTCCGTTCGAAGGCGGTTGGGCCAACGGTCAAAAGGGATTCAAATTCCATGTCCTTTGGCATTTCTG
>ERZ887942.367-NODE-367-length-37924-cov-19.745914_pt1 | contig 37924 bp, 34 predicted proteins | sample MGYA00521099_ERZ887942 | MGnify/ENA primary metagenome ERZ887942 (study PRJEB32303, sample SAMEA104408605) | aquatic metagenome | biome: Brackish water; feature: Pelagic; material: water | place: Baltic Sea | collected 2014-06-07T06:48:00 | depth 16,251 m ... | reverse complement strand
GCGATTGGAGATCGCGTTTTTCGTTGGTGGAGGAGTTGAGGAAGGCTTCCTCACCGGCGATGGCCCCCCAGGCATAGTTAAAGTCCCGCCATTCCTGACCACCGGCGCCTGAAGCGATGAGCTGGTCGCGGATGGAGGAGGCATTCCCGGTCGTCATGCCTGTGAGCAGACGACTGAAGGCAAGGCGGCGTTTGATCTGGTTGGGGTCGCGGAGAGCTTCGGTAGTGAGTGCTTCGATGCCGTCTTGGGAAAGGGTGGCGGCGTTAAAAATGTCGGAAATGATGTCGTCTGAAGCCGGTTTTGACTGCGCTGAACGAGAAGACGACGTTTTGGGATTTGAATCTTTTGAACTGAAGGAGGAAGTCGATGGCAGGTTTCGGGAGCTGGATGCGGATTCAGCTTCGGTGGGGTTTTCGTTGTTTGAAGGCAGCTCCCATTTCGTGCCGAGGAAGAAAGCTCCAACCAATCCGACTGCCCATGGTCCATGGGTTTTCAAAAGCTTGAAATTCATTGTGGAAGAGTAACCAAAAATAGCGGTTTCGCAAATCCCGGAATTGCTTCGTCGTCACGCCCTGTCGGCGAAGGGAATTCCCGATCGCTCGAAATGCGAATCAAACCAGGATCAAGATCAACGCGATTTTTGATCCGGAAATCATGGACATCTCAGTTCCTGACGTTTTGAAGTGATGAATGGCGGGAGCAGCGGATGTTCGATGCCTCTGCCACAAGGTTAAGGGTGACCAGGCAGGATGCGCCGTTCTCCCTGGTGAAAACGCTCTTCCAAATTGCTTCCTGGAGCTACTCCTCCTGTAGCCATTGCTTCATGCCACCTGCGACGTTGGTGACGTCGTTGAATCCGTTTTGGAGCATCCATTCTCCAGCCCTTGCGCTACGCATGCCGACGGCGCAGTGGACGAGGTATTTGAGGTCTTTGGGAAGGTTGGCGGCGGAGGCGGGCCAACCGGAGAGAGGGAGGAGTTGGCTGCCGTCGATGTGGGCTGTGAAGTATTCATCTTGTTCGCGAACATCGAGAAGGATGCCATCGAAGCCGTCGGCGAGGATTTGACGGAGCTCAAGAGTGGAGATTTCCGGGAGTGGGGTCATTTCTTTTTTATGGGGGAAAGGTTCGCTGATGGTGGCCTTACTGCTGCAAAGGGGGCAACCGGGATCGCGTTTGATTTTAATTTCACGGAAGGTCGTTGAGAGGGCGCGATAATGGATGAGCCGGCCCAGTGGAGGCTCTCCGATTCTGGCGAGGAGCTTGATGGCTTCCATGGCTTGCAGACTGCCAATGATTCCCGGGAGCACGCCCAGGACACCGGCTTCGGTTCACGTTGGGACCGCTCCCTCGGGCGGAGGTTCGGGGAGAAGGCAGCGGTAGCAGGGCCCGCCGAGGTGGGGGGCGAAGACGGTGACCTGGCCCTCGAACTGGAAGATGGCACCGTGGATGAGGGGCTTTTTGAGGAAGAAGGCGGCGTCGTTGGCGGCGAAGCGGGTGGGGAAATTGTCGGAGCCATCGAGAATGGCGTCGTAAGGAGCGAGAAGGTCGAGGCAGTTTTCGGGCTCAAAGCGGCCGGGGAGGAGAACGATTTCCACGTGGGGATTGATTTGCCGGATCCGTTCTCTGGCGCTCTCAAGTTTGGCGGTTCCGACGCGATCGGTGTCGTGGAGAATCTGTCGGTGAAGGTTTGAGAGGTCGACGCGATCGGGGTCAATGAGGCCGATTTTTCCGATTCCGGCGGCGGCGAGATAGATGATTGCCGGTGAGCCGAGGCCGCCCGTGCCGATGCAAAGAATGGAGGAGTCTTTGAGCCGCTCCTGGCCCGCCTGACCGATTTCGGCGAGCATCGTTTGGCGAAGGTAGCGGTTGGCTTCTTCCTGAGTCAGCGGCATGGGGAAACGATGTCTGTCGTTGAGCCGGGAGGCAAGGAACGATTGCCGGAGTTCTGGTAGGGTGCTAGCCTTCGACCGTGAGAGTTGCGATTGTCGCCCATCCCCGGAAACCTGATGCCCCGATGGCGGTGCACAGGGTTCGCAAAAGTCTCGTGAAGCGGGGGATTGAGGTTGTTTTGGAGGAGGAGACGGCGAGCCTGGTTCAGGAAGTGGGAGAACATGATTTTGCCGGGAAGGCTGATCTTGTGATTTCCCTCGGTGGTGATGGCACCTTGCTCGAAACGCTGCATCGCATTGGCCCGACGTCTACGCCAATTGCCGGGGTTAATATTGGAACTCTGGGCTTCCTGACGGCATGCACGGATGAGGAAGTGGATTTGTTGAGTGATCATTTGGCGACCGGAGAGATGAACATTGTGGATCGAAGCATGCTCAAAGTGGAGATGATCGAGGAGGGGGGGCAGGCTCACGAATTTTTGGCATTAAACGAAGCGGTGTTGATGCGGGGTGAGACGGGGCGCTTGGTTTCCTTGGAAGCGCGGGTGGATGGCGAGTTGCTCAATCACTATCGGGCCGACGGTCTGATCGTCGCCACGCCCACCGGGTCGACCGCGTATTCGATGGCAGCCGGAGGGCCCCTTTTAGGGCCCCACGCGGGAGTTTTCGTAATCACTCCGATTTGTCCGCACAGTATGAGCAATCGCTCTTTAGTGGTGGGCGAGAAGTCGGTGATCGAGTTGTCGCCAGCCGGGCACAGTGAAGAGCCCATTCTTTTTTCCGTGGATGGTCGTGATATCCTGCGAATCGAAAAAGACAGCATTGTCCGGGTGAGCCGCCACGAGGAGCGTTTGCGGCTCGTGCGATTACCAGGCCATTCCTTTTACGAAACGCTTCGTAAAAAGCTGCATTGGCACGGAGGGTGACTTTTTTTACTTCGTCTGGAGGGATGAAAGGCCTCCATCAACGGAGAGGGACTGCCCTGTGATCCAAGTGTTGTCCGGGGAGAGAAGAAAGAAAAGGGCGCTCGCGATCTCATCCGCGGTGCCGAGTCTTCCGAGCGGGTGCATGGCTTCGGAGAACTTTCGGGCTGATTCGTTTCCCGTAATTGGAGCCGCCAGGGGAGTGTCGGTCAGGCCGGGCGCGACACAATTCACGCGAAGATTGTTTTTTGCATAGGTCGCGGCGGCGGCGCGGGTGAGGCCGGCGAGACCCGCTTTGGCCGCCGCAATTGCTTCGTGATTTGAGAGGCCCTTTTCGGCAGCGACCGAGGTTACGAAGGCGATGGAACCGCCGGATTTCCCCATGGGGCGTCCCAGCTGCTTCAGAAGGTAAAAGGCTGAATTGAGGTTGGTGTCGATGGTGGCATGCCACTCCTCGAAGGAGGTCAGGTGCGCTGGTTTTAGAAGGATGGATCCGATGCAATGGGCCGCGGCTTCGATGGTGCCGAGTTCGAAGAGAGCTCCGTTGACACAGTTCTCGACTTGATCGGGATTGGTGAAGTCACAGATGAGCGCTTTGACACCGAGCTCGGAAGCCAAGGCCGTGAGCCGGGATTCATTTCGCCCGGCGAGGACAAGGCGGGTGCCGGCAGCCGAAAGTTTTCGGGCCAGGGCGGAGCCAATACCGCCATTGGCTCCGGTGATGAGGGCGGTTTTTGGGGAAGTCATACCTGGATGACCCTAAGCCCGCCAAGCCGGATTCGCATCTTGTTTTTTGTGCCTTCGACTTCGAACCGGAATTGACTACGATCATCGGAGGTGTCCTTAAATCCGACTCCGGGGGATCGCAAAACGGCAGCGCCTACTTCGCACGGGAGGGGATTCCATTGATGTTCGGAGGAAAGGCCAGGAAGGGCACCGTTTTCTGTGAGGCGATGATTCGAATTCTCCAAACTCCGGTTCCGCCGGTTTATCTGTTTGTTAAGTTTCGGAAACCAACTTGAGTTTTGCGTTCCGATGCAGGCTTTTGATGCGGAGCTCTTCGCGGGCCGCTTTCGACCGGCTTCCAATTTCACGTTGATAGACCAGTTGGAGAGGGATCTTTCCCCGGAGATACCGGGCACATTTTGGGCCCTGGGCTTGGTGCTCGGAAATTCGGCGCGCAACATCATTGCTCATGCCGCAGTAGAGGGATCCGTCTCCGCATTGAATCAGATAGACCGACCAGGTTTTTACTGTTTCAGGCATTTGAATCCGGGCTCATTTGAGCAAGGAGTCTTTGGTTGAATTCATCAGCCATGTCGTAGCCGATCCGTCGTAGCTGGAGATTTAAGGCGGCCACCCCAATCAAGCGGGCGGTGTCCCGCCCTGCGGCAACCGGGATCTCGACGAGGGGAACTTTGACATCGAGAATCTGGAGGGATTTTTGTGACATTCCGAGGCGGTCGACTTTGTTTAAGTCCGTCTCGGGTTTTAGTTCCACAACCAGATCAAGGCGTTTTTCGGGACGGATGGCGGAGAGGCCGTATAAGTTGGCGACATTGATGATGCCGATGCCCCGCATTTCAAGGTAACCCCTCGCAAAGTCCTTGGCGGTGGCGGAGAGCTCACTTCCAACCTGCTTTAAATTTACGACATCATCAGCAACAAGAGCTGATCCCTTTTCGAGAAGTCCGATGGCGGTTTCGCTTTTTCCGGATCCGCTCTTTCCCATGATCAGAACACCGATGCCGCGGTAGTCCACCATGCATCCATGGAGAGTTGTTCTCGGTGCAAATTCTTCCTCCAATCTGATGGTGGCAGCATTGAGGACCGACATCGTTTGCCGGGGAGAATGGAGGACGGCAATGTTTCGAGCCCGCGCCACTTCGTGAAGAGTGGGGGAAATGTTGTGTCCCCGGGCAAGAATAAGGCAGGGGAAGTCCTGCTCACAAAGGATGGTGAAACGTTCGAGGCGAAGGTCGTCAGGCAGCTTTTCGAGATAGGAATTTTCAGAATTTCCAAAGACTTGGACCCTCTTTTTCGCGAAGTAGTCAACGAAGCCTGCCAGGGCGAGCCCGGGACGGTTGACGGCGGGTTCCTCGATCAATCGGTCCAAGCCAATCGCCGGTTCTTCAACCGTAAGTTCGAGGTCATCCCCCTGCCGTTCCACAAAGTCCCTAACGGTGATGCTTTTGATGACCTTGCGTTTGCCTCCTGCTGCCATGGGGTGAGCTTAAAGACCGGAGGGAGAATGGCGAGCCGATGTTTTGGCCGCCGGGAGAAGCCCTTAGCTCAAAATTTCGAGAAGCTCGCCGATGCTGTGTTTGCTTTCCAGAGGATGCCGGAGCCGTTTTTTCCGATTGATGGAGTAGACGTTTCGTCGACCTTCTTTTTGGACTTTGAGAACCTTGTCTTCAATTAACTCCGCAAGGATCCGTTGGACGGCCCGTTGGGTGATGCCAACCTCATCCGAAAGGTCCCGAATTCGGGAGCAGGGCTCCCGGGAGAGGCTGACGATAATATGAAAGTGATTGGTAAGAAATGTCCACTGGGGATTGGGGCCGGTTTTATTCTTTGAACTCATCAAGGATCTTTTGTTGGTCTTTGATTTCATGCTTTAAATTTCGTAAGAATTCAAGGAGAGAGAGCCTTGTTTTTCGAAAAGTCCCCGGGGCAACCAGCCATTTTGCGAAGTCTTTAATCTTAAAACGGAATGTCGTCGTCGCTCGGATCGGGCTCGCTGTCAAAAGAGCTATCGAATGAACTTGGTGGGGGATCTTCAGGGGCAGCACCTTGTCCTTCACCGCCACCGCTATTGCCAGTCGACTCCATTTTCCAGGCATTGAGGTTCACGTAGTAGCGGCCCTTGTATTCGTTTCCGCGAATATCGAAGGTGACTTTGAGTTCGTCGCCGATGTTGAAGCTGTTGAGGATGTCGATTTTGTCGCGGACGGTTTCAAATTTCACCATTTGGGGATATTTGCCGTCTGGAACTTCGATGACGAATTCGCGCTTGGAAAAACCGCTTGCGAATGTCTGGGTGTCTTCCAGCACCTTCAGGGTGCCGGTGAGTTCGAATGAGTTGGCCATAGTATTGGGACGTGGGTGTTGTTATTTAAAGTGGCGTTTGATCACAAATTCCTCTTGTTCCCAGACCAATTCGGAATTGGGGAAGAGGTGTTGGTATTGCGGAAAATAGGTATCACCTTCGTAACTGTCAGCCACATGCGTGATGATGATGTCGGTGAGAATGGGCAGGAAAAAGCGATAGATCTGCTCTCCGCCAATAATGAAGACTTGTTGGTCGACCAAGGGGAATTCGTTGAGATCCTTGGGGTGGCGGATGCTTTCGACACCATCGTGGTGCCATGCCGGATCACGGCTGATGACGATGTTCTGCCGGAAGGGGAGCGGCTTGCCAATCGAGTCAAAGGTCTTTCGGCCCATCACAATGGGATGGCCGGAGGTCTGCTTTTTGAAGAACTTGAGATCGTCGGGAAGGTGCCAGGGAATGTCCCCGTCCTTTCCGATCACCCGCTCCGGGGTCATAGCGACTATGGCGGTTAATTTCATACAGCGACAGCAGCTTTAATGTGGGGGTGGGCTTGATAGTCGACCAGTTCAAAGTCGTCGAAGGTGAAAGAATCGATGTCAGTGACCTCCGGATTGATCTGCAATTTAGGCAGGTCGAGCGGCGCGCGGGTGAGCTGCAAACGGGCTTGCTCAAGGTGGTTGGAGTAGAGGTGAAGGTCACCAAAAGAATGGACAAAGTCTCTCGGTTCATAGCCGCAGACTTGTGCGATCATCATGGTGAGAAGGGCGTATGAGGCGATGTTGAAGGGCACCCCGAGGAAGAGGTCGGCGCTTCGCTGGTAGAGCTGGCAGCTGAGGCCGGGGCGTTCTGAATCAGGGTTGTGGACGTAGAACTGGAAAAGGAGATGGCAGGGAGGGAGAGCCATTTCATCGACTTTGCCGACATTCCATGCCGAGACGAGGTGTCGACGGGAGGTGGGGTTGCTTTTAAGGCCTTTGATGAGATCCGCGATTTGGTCAACGGTCGAGCCATCCTCTTTTGGCCAGGAGCGCCACTGCTGGCCATAGACGGGACCAAGGTCGCCGTTTTCATCGGCCCAGTCATCCCAAATGCGTACTTTATTCTCCTTGAGATAGGCGATGTTGGTATCGCCCTTCAGGAACCAAAGCAGCTCGTGAATGATTGAGCGAAGGTGAAGTTTTTTTGTGGTGAGACAGGGGAAGCCGTCGCGCAGGTCGTAGCGGGCCTGACGACCAAAAACACTGAGGGTTCCAGTTCCGGTGCGGTCGCCTCGTTCTTCGCCGTTTTCGAGAACGTCGGTAAGAAGATCGAGGTAGCCTTGCATGATGAAATGATGCTTGCTTTGGTCTGGCTGGCAAGGCCCATCAGTCGTTCGCGCCCGGTTTTCTGCGGTTTTTTTTCTTGGCGCCGTGCTGACGTTTTTTTTCGACGTTTCGAGCCCTGGCCCGCGGCCCCTGTCTGCGATTGCGGCGACGGATTTTTTCGCGGGATTGCTTGCGTGCGACTTTCTTTTTTTCGGCCTCTTCTTCCAGGCGCGAGCAGAGTTCCTCTCGAGCCAGAAAGCGGTTCATTTCACGGGATCGCTCGCGTTGGACCTTGACTTCGATATGAGAAGGCGGGTGCTGAAGGAAAACGCAGGAGGAGGTCTTGTTGACTTTTTGCCCTCCACTGCCGGTACCCCGAATGAATTTCTCCACCAGATCGTCTTCATAGACGCCCAGGGAAGCCATGCGCCGCTCGAGGGCTTCTTTCTTATCCGTTGAGAGCATTGAGGTACCCTTTCACAGCTTTGGTGATCTCCCCCGCAACATCTGCCCGTTGTGTCGCAAACGGGGGGACAAACCAGGGGTAGGAGCCAATGACGTCGGTGATCACTGCGATTTCACCGTCGCAGTGACCGTTGCCGCATCCAATCCCGATGGTCGGCACGTCGAGCTTTTCAGTCAGAAGGCGGGAGGCTTTTGGTAGAACGCTTTCCAGGACAATCGCAAAAACACCCGCATCCTGGAGCGCGAACGCGCCGTCGAGGATGGCCTGAATCTCGTCTTCGGTTTTCCCCTTCTTCTTATAGCCGCCTTCTTCCTTCACCCGCTGGGGAAGCATTCCCAAATGCCCCACCACCGGAATCCCGGCCTCGACGATGGCACGGACTTTTTCGGCCTGGCGAAGGCCGCCTTCGAGTTTGACGGCTTGGGCTCCGGCATCCACGAGCTTCCGCGCATTTGTGAGAGCTGTTTCGGGATCGGGATAGCTATTGATGGGAAGGTCGCCAAGGACAAGGGCGTTTTGGGTGCCCCGTGCCACCGCGGAGGTGTGGTGGATCATGTGGTCCAAAGTGACATGAGTCGTATCGGGGTAGCCGAGCACGACCATTCCGAGGGAATCACCGACAAGGAGAAGGTCGACTCCGGCCTCGTCGAGAAGACGAGCCGTCGCATAATCATAGGCTGTGAGGGCGGAGACAGGGGCCTTGCCCTTCCGCGCACGAAGGTGGTCGGCTTTCTTGAGGAGATTCATGGGTCGGTTTACCACACGGTTTGGATGAGGATGGGTTCCGATTCCCCGGAGTCGAGCTTTCTCAGATGTTCACCCACCGTTGTTTCGTCTCCGGGAAGGACGAGGTGGGGATGGATATCGGCAAGCGGTTTGAGAACGAAGCGTCGATCTGTGAGTCGGGGGTGCGGGAGGGTCAGGATGTCCTCATCCATGACGAAGTGATCAAAATAGAGGATGTCGAGATCAATGGGGCGGGGGGTATTTCTGACTGCCGACGAGGTTCGGCCTAATTTCCACTCGATTCCCTGGGTTGCTTTCAGGAGGTCGTGAGGTTTGCCGACGTAGTCGATTTCAACGACCGCGTTATAAAAGTCCGGCGATTCAGGTGGGCAATCGACGGGCTCTGACTGGTAGATCGAGGATTGCTTGAAGTTGGTGCCGGGAGGCATGAGGTTAACGAGCAAGTCACGCGCTTCGCGAAGATTTGCGAGACGATTGCCAACGTTTGTGCCAAGTGCGATGCCTGTTCGAGATGCCATGAAATGATCTACTTCAGTCCGAGGACATCTTGCATGTCGTAAAGGCCGGCTTCTTTTCCTTGAAGCCAGAGGGCGGCGCGCACCGCACCCGAGGCAAAGGTCATGCGCGAGGAAGCCTTGTGGGTGAGTTCGAAACGCTCGCCTTCCGCCGCAAACATCACGGTGTGATCTCCGACGACATCACCGCCGCGCAGGGTGTGCATTCCGATCTCGCGGGAGGGGCGGGGGCCGACATTGCCCTCCCGGCCGTGGGCCACGTCGTCTTCATAGGAGGTCTGAGTCTCCTCATTAAGAATGTCCAAAAGCGTGCGAGCAGTTCCGGACGGGGCATCGACCTTGTGTCGGTGGTGCATTTCGGTCACTTCGATGTCGAAGGTTTCGTTGCCGAGAATAGCCGCCGCCTTGCGGGTCAAGTGGAAGAGGATGTTGACTCCGGTGGAAAAGTTGGAGGCATGGACAATGGGGATGTTTTTGGCCGCTTCCGCAATTGCTTTTTTCTGCTCGTCCGAATGCCCGGTGGTTCCGATGACCAAGGGGACCTTTTTTTCAAGCGCCGTTGCGATGAGCTCGTCGGTCAGGACGGGAAGAGTGAAATCGATGACAGCGTCGGCACCCGAAAGGGCACCCGCGAGGTCCTCTCCGGAATCGTGGGTGTGGTGGAGGGAGGCGATAGGTTCCGCCTCAATCGCGGCGACAACCGACTGGCCCATGCGACCCGAGCGGCCGGTGACAGAAATCTTCATGGGCGGAGGATTTGTTAGGAAGAGGGGTTTGTCTAGAGCACAAGGCCAATAAAGTGATGAGAACTGCAAATTTCTGGTATGAAGGGCGAGCCTTCGTTAAGCCCCCTTCGTGAGCAAAACACCAGAAACACCCCTAGATGTCGCCGTGGCGCCAGCTGATGCCGAAGTCACTGATTCAGGTTTGGCCTCGAAAGTCCTGATAGCAGGATCCGGTTCGTCACAGCCCGGTCCCCGCGATACCGTGGAGGTTCACTACAGTGGCTGGACGACTGACGGGAAGCTCTTCGACAGTTCGGTGGCACGGGACGAAAAAATCTCTTTTCCACTCAATGGGGTCATTGCCGGTTGGACCGAGGGTCTGCAGCACATGGTTGTGGGCGAAAAGCGCCGTTTTTGGATTCCTGCCGAGCTTGCTTATGGTGAAAAGCCTTCCCGTCCCGGTGCTCCCTGCGGGAATTTGACCTTTGACGTTGAGCTTTTTGGCATTGAAAGCGCGCCCGAGGCTCCTGCGCTGCCGGGAAATCTCACTGCTCCCGATTCGGCAGAAAAATCACCCACGGGCCTGGCTTCCGAGATTCTCGAAGCCGGGGATGATGGCGACAAGCCCGGACCGTCCGATATTGTCGCGGCCCATTTTACGGGATGGCTTGAAGACGGCACTCTTCTTGAGAGCACGGTCGTGAACGGGAAGCCGGCCCAGTTTAAACTCGATCAGGTTTCGATCAAGGGGTGGGTCGAAGGCCTGCAGCTCATGACGAAGGGAGAGAAACGGCGATTCTGGATTCCTGCGTCCCTTGGCTTTGGGGAGAATCCTCCTCCGGGTGCTCCTACCGGGAACCTCATCTTTGACTTTGAGCTTCTGGAGTTCACAGGAGAGCCCAAGCCTTCCGAGCCCATTCCTGCTCCCGATGATGTCGCGGCGACTCCCGCCGATGCCGTGACCACGGGCTCCGGGCTTTCCTCCAAAGTGCTCTCGAAAGGATCAGGCAGTGACCACCCATCCGGGAGCGATGAAGTGCTTGTTCACTATACGGGCTGGACCACCGACGGAAAGATGTTCGATAGCTCGGTGGCCCGCGGTGAGCCGATTTCATTTCCGTTGAATGGCGTGATCGCAGGATGGACCGAGGGTGTGCAACTCATGGTTGAAGGCGAGAAGCGACGTTTTTGGATTCCTGGAAATTTGGCTTACGGTGAAACTCCGAGCCGTCCGGGAGCTCCTTCCGGAACTCTCGTTTTCGACGTCGAGCTCATCAAGATCGGCGCTTAGAAAAAGAGTCGTTCTTCGTATTTGCGGCCCGGCGGGAAGTGCGTCAGTCTCCGCCCGTGCCTGAAATGATTGATATCGGCTGGGTTATTGGTGGACTGGTTCTTCTCTACTTTGGAGCCGAATGGCTTGTCAGAGGATCCTCCGAGCTTGCGATTCGTTTTGGGATCAGCCCCTTGGTGGTTGGTCTTACCGTGGTTGCTTTTGGCACCAGTGCCCCGGAGCTGGTCGTCAGCGTGAAGGCTAACCTGGATGGTCAGGGAGGAATGGCGATTGGTAACGTCGTCGGTTCCAATATCTGCAACATTGCCCTCGTTCTTGGAGTGGGTGCCGTTATTTTTCCCATCGCAATTCAGCGTCAGGTGATTCGGCGGGAGATGCCGATCCTTCTGGTTGCCTCAACCGTTTTTCTTTTGATGATGCGGGATGGCGTGATCGATCGACTCGAAGCGGGCGTTTTATTCGGGGGTATTTTGCTCTACATCATCACGAGCCTGGTTGAAGCCAAGAAGGAAGATCCCAATGAATCCGACGAGATTCCTCCTGAAGTCATTGAAGCCGCTCGTAACAGTGGGCGGGGGCGTTTGTTTTTTAATATTTTTCTGATCATCGTGGGAGGAATCACCCTTGTGATCGGAGCTGATCGCATGGTGGTTGGGGGTGAAAATATCGCCCGCTTTTACGGGGTCCCCGAGGCCATCATTGGTCTCACTTTGTTTGCCTTTGGAACGTCACTTCCAGAGCTGGCAACCTCGGTTGTCGCCGCCATCAAGAAGCAGGGTGATATCATTGTGGGCAACGCGGTGGGATCTTGTATCTTCAATCTACTCGCGGTGGTAGGCATGGCGGGATTGATCGCTCCGTTGGAAGGTGTCGGAGTGACCCCCTTCCACTATTTGGTCATGCTGGCCGCGGCAGTCATCCTCATGCCCATGATGTGGCATCGCATGAGGTTGGATCGCTGGGAAGGGGTGCTCCTTGTGCTCGGTTATTTAGGCTTCACCGCCTGGGTGGTGATGTCGTGATCCTGGTTGGTAAGGTTCGCTTTTCTCCACTAATCCTGTTTTTCCAGGAGAGTTTCGAGAGGTCTTTCTGGTAGCGATCATTTGGAATTCTCCCAGAGTTTGCTTCTTGTGACGCGCATGGCGCTGTAGCTTAACGAAGCCGTGAAAATTATTTTGATCATCCTTCTGTCGTTGAAGGTTTCCGCAACACCGCCCCCCGGGCTGCTGATAGGAGGGCCTGTTCCGGACTTTTCACTGGCGAATATTTCAACAGGGGATGAGAAGACGGTCCGTTCTTACCTTGGGGAAAAGACCATTCTCCATATTTTTGCTTCCTGGTGAGCGGGCTGTCGAAAGCGGGTGCCGGTGTGGCATGCCAGAACGGAAGAATTGGTGAAGAAGGGTAAACTGCAATCTCTCGGAATGGTGCAGGAACAGCATCCGGATCGGGCGGCTCTTTATATGCAGTGGCAGAAGATGGATTGGCCGGTGTTGGCTGATCCTTTTAATCTTCTCGGAGTCAAGGTGGTGCCGATCACGCTGCTGGTGGATGGTTCCGGGATCATTCGATACAAAAATCCTTCGGAAAAAGATCTGAAGTCATTTATCTCGGCTCGCTATCCGCGGACCATGATTGAGGAGGTCGATTATTCCTTCGATGGTAGCCTTGAAGCGCGCGAGAAGGCGCTGGCGGAAGACCCCAAGAACCCGGTGGCGCATTTCCGATACGGAGTGGCGCTGCGCCAGCGTTTTGATTCGAATGAGCGGAAATTCCCGGATTTTGGAAGCGCGATTGCTTCCTGGCAAAAGGCGTTGGAATTACAACCGGACCAATACATCTGGCGCCGCCGGATTCAGCAGTATGGGCCCCGGCTTGATAAGCCCTATTCCTTTTACGATTGGGTGAATGAGGCCCGGAAGGATTTGAAGGAGCGGGGTGAAGAGCCCCACCACCTCGTCGCCGAACCAGGAGGGTCGGAATTTGCCTATCCTGAAAAGGGGGGCGCGGGGGAGGCCACTCAAGCAAAGCATCCCGATCCGGAGGGGAAGGTTCCTCTCGACGGGAAAAAACTGGTCACCTCTTCTTTGGTTATTGTGCCGTCGACAAAAGGTGACGGGGCGGCCTTGCGGGTTCATCTTCGCTTTCAACCCTCGGTTTCAAAGAAGGTCCACTGGACCAATGACGCCGGGAATGTGAGTTTTCATTTTGGCTCCCAGGACGGCTATACCATTCACGATCTGCAAGCTCCCGGGAAACCTCCAGCCGTTCCTACGAGCGCGGAGGAGAGGGGAATTGAGTTTGAAATCCGGCCTGTTAAAGGGGAAAAGTTGCCTGCCAAGATCGAAGGAGCGGCCTACTACGCTGTGTGTGAGGGAATTGAGGGTGTTTGCCAGTTTTTAAGGCAGCCGGTGATAATTAAAGTGCCCCGGTAGTTGGAAGGGCTGAGGCGTGATGACTTTGCTCGCTTGCGAAAATCGGGCGGATGGTATGAAGTCTTCCCCGTGCTTGATCTGCTAGCAACTTATGTCCACGACTTTGACCCCGTCATTTTTTCGATCAGCGAGAAAATCAAACTGCGTTGGTACGGGCTATCCTATGTGCTCGGTTTCGCAGCAGCCTACTACATTCTCTTGGGGCTGGCCCGGCGTGATCTTTGGGTGGTGGCCGAGGAAAAGGTTGGAGACGTGGTGACTTACACTGCGATTTTTGGCGTCTTCCTGGGAGGGCGCATTGGCTATGTGTTGTTCTATATGCTCCCTCGTCCGGGAGGGCTGGATCAGATTCTTGAAAATCCGCTCACAATCATTGCGGTTTGGGACGGGGGAATGGCGTCCCACGGGGGGATTCTAGGGATCATGTTCTTCACGCTTTTCTATGCGTGGAAGCATAAGCTTTCATGGCCTGGGGTGGGTGATGGATTTGCGATCGTGGCGCCGTTGGGCGTGTTTTTTGGGCGGATTGCCAACTTCATCAACGGGGAGCTTTATGGAACGGTGACCGATGCCAATAAGTGGTGGGCCGTAAAATTTCCCAAATCCCTCTATGAAGGAGATCGCGAGAACCTACAGGCAGCCCTGCGTCAGGCCGCGGTGGCCGATCCCGATAAGGTGGGACCGATTCTGGAGCCCTATGGGCAACTCGATGGATACTTTGCGTTGCCAAGAAGAGTTTTTGAAACGCAACTGGAACCCATTGCGCGGGAGAATCCCGAAGTGTTACAGGCTTTGGCTGATCACACGCCGGCAAGGCATCCGTCACAACTTTACGAGGGAATTCTTGAGGGTCTCCTGGTCTTTCTGGTGCTCTATGTGGTTCGGGTGAAATTCCCGAAACTCTGGCATGGCGTGATCTCGGGAGTGTTTTTTATTCTCTATGCCATCTTCCGGATCGGGGTGGAAAATGTCCGCCAGCCCGATGCCGAGGAAATCTTCGGAGTGACCAAAGGGCAGTTTTATTCCTTTTTTATGATCGCGATCGGAGTGGGATTCCTGATCTATGCCTGGAAGTCGAAGAAAAGCCTTAGCTCCACTTAAGCGGTCCTTCGTGAGACCATTTCTCCTCGCCGAAGCTTTGGATGCGGTGGCCCATTGAGTGGGCCAGGGTCATGAGGAGGCGGTTATGGGGAACCTTTTGTCCGACGTCGTGAAAGCCGGGCTGGTTGGTTGCCTCTCCGCCCACGAGGACGATCGGAAGATCATCGAGAGTGTGGGTGTTGCCTTTTCCAAGCTCGTTGACCCAGACGATGGTGGTGTGGTCGAGCATGTTGCCGGCCTGGCCGGTCTCGGGAGTCTCCTTGAGCTTTGTGGCGAGGTAAGCGAGTTGTTGGGCGAACCAAATATTGATTTTTTCGAGCTTTTCCTGAGCTCCTTGGTTCTTGTCGGGTTCGTGACTCAATGAGTGATGCCCTTCATTGATGTCGAGCCACTTCATGCGGGCCTGCCCAACCGAGCGCATGAATTGAAGGGAACCAATCCGGGTCATATCATTGGCCATGGCATTGACGAGAAGGTCCATCTGCATGCGTGCCAGTTGGGGAGTGTTATCGTTCACGAGTTCGATATTGGGGTCGAGCTCGGGTTCCGGATGGGCAAGATCACCGCTTTGCGCGGCATCGGCCATCTCACGTTCCATTTCGTGAACGAGCGTCATGTGTTGCTCCAGAAGAGCACGGTCTTCGGCTGAGAGCTTTTGGGAGACCTGCTTAAGATCAGAGCCGAGGGAGTCGAGCACCGAGGCATAGGTATCCCTGTCTTTGGACTGACCGTAAAGCTTGTCGAGCATTTGGTAGGGGTCATCAAGCGGTGCCAGAGGCTGATTGGAGCCGGCATAGCACATGCGGGTCCAGGGATCCGCTCGATCAGGCACGGCAACTCCGATTTCAAGTGAGCCAAAGCGGGTGCGGGTCTCCTTGTTGTTTTGGAGGAAATTTTTGATCTCCTGGTCGATGGAAATGCCAGAGGCCCAACCGGCGGGGCTGTCGGATCCCCCCTGGATGTTCCCGGGATGGAGACGGGCACCGGTGAGGAGGCAGGACATCCCACGCATGTGGCGGTCGCCATCGCCACCGACGCGGTTTGAGATTCCTTTGAGAACAGTTACCTGCTTTTGAAAAGGGGCGAGAGGAGCAAGAATGGAAGAATTGGCGAGATTGCCATCCTTCGAAGGCCAAAACTTTGCAGGGACAGTTCCATTCGGCGAGAACATGAAAATGAGCCGCCTTTTGACTCCACCAACATGAGTGGCGGCGAAGGAAGGAAGGCCGGAGACGAAGGGGAGCGCTCCGGCGGTGATACCGAGGTCTCGAAGAAATTGGCGTCTGGAAGTCATTGGCTGTGAGGAATCTGGTTTATTATACGGCCCTTTGACTGGAATTCTACATGGAAAATGATATTCCCGGGCTATGCCATCGCCCCGACATGGGCTTCGACTCCGGCAGACAGCCCTTCGAGAGAATAGCCACCTTCCAGAACTGAGACGATACGCCCGTTGGCAAATTCATCGGCAATCCCCCGCATCCACTTGGTAAGGGTTGTGTAATCCTGATCAAGTAAGCGAAACTGTCCCAAAGGATCGCCGAGACGGGAATCGAAACCTGCAGAGATCATCACAAGTTCGGGCTTGAATTTCCTCATCGCGGAGATGAACCGGTCGTCAATCCTCCCGCCGATTTCATCCATCGCCGATCCGGCTGGAAGGGGCGCATTCAAGGTGAAACCGCGGCCTTTCCCCGTTCCCAATTCTTCCTCGAATCCGGTGCCGGGGAACCAGGGTGATTGGTGGGTGCTGCAAAAGAGGACCGTTTCATCATCGTAGAAGATGTCCTGGGTTCCGTTCCCGTGATGAACGTCCCAGTCGAGGATAGCGACCTTACCCACTCCGAACTTTCGCTGGGCGTATCGGGCTCCGACCGCGATGTTGTTGAAGACGCAGAAGCCCATTCCCCGGTTTGGGGTCGCGTGATGCCCCGGAGGCCTGACGGCACAGAACGCGCGTTTGGCACGATCGGCCTTTTCAGCGAAGACTTCATCGACAGCGGCGCAGACTGCTCCCGCGGCGTGAGAGGCGACCATCCAGCTATCGGGACAGACTGCGGTATCGCCCGTGGAAAGTTGGTCCGCTCCGGAGAGGATCTCTTTTTCCGCCAACGCAAGATAGGCCCCTTCGTGAACGGCTGACAATTCATCGAATCCGGCTGCCCGCGATTTGATGGCTTTCATTTTGGAACCAAGGCCGGTCTTGTCGAACATCGCGGTGACGGCTTGGTAGCGGGCAAAGTGTTCCGGATGCTGCCCGGTGAGGTGCTTGGTGTAGAGATCGTCCAGAACCAAGCCAACTTCCGGAGACAATGCGTCGCTCATCCCGGCATCATGAGGGTTCGCCTCCGTGAAACAAGCCGTGACCGTGGAATCTTGCCGACGGGTTACTCAATCTTTTTAGGAATCGTTTCCTTCACCATTGTCACCATGGTGCTCCGGATGTGGAAGCGGGTGTTTTTAAAAAACTCGTGAAGGTGATCCATTGTTCCAAAGCCATAAGCATTGGTGGATTGCTGGATGAGATGGTGGAAAAGGTGTTTTAGGAACGCCCGGTGCGCGCCCGGGGATTCGACGGCCAGTTTGGCGAGATCATTGGGTCCGGTGATTTTCACGGTTTCACTTTCCTCTGTTTGGTAGTCGCTGACGGTGTTGATGGGCTTGTTCTTCTCGTGGGTGCGGAAGCGGCCGATGGCATCGAAGTTTTCGAGACTGAATCCCACCGGGTTGATGATGGAGTGGCAGGCCATGCAGTTTTCGTCTTTGGTGAGATTGGTGACTTTTTCGCGCATGGTGAGGTGTGGTTTGAAATCGGCGTCCTTGAATTCGATGGCGTTGGGCGGAGGCTTTAGAAATCGTCCGAGGACGTTGCGGCTGAGATAGACACCGCGGTGGATGGGCGAGGTTTGTTTGTGGTAGGAAAAGGCGGTGAGAACGTATGGGTGGGTGAAGAGCCCGGCTCGCTTTTTGTCCGAAGTCAAAAGGGGCTCGAAGGAATTCGTTTTCGGTTTTGGTGCGCCATAAAAGTCGGCGAGGCGCGGATTGAGATAGAGTTTGTCCTCGGTGAAAAGGCGGCGGTAGTCGGACTGCTCGGACCAGACGACGTTGTCGATGAAGAGATCAAGCGAGGTGCGGAGATCGGCGATGATTTTTTCGTCAAACCCCGGAAAGAGATTGGGATCCTTGTCGAGGTCTTCCTTTTCGGAGAGGTTGAGCCAGTGGTGGAAAAAGCTGTGGAGTTTGGCCTTGGCGCGGGGATCTCCCATCATGTTCCAAAGTCGATCCTCGATCTGTTTTGGGTTGGAAATATCGCCTTTGGATGCGGCATCAAGGAGCGGTTGGTCCGGGACGGAATCCCAAAGGGCCAGTGCGAAATGAGCGGCGGTGGTGAAGTTGTCAGGCTCGCCTTTTTCGTTCCGGTTGAGCGAGGGGTAAAGGAAGTAGGGAGAAGTGAGGGTGAGCATGAGGGAGCGCTTGGTGGCGGTCTCGTAATCATCGCCGGCTTTGGCGAAGACATTGTCGATATAGGTCTTACGTTGGCCTTCGGTCAGAGGTCTTGAAAAGGCCCGGAAAGCGAAATCGGAGCAGAATTTTTTAAGCTTCTCAGGCCGATCAGGCTGATCGGATTTGGTCCGGGCGAGCTCGTCGATGTCATCAAAAATGAGGCCGGTTGCTTCGATCGCGGCATTGGTAATGGCTTCCTTCCAGGCTTTCGAAATCGAGGAGCCCCGCTCGTAACCGAGTGAGGCATCGTCGGCCGGGAAGGGCGTGGAGATGAGAGCCGCTTCACGTGAGCCGTCGACGAAAAGGACGCGGGAGGGGACAGGTTCCCAGGTGCCGTGAGGAGGTTTCCAGTCGAGGGAAAGGGATGACTTTTCTTCCTTGTAGCAGACAAAGTCGATCACGATGGAAATTGCGTGTCCTCCGAGCAGGAAGATGGGGGCTTCGACCGATCGCATTTGGTTTCCGGAGGAGACCCATGCGTCGATAAACGCATCATTTTTTTGGCCCGGTTCATTGAGAAAGACGCGGACTCCATTGGGGGTGTTGACCCGGAATTGGTAGGTCCCGGTTTCGGGAGGGAGAATAGAGCCGGACCAGTAGATGGCGTGTGCTTTGGGATCGAGGCCTTCGATGCCGTGGTTCTTGTGAATGTCAAAGATGATGATGGGATCGACCCTTTTCACCAACTCCTTCTTACGATTGTTCATCTTCTCCTTTTGGTAGTAGTGACCGCGGAGACCGTTTTCGCCTCCCATCCAGGCGCGCCCCCGGAAGGACTGCACGATGTCGGTGATGGAACGCCGGTGTTGCTGCTGCGTGCGGCGAAGGAAATCCTTGCGGACCGGTTTGATTTTGGCCTGGGCCTCCGGCGAGTAAAAAGCCGCGTGGATGTATTCGGCAACCCGGAGAGCATCGTCGTCGATGACGGTGTCTTCGTCATCCTCCGGCATGGTGCGGTGGATGTATTTTGCCAGGGAGGCGATGGATTTTTTCCCGACGAGGGCTTCGTCGTACTCATTGGCGACGCCTTCACCCCTGTCTCCATGGCAGGAGGCACAGTGTTCGGTGTAGATTTCAGCTCCGCGATCCCCGTTTGCAGGGATGATGGCGAGGAGGCTTAGAAAGATCCAAAGACGCATGCTTCCATTACGGGAGCGAGTTATTTTTGTTTCACGAGATCGTAGAGCGGGAGTTTATTGCGTTCGCTTGGGGTACGGTCGTTTTTGAAAGTGGTTTCAAGCCGGGTCACGATTTCGGGGTGGTTTTGGGCGAGGTCGTTGGCTTCGGCGGGGTCTTTTTCAAGGTTGTAGAGCTGCCAGTCGCCGGGTGTTTTGGTTTTCGCCTTTTGGCGGACGGCTTTCCACGGGAAGTCGATGACGGCAAGTTGTCCGCTGTAGCCATGAAATTCCCAAATCATGGGCTTGGTGCGTTTGAAGGAACCTTTGGTGAGCGCGGGAGTGAGATCGGTGCCGTCGAGATCCTTGGGTGCTTCGGTTTTGGCGATGGCGCAGAAAGTGGGGAACCAGTCGGGGAAGTAGGAAGGGGCGGAAGTGGAGGTGCCGGGCTCAATCTTTCCAGGCCAGCGGACAATGGCAGGGACGCGGATTCCGCCTTCATTGACGGAGCCCTTCCAGCCCCGGAGGCCGGCGGTGGAGTTGAAGAAGGGGGCATCTACCCCGCCGATGTGAAATTTTGGATCGCGGCCGGGATGGGTGGTGCCGTTGTCGGAGGTGAAGACGACGATGGTGTTGTCATCGAGACCGAGCTTCTTGAGTCGGTTGAGGATCGTGCCAACATGCTCGTCGAGATCGGAGATCATGGCGGCATAGCCCGCTCGCGGGCGCGGGTGGGGGATGTATCCGTTTTGTCCGCGATAGGGGCCTTTTTCTTCATCCCACTCCTTTGGATAGCGGTCGATCCATTCCTGGGGCGGATGCATCGAGACGTGGGGTTCGACGAAAGGGAGGTAGAGGAAGAAGGGCTTGTCCTTGTTGGAGTCGAGGAATTTGAGAGCTTCTTCAAGAATGCGGTCGGGCGCGTAAGTTTGATCGCGGTAGTCGTCGGCCTTCACTTCCCCCTTTGGCTTGCGGGAGTGACCGGGGATGGGGTTCTTGTTGATGGTTTCGGTTTTTTCGTCGTCATCCAGGAAGGGGGGGAAGAAGGAGTGGGCGTTGCGCTGGCAGTTGTAGCCGTAGAAGCGAGCGAATCCCTGCCTGATGGGGGAGCCGGAGGTGTCGGTGGGGCCGAGACCCCATTTCCCAAATCCTCCGCTGACGTATCCACCTTTTTGAAGGGCTTCCGCAAGAGTGACCGCTTCGGCGGTGATGGGCCATTGACCGGGGAATTTGCGACCGTTTTTAGAATCTCCGTTTGAACGGATTTCAGCATTTCCGAGGTGGCGGCCGGTGAGGAGGACGCAACGAGCGGGAGCACAGACCGGGGCGCCGGTGTAGTGGTGGGTGAATTTGATCCCTTCGGTTGCGAGTCGGTCGATATTGGGAGTTTTGATTTTCTCCTGTCCGTAGCAGCCGAGTTCTCCGTAGCCGAGGTCATCGGCGAGAATAAAGACGATATTGGGCTTCTTTTCCCCGGAGGAGGCAAGGAGAGCGGTGGAGAGGAAAGGGATGAGCCATTTCATGAGAATGAAGGTAAGCATGGATACGGGGGAAATGAACTTTGAATTTTGAGATGTCGGACATAAGAATCCGGTATGCGAAAACGAGCAGGGGAAGCGCGGGACAATCGACATGCCAGGCCGCGGGGAGAGAGGGAGGCCCGTCCCCGGGGTGAAGGGGATCTCATTGATATCCTCGATGCAACCGAATCGCCGCTTTTGCTCATTCTTGATTGTGTTCAGGATCCGAACAATCTCGGTGCCATTTTGAGAACGGCCGACGGAGCCGGGGTGGATGCCGTGATTGCTCCGAAGGACAAGGCGGTTGGTCTTACGGACACGGTGCGCCGGGTCGCGGTGGGAGCTGCGGAGAGTGTTCCCTTTGTCAAGGTGACCAATTTGGCCCGGACGATGAGGGATTTGAAAGAGAGGGGGATTTGGATCGTCGGAACTTCGGATCAGGCGAGGCAATCCTTGTATGAGACAGACATGAAAGGACCCATTGCCATTGTGATGGGACGGGAAGGAGAGGGAATGCGGCAGCTCACCGAAAAGGAATGCGATTTTCTCATTAAATTTCCAATGAAGGGGAAGGTGGATTGCCTGAATGTGAGTGTCTCGGCGGGAGTGTGCCTTTATGAAGCAGTGAGACAGCGGGAGCCGTGAGAACCCGAATCATTTCAGATCTCCATTTGGGGCATTCAGCGTCTCGTCTGAAGAATCCGATCATGTTGGAGCCGATGCTGGAAGGCGTCGGCCGCCTTGTTCTTGCCGGAGATATTTGGCAGCAGCGAAAGATCGGACCGGGCAGGGAAGCGGCAAGGCGGCTGTTCGATGACTTGCTTGAACTTGCAGGTGAACGAGGTGTTTCGGTGGATGTGCTCAGGGGCAATCATGATCCGGAAGGAGGGGAGGGGGTGAGCTGGTTGGCGGGTCGTGAGGTTCTCGTGACTCATGGAGATGCCATCTATGATAATGCCACGCCGTGGTCACGGGAGATTGGTCACTATCGTGAGGAAGTGAATGCAATCATCGAGAAGTATGAACCACGGAATCATCTGGCGGAGGCTTGTGCGGACCGGGCCAGGGAAATTGCCCTGACTTTGAAGGTGATACCGCTTCCGAACCTTCCACCGCCATTCAATTTCTTCGCGACCGCCCTTTGGCCGCCAAGCCGGCCCATCGAAATAATCCGTGTCTGGCGGGGGATGGGGGATCAAGGACTCAAGTTCCTGAGGCAATCCGGTGAAGGCGCGAAGGTTTTGGTTTGCGGGCACTTCCATCGGGCCGGGATCTGGGAAGGTGGCGGGAGGGTGATGATCAATACCGGTTCGTTTATGAAAGGGAGCCGCCCTTGGGCGGTTGACGTGAGCGACTCGAACCTGACTGCGCGGGAGATTTTATTGGCAGGGGAGGTGTTTGTTCCGGGCGAGGTCAAAGGTCGCTGGATTCTCTCCGTCTGATCGTTGGTCTTGAGCCTGAAGAAACGGGACTTTAGGCATTGATATTTCTTTTCGCGACGATGTCCTCGTTTTTTTGGAAGAGTTCACGCCGGGGTCAAAAAATTCCGATGGCGGAAGACAGTGAGAGACAGGTCGGTTCTCCCTTTTTGACGAGACTCTTCCCTATCGTGGACTTGGGGAAGTCTGCGATCACGGTGGCCAAGCCTGCCGAGCGGGCGTCGGGAACTCGAATAGAACCTTGGTATTTTTTTCCACCCCAAGGGTCGTGGTAGGTGACGATAAACGAGGTGGCTTTCTTGGGAAGCTTGGCCGGAAATCCGGTGAGGACGAGGTAATGTCGTTTGACGGCAAGCCAGCTTTTGGTCGAGGAGCCTTTAGGGGCCCGCCACGCCACCCGCCGCACGCGGAGAACGGGAGGGAGACCTTTTTTCAGAGACATCGCGAAACGGTGATGGATACGCTTAAGAAGTTCGAGATCGCTTTCGCGGGGTTGTTTAAAAAAGATCTCCTGCTTTACCGTTCCCATCCAACCTTCGCTGCGGATTTCATTGGCCATGTCGGCCAGATCCGTTCCGCTCACTCCGAAGCGTCCGTTCCATCGGGCTCGTTTGGGATCGAGACGAGATCCACGTTTCCCAAATTGATAGATGATCTTTTTGATTTTGGCGGTGTCGGAGTCCCCTTCAATCTTTCCGATGGACTTTCGCCACTTTTCTCCTCCTGACCGGAAGGCGTCGAGGAGGCAGGCCGGGCCACAGGCATTGCCATCGGTGCGAAGCTGATTGACGGGTGGTGAGTTGGGGACGGGAACCGTCAGCCAGTGCGCACTGGCAATCGACGAAAGGAGGACCAGAACGATGACGGCAATTCTAGGGGCCATTTTCAGGGACGGTGATCACTTCATTGCGAGAGTCATTGGCAGGTTTGGCATCGCGATTCCCGGTCGAGAGAGTGATGTCGCTCTTAACCGTCAGTTGTCCTTCTTCCATGAGCAGTCCAAGACCTGCCGGGATGGTGATGACCTTCCGTTCATTCGGCTGTAAGGACTGAATCGTGACGGGATATTGATCTCCTGCGATGCCGATGTTTACGGTGGATTGATAGAGTGGTTCGGTTCCCCGGTTTTCAATGCTGACCTGTAATCCGGATGAGCGGTTATCCTCTGTCGGGAAGAGATAGGTTTGGGATGCGACGGCCAGGTCTTCAATTCCGGGGGTGTTTCGTTGCATGGCACGGCCGACATCAATCATCCCAAGCCCATACTGCGGATCTGCACCCGGAGTTCCGGCTTCGTTGGTGTAGGTTCTCAAAATCTCAGTTGCCATCCGGGCGGTAATGGGGGTGGGGCTTTCCGACATGATGGCGGCCACGGCTCCAACCGGAAACGCAACAGAACCGGAAGTCCCGGTAAAGGAAGTGATGTTATCACCGGGAAATGCGGCCTGCACTTCAAGCCCCGGTGCCGTGAAGGCGAGATCATTGTCAGCGTTGGAGAAATTCAAGTGCTGTCCCAGGGCATCGACCGCTCCGACGGAAAAGACATCCGGGTCTCCCGCGGGGTAGGCGGCATTTGCGGATCCTTCATTTCCGGAGGAGGCGAAAATCACGGCGCCACGTTCCGTGGCATAGTCGACAGCCTGACGAACCAGAGGGCTATCTCCTTCTGATCCAAGAGAGATATTGATGATCTGAGCCCCGGCATTCGAAGCTTCGATGATTCCCTGGGCGAGGAGAAAGGAACTGGAGTAGCCGGTCTCGTCGGCCACGCGAACCGAGATGAGATCTGCGGCAGGTGCGACGCCCTTCATATTGGGGTGGTTTCCCGCGATCAGGGAGGCGACAGATGTTCCATGGCTGTTTGCTTCGACTCCTTCCGTCAGTTCGACGAGGTTGATGTGGCGAATATTTTCACTCAGGGCGAGATGGGGAAGGATGCCGGTGTCGATGACCGCGATCTTCACTCCACGGCCCCATTCGGAATTATCCACGGTGATCCCCAGAAATTCCAGAGCACTGTTGTTGAAGCCCACGATGCCGGTTTGGGGGGCTACTTCACGAAGTTCCGGGACGGATACGGGATAGTTGAATTCCAGATCGCCGGGTTCGAGTCCCAAGCCGTTGAAATCTGCCAGACTGTCGAATCCGAGGCGAACAGCCCGGAGCCCGTCGATTTGACCAAGGTTGCGGATTTTGGAATTGGCGAGTTTTTCGAGAAATCGTCGATAGGCGTCCTCGCTTGCGAAGGCGATGATGCGTTCGTATGGGATGGCATTGGGGTCGAATTTGGGGTCGCGGTCGGAAGGTTCCCGGATTTTTCGGTCACTTGTGGGGTTGGGGGCTACCGGTTCGACGATTTGCTTCACCATCCTTGATGGTTCTTTTGTCGAGGAATCGTCGCCCGAAGTGCTCATGAGGAGCCAGCTCAGGAGAAGTCCGATGACGAGGGCGAGGGCAGCAATGAGAATGCGGGGAGACATCTGGGATGAGGTTAGTTTAAGAAACCCCATTGCGCGAGAAAAGTTGCTTGGCATCTTTAAGCGGGGATGGGTTTGGGATGGCACCGTCATCGCACCCCTCCTTCAAATATTGGTGTTTTTTTTAAAAAGACTCGTTTAATATAACACAAAGATGAACAAACTTACTACGAAATTACAGGAAGCTCTCCAAAGCGCGCAGCAACTGGCCCTTCGGTCGGCTCATCCCGAGCTAAGGAGCACGCATCTTTTGCTGGCCCTTCTTCAGCAGGAAGGGGGGATTATGACTCCCTTGGTGGAGAAGGCGGGTGGAGATCTCACCGCGTTGAAGGCTTCCGTTGCATCAGCGCTTGAGGCGGAGCCCCGCGTTCAGGGGGCCGGATCGCAGCCCCAAATGAGTTACGGGCTTCGGAGTGCTCTTGATCAAGCGGACCAGATTCGCGAGAAAATGGGGGACGATTTCATGAGCGTGGAACATGCTGTGCTCGGAATCTTAAAAGATGACTCGCCAGCCGGAAAGTTGCTCAACGATGCCGGAATGACTTCCGAAAAATTTGAAAAGTCTTTGAAAGAGATTCGCGGTTCGCAGCGGGTGACGGATGAAGATCCGGAGGGGAAATACCAGACTCTTGAGAAATATGGTCAGGATCTGACTGCGAAGGCACGGGAAGGGAAGATTGATCCGGTCATCGGACGTGATGAGGAAATCCGACGAGTCCTCCAGGTTCTTTCACGGAGAACCAAGAACAATCCCGTTCTCATCGGTGAGCCGGGCGTGGGTAAGACCGCCATCGTGGAAGGACTGGCCCGCCGAATCGTCAGTGGGGATGTGCCGGAATCGATGAAGAACAAGCGTCTCATTTCCCTCGATCTGGGCGGCATGGTTGCCGGGGCCAAATATCGTGGTGAGTTTGAGGATCGCTTGAAGGCTTTTCTCAAGGAAGTGACCGAATCGGAGGGCGAGATCATTCTTTTCATCGATGAACTGCACACCATCGTGGGGGCGGGAGCGAGCGAAGGTGCCGTTGATGCGGCCAACTTGATGAAACCCCAGCTTGCACGTGGTGAACTGCGTACAATCGGAGCCACGACTCTTGATGAATACCGGAAATATGTGGAAAAAGACGCCGCTCTGGAGCGCCGATTCCAGCCGGTCAAGGTTGGTGAACCCAGTGTTGAGGATACCGTGGCCATTCTCCGTGGTCTTAAGGATCGCTATGAAGTCCATCACGGAGTGCGAATCAAGGACAGCGCCATTTTGGCTGCGGCCTCTATGAGTGATCGTTATATCTCAGACCGTTTCCTGCCTGATAAGGCGGTGGATTTGATTGATGAGGCGGCATCGCGTTTGAAAATCGAGTTGGATTCCCTTCCGACTGAAATCGATCAGCTCGAGCGTCAAGTGATGCAGCTTGAAATGGAGCGCCAGGCCTTGGAGAAAGAGACTGATGAAGGCTCCCTCAAAAGGCTCGATACGGTGAAGGAGGAAATGGCCAATGTGAAGGAAGAGTCGGCCGGACTGATGGCGCAGTGGCGGAAGGAGAAAGGGAGTATTGATGAAATCCGCGCTTTGCAGGAAGAAATTGATTCCCTTCGCACCGAAGCCGAACAAGCCCAGCGTTTGGGAAACCTCGGGCGTGCCTCGGAAATCACTTATGGCCGGCTCCCTGATGCCGAACAAGCGCTCAAAGATCTTGAAATGGTCCAGGATCCTTCGAGACTTCTTCGCGAAGAAGTGACAGAGGAAGATATCGCCAAGGTGGTCGCCACTTGGACCGGTATTCCGGTGAGCCGTCTTCAGGAAGGCGAGCGAGCCAAACTTGTCCAGATGGAGGAAAGACTTGGGGCGAGAGTGATTGGCCAGCGTCCGGCGGTGGAGGCGGTTTCCAACGCGATTCGCCGGGCCCGGGCAGGCTTGCAAGATGAGGACAGGCCAATTGGTTCCTTCCTCTTTCTAGGCCCAACCGGTGTCGGTAAGACGGAGTTATCCAAGGCGCTCGCCGAATTTCTTTTTGACGACGAAGGAGCGATGGTTCGCATTGACATGTCGGAATACATGGAAAAGCACTCTGTTTCCCGACTCATTGGAGCACCTCCGGGCTACGTGGGATACGAGCAGGGAGGCCAGTTGAGCGAACACGTCAGACGGAAGCCGTACTCAGTGGTTCTGTTCGACGAAATTGAAAAAGCTCATCCGGATGTCTTCAATGCCTTGCTGCAGGTGTTGGATGACGGACGGATTACCGACGGTCAGGGCCGGACGGTGGACTTCAGGAACACCGTGCTGATCATGACTTCAAACATCGGAAGCCAGCATATCATCGATGAATCGAATCCGGAGCAACGGGAGGCGAAGGTCAGGGAAGCCTTGCGGGGACATTTCCGGCCTGAATTCCTGAACAGGATTGATGAGACCGTGATCTTTGATCGCTTGGATCGCTCCGAGTTGGTCAGCATCGTGGCCTTGCAACTGGATCGGGTGAAAGAGCGGCTGGCCAAACAAGGATTGCTTCTGAAACTGAGTGAAGAGGCTGTCGAGTTCATCGGAAATCAAGGATACGACCCGGTTTATGGGGCGCGGCCGCTGAAACGGGCCATTCAACATCACTTGCTTGATCCGCTGAGTCTTTCTCTCCTTGAAGGCAAATTTGTCGAAGGTGATGAAATCACCGTGGGAGTGTCTGATGATGCTCTGATCTTTGAGAACTAATTGAGTCCAAATTAGATGCGCGTCCGGGTTACCCGGTCGCGCATTCTTTTCGGAGATCAGTCTTTGATTCGTTCGATCATCCAGAAGCCACGGTCGCCTTGGGTTTCAATCGGGACGATCATGCGTTCGGTTTTTCCGGTGGTGGTCCGGAGACGGGCGACTTCGCGACCGTGTTTTGGGTTATCCAGGTCCTGACTAAAACGGACGATATAGAGGTGGTTGGGTTTGACGTTGATCACGATGACGGGATGAGTGGGCTTCGCAAAATCAAAGGCAGCGGAAAGACCGGTTCCGGTGTGAGTGATGGGGGAATCTTTTTCAACAGCGAGGCGCCAGCGCGCATAGCTATTGAGATCGACTGATTCGGCTGGGCCTGCGCTGTTTTCAACAAGCTCCATTTCAGTTTCGTAGGCCGTCAGGGTGGGCCAAATTCCGGAGACACCAATATCCGATTTCATGCCGATTCGGGCCTTGGTCGGAAGGACGGTGACGCGTTCCCAGTTGGTGATGTTTTCGATGTCGGCGACGGCTGTTTGCTCGAAGGAAAGGAGCGAGACGCCATCGACGATCGTATGAAGATTTTGAAACCAGGCATTACGGTCAGCGGCATTTACCCAATCGATCATTCCTCCATCGGTTGGGAGCACATCCCAGTCAGCGGCAATGCCGGTGTAAAGTGGAATGTGGAAATAACCGGAGGAATCGAGAAGGTTCCGGGCGTCGGCTAAGATGTCGAGGATTTCGTCGAGTTGTGCGCGTCGGAAGGCCGGGGTCCAAGCAACCCACGAGAAATCCTTTTGAGGGGTGATTTGTAAGCGGAGGGCTTTAAACTTGGAGGCTTCGTCGACTCCCATGGCATCCATGAAATCGATGAAGGAAGATTGAATTTGAATCAGGAGATCTGTTTTAAAGGTCGGGAGATAGGTCTCTTTTCCACGAAAGACACTCTGTGAGTCGATGCAGACATTGTGGAGCTTGGTATTCCAGGCGGCGATCACGGAGGGCTCGGAGACCGGACGATTCGTGTATTCGCCGTAGAGATGGCGAATTTGACGGTTGGAGATGAAGTTGAGGGCTTCGTTTTCCCGGGCGGTATGGCCAACGACGCTGAGTCCATCGAAGATACTGACGGTGTCGTCTTCAAAGGAATTGTGCTCCCAGAACCAGAGTCCGCGATTGCGCAAAGTGTAGCCGAGACCGGTGGTGTCAATGGCGTGGCGCCAGAGGCCAAAATTCTCGATATCGGTGGTCTCGGCGGGTTCCACCAGTGCTTCCAGATCATTGAGAACTCCGTTGAACGCGGGGTAGTCGGGCCAGTAGATATCGGGGTCGGAAACATCTCCGACCTTGGGTTGAATGCCGATACGGGAGAAGCCATCGAGGGCACCTGTGCGTTCGTAGGCCGTGGCAACATCGAGGGCAGGGGCGTTGGTTTTTGAAAAAGTCATGATGGAGAGGCCGGTGAGGACGCTCTTAAGATTAAGGAACCAAGTGTCACGATCAGTGGCGTCGGCCCAAGCGATGGAGCCGGGAAACTTGTCCCAGGTGTAGGGAATATCCGCGTAGATCGGGAATCCGTTGTATCCATTGGCATCGAGATGGGCGCGGATGGCGGTGTAGGTATTCAAGAGATCTTCCAGGAAGGCCCTTCGTACCGCCCCACTTCCAACTTTCCAGGGATTTTGTTGTTGGGGCTCAATATCGAGATGGAGGGCATCGAACTGCTTGGCAGGCTCGGTGATGAAATCGTTGTTAAAGTTGATGAGCCGGTTGGTGACTCTCGTGAGATAGTAGGAATGGTCGGAGGAAGAAACCAGGGAGCCTGCGATCAGGACCTGTGAGTCGATGCGGAGACAATCGAGTTTTTCGTTCCAACTTGCGATGGTCGCTTGCTCGGAGACGGGACGATTTCCGTAGCTTCCGTAGATGCGTTTGACGTGATGGAGTTTGAAGAAAGCCAAACAATCCCGTTCGAGGGTGGGATTTCCGACAACAAGATTGGAGCCGTAAGGGCTGTCAACTTCGTCTCCGGCACCGTCCGGAATGCTGGTGCTGCCCCAGAACCAGAGCCCCCGGTTTGGAGTGGCGGACGCAGTGAAGGGGATGATGAGGGCCAGAAGGAGTGGTTTGATTTTCATGAATTAGGTTCTGATTTCAAGTGAAAGAGCGCTTCATTGGACTTATCGCAGTCGTGTCACATCAATTTCAAATTTGTCTGCTTTTTTCGGTTGGTGTGGTTTTTTCGAGGATTGATTGAGTGTAGATTGGCGGGCATAATTTACGGCCAATGTTAAAATGTTACCTGCTCATGTTTCTCTCTGTGACTGGTTTGGGTCATGGACAAATCATGGAGATTACCGGCCTCGGGGCTCCAGCCCAGACGACAGATTGGCCAAACGGACTTTATCCAGCCGGGAAAGCGGTGGATGGGGATCCTGGAACGTTTTCGCACACGGATGCAGGGACATCCAACAATGCCTGGGAGCTGGTTTTTGAGAATGACTTTGGGATTTCGCGGGTGGAATTGCAGATGCGGGGCGACTGTTGCGGAGGTCGATTGACTGGCGCGATTCTGCGGCTTTTTGATGGTGAGGGAGACTCGGTTTATGACGAAGAAATCAGCGATCCGGGAGTAGGACAAATTACGGTGATTCAAATCCCCCCGGGAGTAAAGGCCCGGAAGATCCGGGTGGGATTGGAGAATGGAGGCACGAACCCGGGATCGACCAATTCCTTGATTCATCTTGGGGAGGTGAGGGTCTTTAGCGGCGAGCCGCCTGCAACGCGTATCAATTCATTTGGGCCTGATCGGGACATGATTGCGTCGGGGGAAGTGGTGACCCTTTCTTGGGCGACTGAGAATGCGGACGAGGTGACTTTGACGGAGACGGGTTCTGTTCCTTCTACAGGAATGGTGATGGTGTCGCCTTCCCGGAGCACCATCTACCAACTCGTGGCGACAAGTGATTTGGGGACGGTATTGAAGGAAGTTGTGGTGATGGTGGACGGGGAACTTCTGCCGCCACGAATCACGGAGTTCATGGCCTCGAATAGTGATACGATTCTTCGGAGTGACGGTTCTTCGCCTGACTGGATTGAGATCTGGAATCCAAATCCGACGGAAACTGATTTGGGGGGATTTCAATTGGTTGATCGCGTGGATCCGGTGTCAATATTTTCGTTTCCCGCGATGACATTGGCGGGGGGAGAATATCTGGTCGTGGATGCCGCCGAGATTGGTGTTGATGGTGTTCCGGCGACCGGTTTTTCTTTGAATCGCTCAGCAGGAAGCGAGTTGATTCTTCGAGATCCGTTGGGGGAGACTTTGCAGTATTTTTCTTATCCAAGACAGCGTGCGGATATTTCGTTTGGTCCCTTCGGAGGCAGTGAATTCTTTTTCACGACACCGACACCGGGCGAGCCAAATTCGGGGAAAGTGGTGGAGGGCTTTGTCGCAGATACTCAATTCAGTGTCCTGCGCGGCTTCTACGGTGCTCCACAGAAAGTAGAGGTGACATCAGAAACATCAAACGCCGAGATCTACGTCACCCTCGATGGGACGGAACCTGATCCTGAAGATCCGGGAGCGATTCTTTATACTGAAGCGATTACGATTTCGACAACGACGGTGTTGCGAGCGAGAGCTTTTAAGGAGGGCCTTGAGCCAACGGACATCGACACCCAGACCTATCTCTTTACGGCGGATGTGGCAGGGCAGTCGTCATCACCTGACAACTTTCCTCCTGCATGGATTCCAAATCTTAATGTGGGCGTACAGAGAAATCCGGTTAAAGCTCTTTCTCATTATGGCTTCAACAGCGGAGTGTTGGGAACGCTTCCTATGAACGATGCCATTGGCGGGAGCTTTGATCTTGAAGATGCCTTGGTGGTAATTCCCACGATGTCTTTGGTGGTGGATGCTGACGAGCTTTTTGACCCGGTGGAAGGGCTTCACATTAATGCGGGGCAGCGAGGGAGGGCTTGGGAACGATTAGCATCAATCGAGTATCTCAATCCCGCAAGCGGCGAGATGCGGCAGGCGAATTGCGGAATCCGGATGCATGGGGGCTGGAATCGTTTTCCGGAGATGTTGAAGAAGTCGTTTCGCCTCTACTTTCGGGCGGAGTATGGCGATGCGAGTTTTGATGCTCCTTTGTTCGAGGATGCCCCGGTGGACGAATATGACCGGCTCATTATGCGATCAGGAAATGGCAAGGCTTGGACCAGTCCCTGGAGGGCGCTGTCGGGATCGGGAAATTCCCTGACGAGAACGACGTACTTTCGCGACCAGCTCGCACGCGATTTGCAAGCGGCGACGGATCAGGATTCGATTCCGGGAACTTTCGTCCATCTCTATATCAATGGTCACTATTGGGGGCTCTACAATCCGGTGGAGCGTCCGGATGAGTTTTTTGCTTCAGGACATTGGGGGGGTGATGATGACGACTATGATGTCATCAAGTGGCAACGCGGAGTGGGTCACCAAGTGGCGGCCGGAAGCGATGAGGGATGGAATGAATTGATTTCTCTCGTCCGTGGAACTCCTCGGAATGCTCCGACTTATGAGATGATCAAGGAACTCCTCGATTTGGAGAACTTCATCGACTACCTGCTGGTGAATTTCTTTCTCGGGAACCAGGATTGGGTTGATAACAATGTCTATGCGATGAGAAACCGGGCCGCTGACGGTCCCTTTCGTTTTTACTGCTGGGATGGTGAGGAGACCTTGCTTTCGACGGGGCGTAATTCGACTGGTCAAAATGTCACTGACACCTGCACGGAGATTCACCAGCGTCTGCGGAGTAATCCCGAATATCGGATCCTTTTTGCAGACCGGGCCCAGCGGCATCTCTTTGGAGGTGGGGCGCTCACTCTTCCCACAACCGACCCGCTGGTCGCTGGATATACCGCAATGTTGGACCGGGCCATTGTTGCGGAATCAGCCCGGTGGGGAGAATTGCACCGGCCGGCAGATCCCTATGATCGAGCGGACTGGCTTTCTGAAATTTCCAATATACGAAACAACTATCTTCCTAACCGTGGAGCGACTTTGATCAATCAGCTAAACGGGCAGGGCCTGTTTCCCGATACGAAGGCTCCTGAGATCCTGCCTCAAGCAGGAGGCGTTGTATCGTTGGGAACAGAGGTCACTTTCGCGCTGCCAGCCGATGCTGGAACGGTGTTGTATACGACCGACGGAACAGATCCGCGTTTGGAGGGGGGCGGAGCATCACCGACGGCAGGGGCCTTTGGTTCTGTTGCGGAACAGGAAACCGTCCTAGCTCTCGGGAGTGTTTGGGCTTTTCGGGACACGGGTGAGGACTTGGGGGATAGCACGCTCGTGGTAGGAGCGGCAGGATATGGCTCCGGGAACTGGAAACATCGTGAGTATGAAGACACCTCATGGTCTTCCGGTCCCGCTCCATTGGGATACGGTGGCATTAGCGATCAGACGATCGCAACGACGATTGCTTATGGCCCCAATGTGAACTTGAAGCATCGGACGAGTTATTTTCGCCACGAGTTCGAGGCGACCGACGTGGGCGAGTTTGATTCCTTGACGCTTCGGATATTTCGGGATGACGGAGCCATTGTGTATCTGAATGGAATTGAGATTGTTCGTTCTGGCTTTGATTTAGGTGACGTAGTGACTTCGGTAACGTTTGCAGAGTCAGCAAGTGATGAAGGAGTCTTTTTAGAATTGAATGTGCCGACAAATGCGCTGTTGGAAGGAATGAATGTCATTGCGGTGGAGCTTCATCAGGCTTCCAACGGATCTTCCGATCTTGGATTTGATCTTGAATTGGTCGGTGAGAAATTGACGACCACGAGTGACCCAATCGAAGTGACCGGCGGGACTTTTATCAAAGCCCGGGTGCTTTCGGATGGAGAATGGTCCCCACTGGGAGAAGCCCTTTTTTCGACAGGAGATCGCGCCGGAGAATTGGTGCTCAGTGAACTCATGTACCATCCTTTAGATGGGGGAGCGGAGTTTTTGGAAATCATGAACCGTGGAGAAGTGAACCATTCCCTGATCGATCTCAAGCTGACGGGCGGGATAGCCTTCGATTTTGAGAACGCTTCACAGTCGTCGTTGGCTCCTGGAGAGAGCTTGGTCCTGGTTCGCGATCGCAGTGCGTTTGCGGTGGCCTATCCAGAGGTCACGGTGGGCGGTGACTATGACGGAGCTTTGGGGAATGGGGGAGACGTGTTCTCGCTTGAATCCAGGAACGGGGAAGTTTTGTGGACGATGAGCTACGGTGATGCTGCTCCATGGCCGGGTAGTGCGGATGGTCAGGGTCGAAGTTTAACCTATCGGGGAGGTCTGAAAGCTGCTCCTGATTCGTGGCGGCCCAGTGTTGATGAGGGGGGGAGCCCTGGCGTTTCAGATCGCGTGGACTTCGTCGATGGCGGAAACCTGCTGAACTATGCTCTTGCTTCATTTGAACTTTTGAATCCCGGAGGATTTGAAGTTTCTCATCGTCTGGGGGCTGATGACGCCTTGGTAGAGGTACAGTGGTCCCGGGATTTGCAGAATTGGACGAGTGAGTTCATGAAGCGAACCGACAGGGTGATATCCGGAGGAGAGATGCGTGAAGTCTGGCGCCGGGAAGACTCTTCTCCTTCAGAGAATTTTTTCTATCGAGTCAAAGTGGCTTTGATTGAAAGGTAGTTTTCCCTCGTCCTGATTTCTTGATTCTGTAAGCTTGAGATTCGATGGCAGGATTTGTGAATCTGATACTTCTTTTGGCGTGTCAGATTTTTGTGACCGAAGGGAAAGTCATTGTTGTATCAATCGACGGTCTTCGTCCGGATGCAATTACCGCTCACGGTCCTGAAAAGCTCCCGAATTTCTACCGCCTGAGGGCAGAGGGGGCCTTCACCGATAATGCCCGTACCGACTTCGACTATTCGGAGACCCTTCCCAATCACGCCAGCATGATCACCGGGCGGCCTGTCTTGGGTGGATGTGGCCATGGTCTCAATGTCAACTTTGGTGGAGCAAATACCAAACTTCACGGGAAGGGCTACATCGCGAGCATGTTTGACGTGGCGCACGATCATGGGCTTTCCACTTCCCTGTATGCCACCAAAGGAAAGTTTTCCGCTTTCAGTGCCAATTACGACGCCGGGCAAGGTGCTCCGGATTTAACGGGGCTGGATCATGGACGCGATAAGTTGGACTTTTATTATAATGGAGCGAGTGACGTCATTATGATCCCGATCATTGAGGAGGATTTTCCGCGACATCGATGGGATTTTTCAATGATCCATCTAAGAACATTGGATTCAGTTGGGCACACCAGGGACTGGGATCTCGATCTGGAGAGCGACTACATGAATGCCGTAGTTACGATCGACGGATATCTGGGAAAAATTTTCGATTTGATCGAACTGTCACCCGACTTTGCCGGCGAGACAAACCTCATTGTCACGACCGATCACGGGGGAACGAAGGGAACATACACGCATACCGTTCCTGAAATTCCTACAAACTATACCATTCCCTTTTACGTGTGGGGCCCCGGAGTGAAGGCAGGAGCAGATCTCTACGAATTGAATCCAGACTTTAAGGACCCCGGAACTTCACGTCCCCTCCATGACGCCCTGAATCAGCCCATTCGAAATGGCATGGTTGGAAATCTCGCTCTCGATCTCCTGCGATTGCCTGCCATTCCCGGTTCCTGTCTGAATGCCGCTCAGGGACTAAGAGTTTCTGATTCCCCGGTCTTTGATGACCTCCATCCGGGGCTTGATCCAACCGGGGATGCCAATGGAAACGGTTACAGCAACTTCTTCGATTACGCGCTGGGAGCCAATCCCGAAGCGCCCCATGATTTCAAACTTATGCCTCAAATGACGAGGGGGAGGATTAAAATTTTCCGTCGTTTGAATGCCCCCGATGTTGGAATGGGATTAGAGATGAGCCTCAATGGCAAATCTCCCTGGTATCCTCTCATCGAAGGATTCACCTACCGGATCACTGCCCTTGAGGAAACCACCTTGGGTCGACAACTTGATGTCAAAATCCCTTTCGTTTCCGAAAAAGCATTTATCCGGCAGACCTTCATCAAAAAGGAAGCCCTTTAAATTCTCTCATCTGTCTTGAAGGCTTTCGGCGGCCCCAGGACCTCCGCCAGGAGGAGCGCTTCCCGTGCTGCAGTTGGGCTGGACAAGTGTGCTTTGACCCGGGCCTTTGTTGAAAGCGTGGGTTTGTGCAGGGCACGGCGGGAAGTGAGGTTGAGATTCTCCAGAGCGGCTTTTTCAGCCTTGCTTAGTTTGGGGCGAATCGGTTTGACCCCGGCCGGGATGAGAGAAACCTGAGGAGTGCCAGACCGAGGAGGAGTCTGAATTTGCACAGGGAGCGGGGGAGGGATTTCCATCTCTGTGCGCTGTCTCTGAAGCTCTGCTTCGTAGGCTTCGTATGGATCGACATACTCCTCCTCCTCTTCGGAAAGGGGCGGAGGCGACACATCCTTGTTCTTTTGGCCCCGCTCAATAAAGGCTTTGATCGCGGCGAAAATCACCGCGACAAAGATGATGATCGCCTGAGGATCGATGGGGAGGTCGGCCAGGATCATGATTGTTCGGGCGTGTGCTCGGGAGATTCCTCGCCAATCGAGTCACGCATCTTGGTGTCGGCAACGACGTTCTCATATTTGGCAAAGTCCATGACGCCAAGGTTGCCTTTTCTGAAGGCCTCGGCGATTGCAAGGGGGACCATCGCTTCAGCTTCGACAACTTTGGCACGCATTTCCTGAGTGCGGGCTGCCATTTCCTGCTCGGAAGCGACAGCGGCGGCACGGCGCATCTCGGCTTTGGCCTGGGCGACTTGTTTATCGGCTTCAGCCTGTTCGGTCTGAAGGCGGGCTCCCACGTTGTCTGCGATGTCAACGTCTGCGATATCGATGGAGAGGATGGAGAATGCCGTCGCCTCATCGACACCCTTTTCGAGGACGAGTCTTGAAATTAAGTCGGGATTTTCGAGAACGGTCTTATAAGAGGCGGCCGAGCCTACGGAGGTCACGATGCCCTCGCCAACCCGGGCGATGATCGTCTCCTCGGTGGCTCCTCCCACGAAACGGTCGAGATTGGTGCGCACTGTCACCCGTGCCCGCACGTTCACGCCAATCCCGTCCTTTGCGACCGCAGTGATTTTGGTGATGCCCGCACTCGGGTTGGGGCAGTCAATCACCTTGGGGTTAATTGAAGTTCGGACCGCATCAAGAACCGTCTTGCCGGTGTCCTTGGTCGCGAGGTCGATGGCACAGGCCCGATCAAAGGTGAGGGGAATCCCAGCTTTGTCAGCAGCCACCAAAGCGAGGACGACGCTACGGATGTCTCCACCCGCGAGGTAGTGGGCCTCCAGATTGTCGGTGTTGTAGTCCAAGCCAGCCTTCGCGGCGGTGATTTTACTATTCACAATCGTGCCAGGGTGAACCTTCCGAAGGCGCATCATGATGAGGTGGACGAGACTCACCGGGGCACCTGCGGCGCGAGCCTGGATCCAGAGGCCAAAAAAATTAATAAAGATCAGACCAACGATTCCCAGGACGATGATTCCAACGATGGCGAGGGGGAGAGCAAAAGGTATCTCAGCTAGCATGCCAGCATGTTAGACGGGAACAGGGATGATGCAATTTGAAGTTTGAATTTTGCGGCACGAAAAATGAAGGTGTTCTTGTGAGCACAGATCAGCGGACAATCGGAGTGATTGCGGGCAACGGGATTTATCCCGATACCTTCGTTAGGGCAGCTAAAAAAAGAGGGGTGAAGCTGGTGGTTGCAGCATTCAAGGGCGAAACAAATAATGAGCTTGAAAAGAAAGTCGACGCCCTTAAGTGGTTTCGAGTTGGACAACTGGGGGGGGTGATTAAGTTTTTTCGCAAGCAAGGGGCGTCCGAAGCCATTATGGTGGGGCAAATAGCGCCTCGAAATTTGTTCGACCTGTGGCCGGACCTAAGAACGTTGAAAGTGCTGCATGGTGTTAAGGAACGAAATGCGGAGAGCCTTTTTGGAGCAATTGCCGATGAATTGGAAAAAGACGGTATTACCTTGATTCCCGCGACGACCTTTTTGGATGATCAGATGGCAGGAGAGGGGCATTTGTTTGGCCCGCAGTTGAAGGAGCGTGATTGGGATGACGTGAGATTCGGCCAACGGATTGTGAAAGAGACGAGTGCGCTGGATATTGGACAAAGCATCGTCGTTCGACGGGGGACCGTTTTGGCGGTGGAAGCTTTTGAGGGAACCGACGAATGTATCAAGCGGGGGGGAGAGTTGGGCAACGGGACGGATGTCACTTTGGTGAAGGTTTCAAAGCCCAACCAAGACATGCGTTTTGATGTGCCGGTGATCGGACCTAAGACCATCGACAGCTGTCGGGAGGCCGGAGTAGGGACAATTGCGGTCGAGGCTGGAAAGACACTCTTTCTCGGACTCGAGGAGATCGAAGCGAAGTGTGTGAAAGGAAAAATCACGGTTGTGGGATTTTAACAGATTCCTCAGCTCGACGAGCTTGACAGCTCCGTGTGAAAAATGAAGACTCCGCCCTCTCTCCAAGAGAAGCAGCCGGTGTGGCGGAATTGGTAGACGCGCGCGATTCAAAATCGCGTTTCCTCGGAAGTATGGGTTCGATTCCCATCGCCGGTACTCCTTCTCTTGATGTTGTAGATAAAGGGATTGCGGGCTTTTTAAGCCCTTTTT
>ERZ887942.364-NODE-364-length-37946-cov-8.664775_pt1 | contig 37946 bp, 34 predicted proteins | sample MGYA00521099_ERZ887942 | MGnify/ENA primary metagenome ERZ887942 (study PRJEB32303, sample SAMEA104408605) | aquatic metagenome | biome: Brackish water; feature: Pelagic; material: water | place: Baltic Sea | collected 2014-06-07T06:48:00 | depth 16,251 m ... | reverse complement strand
TTTGATAAGAGAGTAAACTGTTGCGTCGACCGGTTGAAATCGCAGCAATTAACGGTCATTCAGACATTCAATTATCGTTCAAACTCCTAAAGCCATTCATTAGTGCCGTGATAGATGTTCATGGGGACAGCAATTTTCTAGGCAGTTTAGATGGGCGGTAACTTGTTGTAATATAAGATACAAATGGTGGCCAGGGACAGAATCGAACTGCCGACACGGGGATTTTCAGTCGGGAGACATTAACAAGCCACAATGATCACCAACTACACACAATAGACTTCTCAATACGTTATAGATGTTTGGTTATCATCGATGGCGGCTGATAGTTGTATTTGATTGCCCACTACTGTCCCTTATTTGTCCCCTGTGGGCTTTATAGAATAATCAGCTAAGTAGTTCTGAACGAAGAATTCTCACACTCTCCGGAGCCGCTATTCCCACTCTCGTTTGTGCTCCCTGGTATTTGGTTAGCGAGATGGTTACGGTTTCCCCAGTATCGGTCTTAAGAATTATGGATTCACCTTCTTTCCTGGATACAACTAGCATGCGCAATCTCCTTTGCATTGGTTGAATATTAAGACTATCTATTCAGTGATTTGCTGTTTTCACCCGTTTGGGTTTCCAATAATAGGAATAATAGATAGAAATGACAGTGTTTGAGCATGTTTTCACCTAAACGGGTGAATTCAGAAGTTCAAATGGCCGCTAGTTGCCCAATGGTCATTCCCTTCAACACTAGCGGCAGCTCGATTTTAACCTGCATCCTATTTGTTGGTTTCCTACTATTTCACCCTCTAACCATTCAATAAATTAGGGGTTGGGGATAATTATTTATTAGATCCCTATAAGTAGTAGATCGATATCTAGTATTGATTCCCACAGAAAAAAACGTGTTTCTTCTGTGGGGATTTCTAATATCAAATGTAAGGTGTTAATGCTAAATCTGACAGCATGAGGCTAGAAGGCGGCTTGGATGCCTAGCATAAAAATCTTTGTTTCTGATGTCTGGCTAGACCATGAGGTTCCTACTAAGCTACCCGGATTTCCACCAGACAAAAAGTTTAATGGCACCCAGCCATCAACTAATATTATCTCTGAAAATAGATTTATGTTTGGTGATAGGTAGTGGGACAATCCAAACACTAGTTGGTCTTGTTTTTCCCAGGGCGCACCAGACGGGCCTGCGCTAAATCTGCTGAACTCGGCAGAAAAGTCTACCGGAGTAGCCAAGCCTAAGTCCATAGAGTAACGACCCCCAATGGTAAAGGCCTCACTGTCAGTAGCTATAAATTGAGGTATGTATGGATTGAGCGTACCTGGCCACACATCAAGGGTTTTAGCATATTCAGCGATTATAAGCGTTTTAGCCCCCTCATAACGCACATAACCAGCAATTGCGTCATTGTTGCTCTTGCATGAAGCAAAATGCTTAACACCTTGGGCCTCTATGTTTCTTGTTACGCCCAAAATTAGTGTTGGAGTAGAATGAGCTGTCGATGGAGTGTCATTGTACGACTGACAATAGCTAGACCCATACTGATAGCTAAGGCCTATATTCACATTAGAATCGTGGTCCGCGACGAAAGTATAATTAGCATCTAGCGCGAAATTATTTAGCTTGGAGGGGACATTAGTTTCGCCAACTGAAGTATTAGCATTCCTAAACTGGGCGCCCCCTTGAAGGGCCATAGCCCTCAGATGAAAGTTCTCTCCAGCAAAGCCTAAATTTGCTCCATAAGCTAGTCCCGCAAAAGAGTGCCAATTAGTCGAATTTGTAAATGGACTTACAGTATCATTAAGCCCAAAAGGTATATCTATTTTTCCTAACGATGCATATGCTGGTGAAGAGTCCAGATTACCCCACAGGACATAAGCGCGTCGAACACTGACGTTATTTCTTGGAAGGCCTGTAATGGTAGAGTCTGCGGCAAAATTTTGCTCAGGGTTGTAAAGCATTTCAACATAACCGGTAATAGAATCGCTTAACCGAGCGGTAAAATTCAGATTAGCTGAGTGAACAACTGCTTCTGAGACCTCTTTGCCAATCTGATTACTCGACGTAGGGTGCCTCATCAACCAGCCAAATTTAGTGTCTTCATTCGCCTTTTGGTAATTGATAAGGCTGGTAATTTGCCCACCGATAATTAGAGTGTTTTCAATACCGCCATCTTGTATTGCTCGAAGCTGCAATAGTTGTTTGGTATTAGTGTTTTCTGCGTGATCTAACAACTGGAAATTATAGGCGGCATTCGTGCCGATGACAGAGGCTCGCGTTTGTGTGGGCTCTAGGGTATTTTCGCTCCCAAGAGAAGTTTTTTCTGCTTCAAGCGCCCTACTTTTAAGTAGCTTATTTTCAGCTTCAAGAGCACTAAGGCGATCTGAAATACTTTGGATATCTGCATTAGTGGGAGTGCTATCTTGGCCAAATGAATCCTGTGCTAGCAAAGCCATAGACAAACCCAATACTAAAGTTATGGATCTTAAGCTAAGATAAGCCTCACTGCGCATAAACTGAAATATCGTACTCATTGCGGTTGTTGGTGCTCGGCCATAGCACCTCCTTTGTTCATCATGGCATCGTGCGCCGCAACCGAGAATGGCGGTAAGCGCGATGCCGCTGATTAAAAAGACTTTGTTCCTCATACATATCTCCAATGCCATAGCAACGGAGGCTCCGTTGCTATTGATTCAATATAGAGAGTTTACCGCGGCGAAACAAGTGGGTTTTCTCAAGCCCACAGGCTAATTCAGGGCGGCTACAAGACCCCTATCGAAGTCATGTAAACGCCCTAGGCCGTGCTGGATTACCTCACGTGACTCTGCATGGATTGAGACGGAGTTTCGGGAGTCTAGGTGAATGGGTGGAATGTCCGGGTTTCTATTTCTATGGCACGGGACCAGTAAGTATTTAAGCTACCCCAGAGTTTCGCCAGCAGAAGGGTACGTTAAACTCCTAGGAGGCGGTATTGAATTGATTGGCGGTGTCTTGATTATGATTGGCCTATTCACATCACCTGTCGCTTTTATTGCTTCTGGCCATATGGCGGCAGCCTACTGGATTTCGCATGGCACTAATGACTTCTTCCCTATATTGAATCAAGGAGAGCTTGCGGCGCTTTATTGCTTCGTTTTTCTATATATTTCCTCACAGGGCGATGGTGTGTGGAGCATCGGTGGGCAACTAAAACACCGGTAGTAGGCGACTGAGTATTCTAATATTTGATTTCCAATTAAGCTCAAATGACTGCTTTGAGCAAATAGCTGTCATTTAAGGTGGAGGGTTGAACACTCACTTTAAACTTCATATATACGAGGAGGATGAAGAAAACCGACCTAGGGGTAAGACCCAATATATAAACATCTGTTTTATATGAAGTCTTTGGGGAGAAATGGTGGCTATGGGTGGACTTGAACCACCGACCCCAGCATTATGAATGCTGTGCTCTAACCAGCTGAGCTACATAGCCCCAGTGGCGCGAACCATAGCGAAACACTAGTACGGCGTCAATGCTAAAAATACACTCGCAATACAGTTTTTCCAAATACTAATCTCGCCTTTCTAGTATAGATTGATCAAGATTCAATTCATCGATCAAAAGCGCCGTTCCTCAAGTAATACACAACTTGTTCTTGCACTTTTTCACTATTCATCATGAATGTGTGCGTTACTGGCATCACCATATGATCCCGCATCCCTTCCACTCGCGTGCTGGCTACAGATACTTTTCCATCGTCTGGGTTAGGTAGAAAAAACGAACTAATTGGATCAATGCTACGACTACCAGCAATTACACCGAGCGAAAAATCAACCGCTGGCAACAGCAACGGTACGCTCTTCTCGTCCGTACCGAGTTGGTACCCCGCAGGTCCATTCAACCAAGAATAGCCAGGAATTCCTTTTAAGGCATCTACCACCTCACTCCCCTGATTCGGTGGGCCTAACATGATCACATGCCCAAGACGGTCGCTCACCTGCGTCCGCTCATTATTTGAAAGATAGTAGCGCAATAAAATCCCGCCAAGTGAATGAGTGACGAAGTGAATACGTTCTCCAGCGGTTAAATCACATTCATTAAGCCCTTGCTCGATAGTTGGGCCAGCAATATGTTCTATCTGTTGCTTTCTCGAGCGATAACCAACGTTTGCGATCCGGTAATCAGCCTTAACTAACGCATCCGCCATCGAAGTCATCGAAGTCATCGAAGATGCACCTCTTGCCAGACCATGCAGTAATACCACACAGTCCGCATGCGCGGAATTTAGCCATACCAGCAGGGATACTATCGGTACGAATTTACGAGCAGATTTAATCGTCCGACTTATCGTCGTCGTCACCGGTGACAACATCGACCACTGCACCGCCAACCTTAAAAGGGATCTTGGCAACCGCGATCGCGGCATCAGTCGCCGTTGATATCACCAAACCAACGCAGCCGCTCAAACAGCACGTGAAAACAATTATTATCAATGATTTATGCATTAAACCGGATAAATTAGATTAGATAGAAGCGATAATACACGAAGTTTGATATTCATCAAATCATGTATCGCATTTCAGAGGGGTGGACCAGCACCGCTCATCCGTGCCAATTTGCGCAAAACTACAAGTTAAAGATCTAGTCTAGAAGCAACCTTTACTGATAAACCGTAATTTCTAAACGTTAAATCGAAAATGCACCACGTCGCCATCTTGCATAATATAATCCTTGCCTTCGAGTCGAAGCTTACCGGCTTCCTTTACGGCTTGCTCTGTTTGATAATTATCATAGTCGGCAAACGAAATAATCTCGGCTCGAATAAAACCTCGCTCAAAATCCGTATGGATGACACCTGCGGCCTGAGGCGCTGTACTGCCTTTTCGAACTGTCCAGGCCCGGCCCTCCTTCGGCCCAATGGTTAAATAGGTCTGTAATCCCAACAGTTCATAACCGGCACGAATAACTCGATTTAAGCCCGGTTCTTGCTGACCCAGATCTTCCAAAAAAGCTTGTTTGTCCTCGGCATCCAATTCAGAAAGCTCTGCCTCTATAGCGGCGCATATGACCACCACACTCGCACCTTCCTGCTTGGCAATTTGTTCAACCGTGGCAACATGCGGGTTATCGACAGCGCGGCTTTCATCGACATTGGCAATGTACATTGTTGGCTTGGCAGTAAGCAGGCACATCGGCTTAAGTATCAGTTGCTCGTCTTCAGTAAGACTCATCGCTCTGACTGGAGCACCAGAATCCAAATGCATCCGAAGCTTTTCCAAGAACGCACTCTGTGCGAGTAACTCTTTACCGCCTGCCTTGGCATTTTTTTGCGCTCGTACTACCGCTTTTTCAACGGTCTCCAGATCAGCTAAAGCAAGCTCCGTATTTATAACGTCAATATCTGAAGCAGGATCTACTTTGCCTGAAACATGAGTGACATTCTCGTCAACAAAGCACCGTACAACATGTGCAATCGCATCCGTTTCACGAATATTCGCCAGAAATTGATTCCCCAGCCCTTCGCCTTTAGATGCGCCCGCGACCAAGCCAGCAATATCGACAAATTCCATCGTAGTCGGGATGGTTTTCTGCGGTTCTACTAGCTCAACCAATCGATCCAGTCGAGGGTCCGGTACTTCAACGATGCCGACATTCGGCTCTATCGTGCAAAAAGGGTAATTTTCTGCCTGAATGCCTGAATTTGTAAGCGCATTGAATAACGTTGATTTACCAACATTAGGCAAGCCTACGATTCCACATTTAAATCCCATTACCGCTCTCTCAGGTCGTTCTTTTAACTAACTTTCCGTGTGTAAGCTCTTCATCGCGGACTCAAAGTCTCCCGCAATAATTAGTGACAATTGGTCTAACGAATCTGCAATAGCACGATCCAGCAAATCCATTTCTGCACGCGGGATCCGCTGGTGAGTTAGATAAGGATTGACTAGCTCTGGACTACCAGGATGACCGACACCGAGTCGTAAACGGTAGAAACCTTCACCGCACTTTGTGATGATATCTCTCAACCCGTTATGTCCGCCATGACCTCCACCCTGCTTTAGGCGCGCAGTTCCTGAAGACAAATCAAGCTCGTCATGCACAACTAACACTTCCTCAATGGCTATCTTGTGATAAGAAATAATACTTTGTACTGCGTCGCCACTTAAATTCATGAAGGTTTGTGGTGCCAATAACATACAACGACCGGTATCCCCAACCAAGCCGCCTTCGAGTGGGGCGGACTCGGCGTTCGCATGCCGCTCAGCTGCGAGCATCAACCCAGCTTTTCGGCACACCGCATCCAAAAACAAAAACCCGGCGTTATGCCGGGTCTCTGCATATTTGGAACCGGGATTACCCAGCCCAACGATCAGTTTGATCGAATTGGACATAGTTTACCCTTCTTCAGGAGCCTCATCACCGGCAGCTGAATCCTCCCCAGCTTCCGCTTCATCAGAACCTGCGTCATCAATTGCCTCTGCTTCTTCGACAGCATCTGCTTCTGCTGCTGCTGCGAGACCTTCACCCTGTTGTTTCGGTGCCAAAATAGATGCGACCGCCAAATCATCGCCTCCGCTATTAAGCGAAACAATTTCGACGCCTTCTGGCAATATTAGTTGGCTCAAATGAATTGACTCACCAACTTCCAATGCAGACATATCTGCTTCCAGGTATTCCGGCAGATTGGCTGGCAAACAAGTAATATCGATGTCAGAAATCAATGTACTAGGGATTCCTTTACCAACGGTTACACCTGGAGCAACATCAATACCCGTCATATGAACCGGTACAGATGTATTAAATTTCTCGGTTGCACTGACACGCTGAAAATCAACATGCAAAATTCGTGGCTTATAAGGATGATACTGAACATCGCGCACAATGGCTTGATCAGTTCCCTTATCCGTTTTAATTTCAAGAACTGCGGAGGTAAATGCTTCTACCTCCAATTGGTGCATCAAAGCGTTATGATCCAGCAGTAAATTGCCGTTCTCTTTGCCAGCGCCGTACAAAACTGCAGGCACCTTATTGTTATGCCTTGCGCGACGACTATCGGCAGTACCTTTTCCTTCACGATACTCCGCTTCAACTACAAAATTACTACTCATTTTATTACTCCGGCGAGATTTATCTCGTTACTCTCTATTTTACCCAATTAATCTATTAGACGGTTACTTCACTTTTATATTCGCCGATATTACTCAACAAATAATGAACTTACAGAATCGTCCGCTGCAACCCGGCGCACTGACTCACCTAACAAGTCAGATATCGACACCTGGCGTATCTTATTACTAGCCTCTGCCTCAGCACTAAGTGAAATCGTATCGGTAACTACAATTTCATCCAATTCTGATGCAGCAACTCTCTCAACTGCGCCACCCGACAACACTGGATGTGTGCAATACGCAGAAACGCGCGTCGCACCATTTTCCTTTAACGCCGCTGCCGCATGACACAAAGTATTGGCAGTATCGACCATGTCATCCATCAATACGCAACTTCGACCTTCCACATCGCCGATAATATTCATTACCTTGGCAACATTTGCCTTAGGACGCCTTTTATCGATGATTGCCAGGTCTACTTCCAATTGTTTAGCTAATGCCCTCGCACGAACCACTCCACCTACGTCTGGAGACACAACAAGCAAATTCTGATCTCTCTTCAATTTCCACAAATCACCTAACAATACTGGTGACGCATAAATATTATCGGTCGGGATATCAAAAAACCCTTGAATCTGATCAGCATGCAAATCCATAGTCATAACCCGATTCGCCCCCGCTCCGCTTATCATCATCGCTACTAACTTTGCGCTGATTGCCACGCGCGCTGTTCGCGGACGCCGATCTTGACGGGCATACCCAAAATAAGGCACAACCGCTGTAATACGACCTGCTGATGATCTGCGTAAGGCATCAATCATAATCAACAGCTCCATCAAATGATCATTTGCCGGAGCTGACGTAGACTGCAGGATAAAAACATCCTTCCCACGCACATGCTCTTGCAACTCAATCATGATCTCGCCATCGCTAAATCGATCAACAGTCGCCTTGCCGAGAGGAACTTGCAGATAGCGGGCTACCTTGGCAGCCAAATTTGGATTGGCGCTTCCACTAAACAACGCCAGATTTTCAACTGACATATGTATTCCTCTCAACTAAATTGGCTGGGGTGGCAGGACTCGAACCTGCGCAATGCTAGAATCAAAATCTAGTGCCTTACCACTTGGCCACACCCCAAAATTAACAACTCTAAAAAAACAATCTCCACACCCTTGGCAATCTTTCAGTAGCTCAGCCTAGAGGCTAAATATTCTACCGAATACTACTCAATAATGGGTGCTCTTGAATGCCTTTGGCAATAAATCCAGACATCTCTGACGGACATTCCGCTAATACTTGTTGAGCCGTATGTTCATCATTACAGTCAAGGAATACCGAAGCACCCGTGCCCGTCATACGCGCCTTTCCAAACTTTCCTAATACTTTCAATGCATTAGCAACTTCCGGATAGCTCTCTCGAACCACTTTTTCAAGCTGGTTTTCAGCCAGCCCAGCGCGAAAGTCGCGTATTGTGATTGCAGGGCTGTCACGTGTCAAATACTTATGTGCAAACACCTGCTTCGTTGAAACATGTACATTTGGTGTTAGAACTAAAAACCAGCGCTCAGGCAGGTCAATTGGGGTTAATTGTTCGCCAATACCTTCGGCCCACGCAGATTCTCCCCGCACAAAAATCGGGACATCAGCACCCAGCTGCAAACCAATATTCGCTAGCTCAAGCATCGATAAATCCAAGCCCCAAAGTCGGTTAAGCGCGATCAATGTTGTCGCTGCATTTGAGCTCCCACCACCAAGACCACCCCCCATCGGGATTTGCTTATCTATTGAGATAGTCACACCCAAATTACTATTCGCTCGTTCTCGCAACAACCGCGCGGCCTTGCAACATAACTCCTCATCATCGGGTATTCCATACCGATCACCAGATCGAGTAATTACCCCATCGTCTCGAATCACAAAACCTAGCTCATCATTAAAATCCAATAACTGGAATACAGTCTGTAACTCATGGTAACCATTGGCCCGACGACCGGTAATATGAAGAAATAAATTCAGCTTGGCTGGTGCCAACCACCGTGTAATTGCCACTAGAGCCATTCCCAACTATTGATTACTAAACGGACGCGGGTTTTATCTAATCCACCTTCGCGTGCCGTCAATTTTGCTGGAAGCTGGTGTCCATTAAACTCCTTATACTCGCCAAATTCGATATGCCAACCAGCTTGCCGTAGTTCTACCAACCGATTGTTATCATCAACTCGATATTCAATTGCCCCGTCAGGGCCGGGCAAGGCCTGTAACCAATAGCTGAGATTTTCGACCGGTAAAATCCAACCGGTAGCATCGAATAATAATTCTTGTGCGCTTGCGGCGAAATGTTTATTACCTTTTTGATCGGTAATTTCGGCACCCAACGCATCCACGGTTAGCAAAACGGCGCCAACTCCTAGCGGACCGCTAATTCTTATAGACTGTTCAGGAATACTCTTATTCCAATTGATATTGCCGGTTTCGCCCACATCATCAAAACGCACAGCAATCCTACCCCTCATTTCCCACGCATCCATAGCGTGCAATTCTAGCTCAGCAGGTCTAAACCATGATCTATCACGCTGAAAATCACCAAAATCTGAGGTGAATTTGGCGCTTGACGCGCAAGAGCCAAGGAAACAAGCAATCAACACCCATCCAAGTGGCCGCACAAACATGTGCATTAATTTACCGGCCCGCAAACAATCAGTCAGCGCTTACAGGATAACGCTTCAAGGTTTCCCGCAATATTGGATTATCTGCATCTACTTCAGAAGCCTCCGACCATATTGAGCGCGCATTTTCCAGCTCGCCTAATTCCCATAGAACCTCGCCCAAATGCGCTGCAATTTCTACATCACCGTTCACCTGATATGCTTCAGAGAGAAGCGCTTTTGCCGAATCAAGTTGACCGAGTCTATACTCTACCCAGCCCATGCTATCCATAATATATGGATCTTCCGGGCGCAGCGCTAATGCCCGACCAATAAGCTCTCTCGCCTCATCTAAACGATCCGTTTGATCTGCAAGCGTGTAACCCAATGCATTTAATGCGCTGGCATTTTCCGGTTCAACCGCAATTAATGACTTAAAGTCAGACTCCATCACGTCGACTAATTTAAGCTCGGCCGCGACCAAACCACGCGCATATAATAATTCCTTGCTACCAGGGATGTCTTGTAGCGCATCATTCATGAATCCATATGCTGCATCTAATCGGCGATCCCGGACCAGTAGTTCGTGTCGAGTAAGCACATACTTTAAATATTGCGACTGACTTTGAATGTCCATGCGCTCCAGAAAACTAAGCGCCTCATCAGTACCCTGAGTTTCTTCGGTAACCAGCACCATTTGAATCATTGCATCTTCGCTCAGCGATGCATCATTTACCTGCTGGTATTGATCAAATGCCGCCTCAAAGTCTTCCTCAGCCGAATAACGGGCAGCCAAATACATGCGGGCACGATCGAAACTATTGTCCAATTCGATTGCTCGCTCCAGATAACCAGTCACCCGCCTATCTTGGTCCACTTCCCCTGCCAAAATGGCAGCAAAATACAATGTTGGAGCGTCAACTTCCTCGCTTTTAAGCACAGATGCTAATTGATCCCAAGCAGGTATGAACCTTTCCTCGCTGGCGAGAAGCCTGGAATAGCGAACCCGCATGAGATATGAATCTGGATTTTCAATTAGATACTGAGTAACAAATTTTTCTGCTGATGCTATCTGGCCTTCACGAGCCAGATCGTCAACTTTCGCTGCAGCCGCTTCATCCCAATCGGGCTTTATTTCCAAAGCAGCATCTATCGCATCACGGGCAAGCTGCTCTTGCCCGTATGTGCGTGCCACAAAAGAAAGGCTCATATGGCTTTGTGGTAGTTCCGGCCACATGTCCCTAATATCTTGTATTAAACGAAGCGCAGCTTCTGCATTTCTTTGACGACTCATTAAACTCGCCACAATTCTGATACCGTACTCAACCTCATCTTGCAATTCGATCAATTCCACAGCAGACGCTAATGCGCGCTGCTGTGCACCAGCAGCAGTCAGTGCAATCACCAGCACCTGCATCGGCTCCTGATCATCTGGCGTTAACTCAGACCATAAACTCGCTGCCTCCGCCGATTCTTCAAACTTACCTAGTTGCAAGGCCAGTGCAGCTGCCTTCCGCACTAAACGATAGTCTTGGCTAGATTTCGCAACGGCGATCGCAGCCTCGAGCCCTGTATCGGTATGCCCATAATGTAGGGCTATATCAGACAACAGAATGTTATATAGAGAATCGCTATCCAACGCCAAATTCGGAACATTGGGGTCTTGTTCCTCCTCGATGTCCTGCGCCTCTACTTCAAGCGTCTCCTCCAATGCATCTTGATTAAAACTACTTACATCCGCGGGCTGATTTAAAGGCGCAGCGGCGCACCCCACTACGAACGACGTGAGCAAAAACAAGCCAACGTGACGCAATCCCTGAGGCAAATAGATAATGCCTTGGTTAAATTTCTGTTGAAGTATGTGTACGCAATTCATATGCAAGCATTTTTCCTAAAAAGGTGGATTTTGGGCAACCCTACAACCTACCCGAATAATTATAAATTCTCTGGCCCTTCGCAGCTAGGTCATTATAGACCGTCTTAATACTAAGAGACTTACGATACAGTTAGGAATAAGCGATACTACCTCAATCTACTTATTCCAAAAAGACAGCAAAATTTACGTATATGCATAGCGTGTGGCTAATCACCTCTTTTACTGTACTCGCTCTATTTGGCGCAATAGCTATATTGCCTACTTTGCACAAAACCACGCGAACGCAAATTAATACGTGGTCCGTAAGCTTCTGGAACCTAGACACCTTACGTACATTTGGTAAAGCACCACTAATATTCACACTTATTAGTGCACATATTTTGAGCGGTTGGGCCTGGGGTTCTGCAGTTAGTTGGCTGTTAATAACCTTAATATTTGGGCTTCTTCTTTTGCCGCTAACCGATTTCGGTTTTTGCAACTTTAACACTCGACGCCCCTCAAATGGCTGGCCTCATAAATTAGCACACAGCCTGTTTCTGATCGCCAGCTTATCCATACTTACCAAAATTGTCGTCGGCCTGGTCATTGATGTTCCTGAGATCAGCATTGCAGCAATGCTTTTTATCGTTCTTCTGGCTCTCAATCGTTATTCTGGAAAAGCATCGTTACTACTCCTGATTTTCAGCCTAATTTCTGGCGCCATAATAAACACTAATTTAACGTTTACTTTTGATGGGGAGACCTGGTTATTTGAACTTTTGCTATCAAGCCTCACACTAGCGTGCCTGCTTTCATTAACTAGGAACTTATCATCCACAGCACATTTAAGTATTTTAAGTGGATGCGGAACTATGATTGTTTCGCTCGCATTTATTGTCGCAGGCTTACTGTATTCTGCTGAATTCTCTTCGCTAAGCACTCCTAACGAGCCGGGGTTACCACTAATTTGTTTGGCGCTACTACTTCCCGGCCTGTTACCAGGAATTGACCGGTCTGCAAGGCCCAAATCCGGATTTACGACCATTGGTAGTGCGATAACAAGCAGTCATTTGCTTATTTTTATTATTGGCATGGTAGTTGTCATCGCGATAATTTCGATGTCTTCTTCATTCGGAAACTCATTTTCTAACCCATCGGCGGGCTCGCCCGTTGAGAAACTATTGAACACAGCTCAATCCGGCAACCTGTACTCTGTCGCATTTGCACCTGAAGCAATCATCATCAATTTGATTGAACAATTGCTAGACGCGCTTCCAATTGATGAAGCGTTCACACAAACATCAAAGTACATTGTAATTATGAGCCTTGTATTGAGCATTATTCAGCTGGCAGTAAATCAACTCAAAACGACCCTTAGTATCTTTGAAGGAATATCTAAACGCCGTAGCTTGAGAATTAAACACTCCAACTCCATCGCTCCGTGGGCAATAGGCTTTGCGATCGTAGCAGCACTAATGTTCGCGCCCGCCTTAAATTTGTGGCTTGCCTGCAGCTGTAGTTTTGCGATTCTTATAGTGCACGAGTTTTGCACCCGTTCTTTACAACTCCCCGACGCCCGCCCAGCCACTCGAGTTTATCTCTCGCTATCGTTAGTTCTGGTATTGAGCTTTGCTCTCCAGCTCATCTATTTAACCGTACACTCTGGTCTGCAAAATCAATTTGGCGTCACAAGCATCTTCTTTTTGCTGTTCACGCTTTTTATGCTGCAACTGACTCCAAATGCCCTAAGTTTAGTAACCAAACTTAAAAAAGCGCAAAGCTCCTCCCTTGAAGAACTAAAAAATCTTTAAAGCACGACGTGATATTCTCACGTTAAGGCTTTCTAGATTTTGATTTGTCCACCGCATGGGCTCTAAAACGTTACAATGCGCGATTAATCCGATCCATCCACAGCCCGACACAGAAGTAATACATCACCGCCTGCCAGAGTCGATAAACTAATGGCGCGATAGAAAAGAAAATGCATATTCTTACACTAGGTCTTAATCACGAGACGGCACCAATTGAGATACGTGAGCGCGCTGCGGTAACTGCCGATCATTTGGAAGAAGCCCTCCACGACCTGATAGCCCGACCTGGTATTGGTGAAGCGGCATTGCTTTCGACTTGCAATCGTACTGAAATCTATTGCCGCCAAGACAATCAAGACGCTGGACAACTTAAGAAATGGATAAGCCAATATCACGATTGGCCCGAGGATGATGTAAGCAAGTACTTATATGTGCATCCCAATCGTGATGCTGTTCGTCACGCCTACCGTGTTGCGGCTGGATTAGATTCTATGGTTTTAGGTGAATCGCAAATATTGGGTCAGATGAAGTCCGCATTTGCGATCGCCCACAAGATCGGAACTACAGGTAAAATTCTAAATCGACTCTTTCAAAGTTCTTTTTCGGTCGCTAAAAATATTCGCACAAATACAGGCGTAGGAACAAGCGCAGTCTCAGTAGCATATGCAGCTGTTTTACTCGCCCGTCAAATTTTTGATTCATTGGAAGACCAGTCAGTAATGCTGATTGGCGCCGGGGAAACGATTGAACTTGTCGGCAAACATTTAGTAGAAAAAGGTGTTAAAAATATCTTGGTTGCAAACCGTACGATTGAACGCGGTGAACGACTAGCAAATGAACTAAATGGCCGTGCCATCGCCTTAGACGAATTAGCTGAAGACTTACCCCATTGCGATATTTTAATCTCCTCTACCGCCAGCACCCTGCCTCTCATCGGGAAAGGTTTAGTCGAAACGTCGCTAAAAGCCCGTAAAAACAAACCTATGTTTATGGTCGATCTCGCTGTTCCAAGAGATATAGAAGAACAGGTTAATGAATTGCAAAATGTATTTTTGTATACCGTTGATGATTTGAACCAGATTATCGAAACCAATCTAGCATCGCGCCGTGAGGCCGCTAGTGAGGCCCAGGAAATAGTAGAGTCTCAATCTGACGAGTTTATGGAATGGTTAGGTAGTTTAAACTCAGTACCTACCATCCGTGCTTTGCGAGATCATGTTGATCAGCTTACAGAGGTGGAACTCGAAAAAGCATTTCGGCTTATTGCCAAGGGCGAAAACCCTGAAGTCGTCATCGAACAATTTGCCTACGCTCTCGGGAACAAGATTATGCATCGACCTAGCAAGGCACTAAGCGACGGTGAAGACTCATCGTTGGCTACGACAGTACAAGAAATTTTTAGATTGAATCTCCCAAACGTCGACAAATAAGGCTACTTTCTAACATAACAATTACTAATATTTTCAATAATCGTGAAAGACTCTATACGCAATAAACTTGAATTCCTCGCCGAGCGACAGGAGGAACTTAATGCTTTAGTCTCCGACCCGGAGACAATGAGTGACCAAAACAAGTATCGGGCACTTACTATAGAGCTTTCAGAAATCACGCCCGTAGTTACAGCATGGGAGGAGTACCAGCAAACCGACAAAGACATAAGTGCCGCGGAGATAATGCTGACCGATGACGATGCCGATATGCGCGACATGGGTAAAGAAGAATTAACACACCTCAAGACTACCCAAGAGAATTTGTTTAGTTCTCTTCAGCGTCTGCTATTACCTAAAGACCCTAATGATGATCGAAATATATTCTTGGAAATTCGTGCAGGTACCGGCGGTGATGAGGCAGCAATTTTTGCTGGCGATCTGTTTCGCATGTACAGCGTTTATGCTGAATCCCAGAAATGGAAGGTCGAAGTGCTTAGTAAAAGTGAAGGCGAACACGGTGGATATCGAGAGATCATCTCCAGAATTGAAGGTCGCGGAGCCTATTCCAAATTAAAATTTGAATCTGGTGCGCACCGTGTACAACGTGTACCCGAAACCGAAACCCAAGGTCGAATTCACACATCTGCCTGCACGGTTGCAATTTTGGCCGAAGCAGATGAAATTTCTGATGAAATGGAAATAAATCCAAGTGAAATACGGATCGATACGTACCGCGCTTCCGGCTCCGGTGGGCAGCATGTGAATAAAACAGATTCTGCAGTGCGGCTTACCCATCTCGCCACCGGCGTGGTTGTGGAGTGTCAAGATGAGCGCTCCCAACACAAAAATAAAGCACGCGCGATGTCGATGCTTAAATCGCGCTTACTAGATGCGGAACGGAATGCTCAGCAAGCCGAGGAAGCAGAGACTCGTCGGAATCTCGTTGGCAGCGGTGATCGCTCAGAAAGAATTCGTACCTATAACTTCCCGCAAGGCCGAGTAACTGATCACCGAATAAACCTCACCCTGTATAAATTGGATGACATTATGCAAGGTGATTTAAGCCAGGTTATAGGCCCTTTGAGCGCGGAATATCAAGCCGATCAGCTAGCGGCTTTAGCGGACTCTTGATCAAGCTAAAAGAACTGCTAAGAGAAGGTCAGATACAACTCAAAGACCAGAGCCCTTCCGCTGCCGAAGATTGCGAAATACTACTTGGCCAAATATTAAGTAAAAACTCCGCTTGGCTTATCACGCATGGAGACAGGCTAATAACCTCTGAACAAACTTTAGCATTTCGGGCGCACCTACAGCGCAGAAGTGCTGGAGAACCGGTAGCTTACATTATTGGTCAGCGCGCTTTTTGGGAGCATCACTTCGAAGTTAATCCCAGCGTATTAATTCCACGCCCGGAATCTGAAATTTTGGTAGAACTCGTCGTGCAAATAGTATCCGAGCAAGCTTTTACCTCAGAATCACAATCCATTGCGGATTTGGGCACAGGCAGTGGCGCAATCGCTATTTCATTGGCTCATGAGCTGCCACAAACAGATATCATTGCTGTAGACGTATCAGTCGACGCACTGGCTGTCGCCCGTAGAAACGCCGATAATATTGGGGTCACAAATATTACATTTATTGAGAGCGACTGGTTTAGCCAGCTTGATGAGCAACGTTTTAGTATTATTGTTACGAACCCACCGTATATCGCCACTGACGATCCGCATCTCGCTCGAGGAGACCTTCGGTTTGAACCCATTGACGCCCTGACCGCCGGGCCCGAAGGTATCGATGATATACATAAAATAGTCAATCAATCCAAGGCTTACCTGCAACCATTAGGTCATTTATTGGTCGAACATGGTTTTGAGCAAGGTGCTGCAGTTCGAAAATTATTCAGCGATGCGGGATTCAAGGACATCGCAACCCATCGTGACATTGCTGGCCTTGAACGGGTTAGTTGCGGTTCTATTGGATGATCGCGTCTGCTGATAACTTGCATCAACTTGCCTACAAGGTTTTAACAGCAGACACCGTTAAGCTCAAATGTACACTCAGCCAAACTACAAAACGGGCCTGGCGTGAGAATGAAACCTTTTTAGACAAGACTTTCAAGCCTTCCCGTTTGGTTAATCCTGGTAGGCCGACAAGGCCGCAACTAGTGCACCCGCGCGAACTTAAACGCCGCGGCCTCGGCACCGAGCATGGACGCTTAAGTCTGATGCACGCCGTTGCACACATAGAATTTAACGCTATCAACTTGGCGTGGGACGCCGTGTACCGATTTACTGGTCAACCTAAACAATACTATGATGACTGGGTAAACGTAGCCGGCGATGAAACCCGCCACTTTGAGCTTGTGTGCGGATATCTGAATGCACATAACCTGAATTACGGCGATCTACCCGCGCACAATGGACTATGGGATATGGCGGTGCACACTGATCACGATATTTTGGTGCGGATGGCTCTTGTCCCAAGGGTCATGGAGGCAAGAGGGCTGGACGTCAGCCCCCCAATGATAGAAGGATTAACACGCTGCGGAGATAAAGAGCCCGCAAAAATACTTGAGCTCATCTATCAGGAGGAAATAGAGCACGTCTCGATAGGCAGTAAATGGTATCAATATTTTTGCCAAAAACGCGATTTACCGGCGGACAGTACGTTTCGCGAGCTAATCAAACAGTATATGCACGGCGAGCTTCGAGGGCCGTTTAATAAAGAGGGACGCATAAAAGCAGGTTTTAGCCAAGACGAACTCAAACTTCTATTACCAAAATAAATAGTCCTTTCAAGCAGAATGGCCCCTAGACAATCATTACCGACATTCAATTACAATTAAATAAACATGTGTTTACCCTATTCAGCAGATAAGCATGCGGTATAGTAAATAGGAATTAGTTAACATCACGAACGCTAGGAGTTGACATGGACAACCTGCCTTTTTTAATCGTAGCCGGGATCATCCTGATTCTAATATTCAGGAATATTATTCGCATAGTTCCGCAAAACGAAGCCTATATTATTGAACGCTTGGGTAAATACTGTGGCACGCTGGAGGCCGGTATTCACTTGCTGATTCCATTTGTAGACCGTGTCGCTTACAAGCATTCTCTAAAAGAATTTGCGATCAATGTGCCAGCCCAACAAGCGATCACCAAAGATAATGTTGCACTGGGAGTCGACGGGGTGCTGTATCTGAGAATCATGGACCCACGCGCGGCCTCTTACGGTGTCGCGAATCTAACATTTGCCATATTGCAGCTGGCGCAAACTACCATGCGTGCAGAAATTGGCAAACTCAGCCTGGATGAAACCTTTGAGTCTCGCGAAAACGTTAACGCAATGGTGACTCATTCGATAGACCTGGCATCTGAGGCTTGGGGAACAAAAGTGTTACGTTACGAGGTAAAAGATATTTCTCCGCCAGGGACGATACTGGAAGAGATGGAAAAACAAATGGCGGCCGAACGTGAGCGTCGCGTGGCCGTGCTTACCTCAGAAGGCTATCGACAAGCAGAAATCAACCAAGCAGAAGGTGATAAAGCAGCCCAAATTCTTCGGGCACAAGGTAATGCGGAGTCTGTCGAAATTGAAGCGGGCGCCCGCGCGATTGCCATAAAAACTATCTCAGCCGCGATCAACACTGAAGGTGGCACAACGGCTGTGGCGCAACAACTATCAGAACAATACATAGCGGCGTTTGAAAAGCTAGCACGTGAAGGCACGGTTGCTTTACTTCCGACCGATGGTTCAGATGTTACTTCGGTGGTAAGTAAAGCATTTACCGCTTTCGAAACGCTCAAGGCTCAAGTTGATAGAAGTCAGTCGCTATAATCAGAGCTTGATAAGGAGGTAAGTATGTCACCAACGCTGTTTTTCTTATTGCTGGGGCTAGCATTCCTTGGCATAGAATTGTTGATAATGCAGTTGTCAGTATTTTGGTTCATGTTTTTTGGGTTGGGTGCTTTTATCGCATCCGCTAGCGGGGTGCTGATGCCTGAATTGTCGTGGACGGCATCGGCAGCAATATTCTTGATTGCGTCGATCTCGGTCTCTTTAGCACTCTACCCTGTGATAAAAAAGTGGCAAGATAAACCGGGTGCCATAGCGGGAAATGATGCAATAGGACAATCAGTGAAAGTCGTCGAAGCAATTAGTGCCGAGCAAGCCGGCACGGTAAATTGGTCCGGCACGGACTGGGCAGCTGAACTTGCGGATGGTGAGAAGCCTTTTGAATCCGGTTCAATGGCGAAAATAAAGAAACTAGAAGGAATTCGCCTGCTTGTAGGTAGATAACTGAACTTTGCTGAAGCGTAATTTTCAATCTACCAAAATGACAGCCAAAGCATAAGATCGCTCCAATCTTAAACGCAATGTTTTGGCTTGGGTAACCCGGCGTATTTTGAAGCTTGCTTCGCCGGGCCATCTGGAAACAACGCATATAAATAACGGCTATTTCCTTTGCTCGGACCATATGCCTGACGAATGGCTCTCACCAACATACGTATAGGTGGGGCCACGCGATAGTCTTCATGGTACTCACGCAAAAAGTTAATCACTTCCCAGTGATCCTCGGTCAAATTCAGCCCATCTGCTGCGGCCATTGCCTCGCCCAGCTCGATACTCCATTCCAGATGATTTTTTAGATATCCGAGCTTATCAGTCGCAAATTCTTTTCCTTCGTGCAGAAAAACCATAGTTTTTTGCTCTATTACTGGGAAAAATCTTCCGGAGTTTTATCCCCAGGCGGCATCTGCAAATAAAAGCCACGATCACTCAACTGGGCAATCACTTCAACAGCATCAGCTATCGCCAATTTTTTATCCGGTGTCAATTCAAACTCCACCACCATTTGCAACTCGCCAAGCAAACTCTGCAAGGTAGTCGGAAGTTTCGACTGATCGTAATCCAGAGGTAAATACAGGAAATGATCCGGCTTGTGACTTCCCTTAAAGACCTGACAAAACATACATTTATTAGCTAATTAGATTAAATAATTGGGGATTCTGGAGAATCTTTTCGATAGCAATACTTACAATTTATTTAAGTACGTTTAGCCGCTTGCAACAATACTGTTCAGATTCGTATACGCCAGTTAACTTGCATCTAATCGAATAGTGATGGGATTAACCCCTTCACTCTGAAGGGCCTGTTGTAAATTTTTTGTGGCACGCCGACTATCGTAAGTTGCGGTTCTAACGCGATAACGCGTTCCTGTACCATCAACTTCTACCCGCTGTGAAAAGGTTTCAAACCCAGCAAGCGCCAATCTGGCGCGTAAACCGTCGGCATCTTGCTCGCTTGCAAATGACGCAATCTGAAGAAAATACACATACTTTTTATCCGACACATTAATCGCATCACTTTCAGAAAGATCCTCCGGCAAGATCTGCTCCATCTCTGGCAAGGTCTCCCAAAAAGTAAATTCTTTATCAGATACAACGGGTGAGCCTTCTCCATCATCACGGCTCGGATCTGACTCTGAACTTTCAGTGCTTCCAGATCTGGAATCAAGCAAATTCTTTATACCACTTCCAAAATCCTCATCTAGAATCAAAGCATCTCCATCTTGAAAATATTTTACCGATGTAATACCTAAACCTATCCCAACAGCTAATGTTAATATTGACTTCATAGATCCTCGGTTGGCCCGCCCTATACTGCCAGACTTTTGAGTTTGCCTTCGGTTACGTTTTCTTTTTACCATGCTCGCGTTTAACTTGGTTCTAGCGACTACATTTTTTCCGGTGCTTGCACACCGATAAGCGTTAAACCATTTAATAATACTTGCCGACACGCTGCTACCATCACTAAACGAGCATTTCTGACCGCAGGCTCTGCATCAAGAAAATTGCTGGAATTGTAGTAACGATGGAACAACGTCGCTAGTTCCCGTAAATAATAGGTGATCTGATGAGGCTCGAAGTTATCGGCGGCAATCTGAATCTGCTCGGGAAAAGCAGCCAATTTTGCCGCTAATTGTTGCTCATTGTCATCTTGCAGTAGCTCAGAAAGCCCATCAACTGATGAATCATAGTCAATGCCTCGCTCGGTGGCTTGCCTAAATACGCTACAAATACGAGCATGTGCGTATTGAACGTAATAGAGCGGGTTCTCGTTTGTTTGCGACTTCGCCAGATCCAAATCAAAATCCATGTGCTGCTCTGATTTTCTTTGAACGTAAAAAAATCGCGCCGCATCATTCCCAACTTCATCACGTAATTCTCTCAACGTGACAAATTGTCCACTACGTGTAGACATTGAGACTTTCTCTCCGCTCCGGTAAAGGGAAGCAAACTGAACTAACAAAACTGTCAAACGTTCCGGGTCTTGACCACTAGCTTGAAGTGCTGCCTTCACCCTTGGTATATAGCCGTGGTGATCCGCTCCCCAAATATTAATGCAGCGAGTGTATCCACGACTAAACTTATTTAAGTGGTATGCAATATCAGATGCAAAATAGGTGGGCATCCCGTTTTCACGCACCACAACACGATCCTTCTCATCACCAAACTCTGAAGACTTAAACCATAAGGTACCGCCCCTATCTTCAATATAACCAAGCTCTGTAAGCGTATCTATCGCTTGCGGAATCGAATTATCTATAAAAAGTGATCGTTCAGAGAACCACTCATCATAACTAACCCCAAAACCTTCTAAATCATTTCGAATATCATCAACTAATGTATTTAAACCAACATCAAAAAATGCCTTATAGTCATCGGCAGTTGCGTTTTTTGCAGCAGAAATTAATCCGTCCAACGCCACTTCATCTTCAAATGATTTAGTCGAGCTTAATAATTGTGCACTATCGATTCGATATTGCTCGCCAAAGCGTTCTTTCAATTCGTCACCCATATGGGTGACGTAATCACCTTGATAGGCATTCGCGGGGAAAGTAAATTTCTCTCCAATCGCCTGTAAATAACGCAACCAAACACTTGTTGCCAAGATGTCCATTTGGCGGCCCGCATCATTTACATAATATTCCTTATGCACCACGTACCCGACTGCGGAAAGTAACCGAGACAATGTATCTCCGTAAGCGGCACCTCGCCCATGCCCTACATGCAGTGGGCCTGTTGGGTTAGCCGACACATACTCTAGTAAAATCTTTTGCCCGCCACCAGATTGACTATGCCCATAAGCCTCAGCTTGTTGTTGAATGCGCTGAATCACATCAAACTTGACGCCATGATCGATAAAAATATTTATAAATCCAGGTCCGGCAATCTCTAATTTCGCTATTTCCGTACTCTCGGGAAGCGCCGCTATTATTTTAGGTGCTAGTTCACGAGGCGACATGCCCGCCCGTTTGGCAAGAACCATAGCGATATTTGTAGCAAAATCTCCGTGCTCCTTTGACTTGGATTGCTCAAATGATATTTCTATCGACTTAACATCATCCAGAACGCCACTGGAAACGAGATTTTCTAACGCGGTGGAAAAGAGGCCCTGTAAAGTATCTTTCAATGTACTAACGTATTCGCCAGCTAGAATAATTAAGCGCGATTCTACCTTGTGACGCATAGATTTGTCTCAAGGCTAGCCCTATTTGTTATACGTTTTCGATTTACTCAACGCCTAATATGTATCGACAGGGTCAACATCGACTGACCACCGAACTTTTCTCGAAGCCCTATCAGTTTCAAGCATTGCACAGCAGTCACCTACCAACTCGCGAATATACTTACGATCGGCGCCCAACAATAGCAATTGAGCACGATAACGGCCCGCGCGACGCTCCATTGGACTGGGCACTGGGTCGTAAATACGAACTGCCCTTTCCCCAATTCTCTGTTTTAGCCAAGTACGCACTTTGTGTAAAAAACCCAAGCCGTTACCTGGAAAATTTGATTCAGCCCGAAACAGAACCGCTTGCTCGTACGGTGGGTAACGTAAGAGCTCCCGTTCGCTAAGCTGTAACTCGGAAAAACTATCGAAATCATGTGCTGCCACAAACCCAAAGAATGGATTGTCTGGTACCGCTGTTTGAATTAACACCTGCCCCATTACCTGCCTCCTCCCTGCACGGCCAGCGACTTGCACGAGTTGCTGAAATAAGTGCTCTGCCCCTCTAAAGTCACTGCTAAATAAGCCTTGGTCTGCGTTGAGAACGCCCACTAAAGTCACGTTAGGGAAATCATGTCCTTTCGATAACATTTGCGTTCCCAAAATGATATCTACAGCTCCAGACTGCACCGCGTCCAACATCTCAACTAGCTTGGATTCGCTGCCAGCACTATCTCTGTCGATCCGCATTACTGTGGCATTGGGGAACCTTTCTTCTAATACCTGCTCTAGCTGCTGAGTGCCCTCGCCTATTGACGATAAACCAGATTCACCACAGTTGCTGCACTCAGTGTTAAACACACCTTGATAACCACAGTGGTGGCAGCGGACCTGCTGGCGAGACTTATGCAAGGTTAAGTAAGCATCACACCGGTGACACTTAGCACCCTCGTTACAGCTATTACAATAAATGACCGGGGCGTATCCACGACGGTTGAGATACAGCAAAGACTGCTCCCCGCGAACCAAGCGTTCACTAACAGCCGTTATCATCTGCAGACTAATACCGTTCTCTACCGGTGCCTTTCGCATATCAATAATTTCGACATCTGGCAGTTTACTACCGCCAGCGCGGCGCTTTAGGCTCAAGTACTGATATCGACCCCGCTTTGCGTTCGATAAACTCTCTAGCGATGGTGTGGCGGAGCCTAGAATGATTGGCACATCCCATTGACGTGCAAGATAAATCGCAAAATCACGAGCATTGTACCGAACCCCATCTTGCTGTTTGAAAGAAGCATCATGCTCTTCATCAATAACAATAAGCCCTAGAGCCCTCATTGGCGCAAATACCGCTGATCGTGTGCCCACTACAATACGAGCGGTATTCTGGTTCACTTGAGCCCACGCAAGATGTCGCTCTTTGTCACTTAGGCCCGAGTGCAGCATGACCACCGCACAAGAAAATCTGCTTGCAACGCGCTCCATGAGTTGAGGCGTCAATCCAATTTCCGGAACTAACAGCAAAACTTGCTGATCACACGCCAACACCTGGTCCATCACGTCAAAGTAGACTTCAGTTTTGCCGCTACCGGTTGTTCCATGTAGCAAAAACGGAAAATAAGACTGGCCTACCTGCGCTATCGCTTTTACAGCGACTTGTTGTGAGTCATTTAGATCAATAAGACGCAAAGGTTTTTCATTAACCGAAATTTCGATTGAACGTTGTTCGCTTCTTATCAACTCTTTATTTAGTAGTTCACGCAACGCTGTGCGCCAACCCTGCATGCTTGCATTCAGAATGGTAGCATTTGCTCCGACCGCGCCTCGCTCCAATAAAAAGGTATGCAACTGACGTTGTTTGGGTGCGCGCTGCAAAGAATCCACGCTTCCAAGATCATTCGCGGTGTACCATGTCTCGCCCTCTGGATCAGTAGCTTTTCCATCACGCAACAATTTTGGTAATGCTGCAAATAGCATTTCCCCTGGCGGAGCTTGGTAATAGTTAGAAGCCCACCGCAAACTGTTCCATAATTCAGAGGAATAAATGCTTTGAGCATCCAGTCGAGCAATCACTTTTTTAATCTTGCTCTTTGCCACTGCTGTAGATATATCAATCTCTGTGACAACTCCCACTAAGGTTCGCCGTGCAAATGGCACCCGCACCCGGGTGCCAAGCACTGCATTCCCAAGCTCCGAACTCCACGCGAAATCAAATTCAGCGCGTAAAGGAATTGGCACTGCAACCCGAACGTATGACACCGAACCGATTTCAGCTGCACCGCCATCATCTGGCTCAATCGACGTCTCTGTCATGGTAAATAGAAAATCCCAATAAACTTCAGAAAAAGATGATTTAGTGCATTCAAACTTACCCCCAGTACCTGTGGATAACTCTGTGCAAAACTTTACTTAATATTGCTATATACACGTGCTTATCTATGTTTACCGAGACTGCTCAATTTTTAATCAACTTTTAATACAATATAATTCAATGGTTTAGGGGAATAATGTAAATGTCTTCTGAATGTGCACACGCACTAGACTGTTCTTTCTGCAACAAAAATTTTTGTGCATAACCTGAGTTCCAGTACTGCACTAATACAAATAATTTTTACATTTCCAATCAGTCGTTTAGCCACTTATACTAATCCCCCACCGCAATGACCCAAGCTAAACTAACCATTTCTATTCGCCCTTAATAATTTAAATTAGGTGGTGACGCTAAATCGTAATTCTCAACATTTGCGCATCGAGGCCGCGTTTATTTTACTGCAACTAAGCTTAGTATAAGCTCTGATTATCACCTAGTCAGAATCTATGGATTACGCAAAGGCTAGCAAGATTTCCCCGGCGAATTGTCTAATTGAAGCGGCAGAGCTATAGACTAGCAGGATATAATCGAGCAAAAGATGACAGCAAAACTTAAATCTCGCCTTTCCGAAATAACTTCGATCATCTCAATACTCATGGCCGCATCAAACCCTTCCTCCAAATGACCCTATTTTGCATATCCATCGGCCTAGCCATATTGGTTTTATTGGTAACTGGTCGCCGTGGCTCTAGAGTTGCGGGACAACAAGGGGATCTGGTGAATCCAGTAAATCCACATAATGAACCGAACGCTGTTCTACGAATTGCCAGCCTAAACATCCAATATGGCCGCGGTGAAGATCAGCGGTTAGATATACAAAGAACAGCGTCTGTATTGGGTGAATGTGATTTCATAGCCCTGCAAGAGGTTTCTGGCAAACGTAGTTTGACTCAACCAAATCAAGCCGCAGCTTTAGGGTCTATTTTAAATATGGCTTGGATTTTTGCCCCTACCAAAACTCGTTGGTTTAAACCGTACGTTGGCAATGGTGCCCTTACGAATATTACGGTTCATCGATGGTTTTGGCGCCCACTTATTCAAAACCGCGGGCGTAGTTTTCGTAATATGATCATCTGCGAAATTGAACTTCTAGGCAAAAACGTAACTATTATAAATACCCATTTACATACCCATGAAGGTCGAGAAGAACAAATGAAACAGGTGTTTAGAGAACTCGCAAAATATCGTCGAGCAATTCTAGTGGGTGATTTTAATACGCGTCCACACGATGCCTTACTGCAAGAGCTTATCCGAAAAAGCACTGCCCACGACCCGTTTGAAAACGCACTAGATACAACGTTTTCGAACACCCGAGTTGACTGGATGCTTTTAAAAGGCCTGGTGGCCACTGAGGTTTCTGTGATCGAACCTGGAGTATCAGACCATCCAGCTTTGCTAGCGAGCCTTACTCTACAACCGTCATTATCGTAATTTTTTAGTGCATTGATACCTATTGTTCGCCCGTTCTTGCATTCGTATCCCGCTCCGTCTAAATTGATCTCACCTAGGGCGCTTAGCAGCCCATATTAACCTGGTAGGAGAAATCAAAAATGCTTTCAGAATTTAAACAGTTTGCAATGAAAGGGAACTTTGTTGACATGGCGGTCGGCATCGTAATCGGTGCTGCTTTCGGTACCATTGTTAGCTCACTGGTCAATGATGTAATTATGCCGTTGGTAGGAGTCATCACTGGAGGCGTGGATTTTTCAAACATGTTTATGGTGATAAGTAAACCGATTGAAGGCGCGAGCTATGCGACCCTAGCGGCTGCTCAAGATGCTGGAGCGGTAACGGTAAACTACGGCTTATTTATCAACGCCGTGGTCACTTTCTTAATCGTCGCATTTGTTCTATTTATGATAATAAAAGGGTTAAATGCTGCCAAGAAGGCCGAAGAAGAAGCGGTAGTAGAAGCAGGACCACCCGCTGACATAGCGCTGTTAACTGAAATTCGAGATGCCTTGAAGAAATAGGTAGACCAACAATCTTTCACCGTAAATCTAATTTTTCACCCTTCCTGAGCATCCTTTTATCGGCCTCAACACCAGCCTAACTTATTAGCGTTATGAGGAATGCTCAGGCTTTAGTTTTAATTTACGCGTATTCGCTATCGGTTCGCGCTTTGGTAAGGATCGGCACAGGATCGACATTACTTTTTCGGCCGTCGCTCGATAGCCCGTCAACTTTCCCCCAAAGACACTCAGCACTCGAGGGTCGCGCTCACTATCGGTAGGCAACTGAGTTTCACGGCTACGTTTAAACGCATTACCCTGCGCCGCGGGCAAGACTCGCAAGCCGGCCCAGGAATCTAGCACCTGCGTATCTCTTGCTGGAAAATGTTTACGGTATACATCCAACAAATACTCTATTGCTTCGGGGGTCGAATCAATTTTATCTGGGTCATCACGGTAAATACGTTCCGTTGTACCAACCAAAGTTCGATCACCTTTAGGCATAACAAAAACCGCTCTTTTATCTGCTTCAACCTCAAGGTAGTAACATCCCTCTTCAACCTTGCCTGGTAGTTCAATATGTGAGCCCGCGACATTATCAACGGCCAACGGTTTCATTTTCGGTACAATCATTGCAGCTACTTTATCCGCCCATGGACCAGCCGCGTTTACCAATACTTTTGTGCTTACACTGAGATTCTGGCCATCCTGCTGGTATTGAACTAGCACCCTACCCTCAGCCACCTCTGCAGACAGAAATCGAGCTGGACAGATTAGCTCAGCACCAAGTTCAGTCGCAGACTGCATCACCGCACGAGTCAAAGCGGCATCGTCAGTCTGTGCATCCCAGTATTGATAGACAACCTGCAGATTCTCCGTGTTTAACCCATCAAGTTCGCCCCACTCCCGGCGCGGAACTTTACGAAATCGGGTATATTTTCCAAATCCAGCTAATATGGTATATGCCAGCAAGCCGACACCAACCCACCAGGCACGTCGCGACGTTTGCGGATAAATAGGGATAAAAAACTTTTTCCTGTGTACCAGGTCCGGCGCCAAATCAAGCAACAGTTCACGTTCATTCAGGCTTTCTCTTACCAAGGAAAACTCAAAGCTCTCCAAATAACGCAACCCTCCATGAATAAGCTTGCTGGACTTACAAGATGTCCCGGATGCTAAACCCTGTTTTTCAATCACAAGTACTGAGTACCCAGCCGCGGCGGCGGCCTGAGCTATACCCACCCCATGAATCCCGCCACCGATAATAGTTACGTCGAATTCATTGCCATCATCAAGTTTATTGCTCATTAACCTCAACCTCGCAGTCCAAATACCAGGCCGCGACCAACCCTGCCACCGTCGGGTGCGCCAAGTAACCATAAGATTTATGCGGATTCATACCATTTACGTCTTTGTATCTCGTCTTAATGCCAACGATATCGTTAATCCTTTCGAGCACGCCCAACTCTTTCATTTTTACAAAATCATCTTGTAGCGTTGTATCAAGCGACACCATATCACCGTAAGCCGAAACGTTATCCCAATGTGATACAGCACTTGGATAGACTTTCATGGAACCGAAAATTCTAGCTTGAATGTAACGCAGCCCAAGTGGGCTACCTAAAGTAAGCAACTGTACCGACCGTGTATCCATCCACTGCGGTTGAGAAGCTAACAAATCATATGCGATAACTGAACCCAAACTGTGCGCGATAATCAAAATCTCTTGCTCGTCGTTTAGCAGCACAGACTTCATCAGCGAGGACAAGCGCGCACGAATATCTACTGCTTTGCCATTGTCGTTTTCCAAGTATGCTCGGGTACCCTCCAGCATAGAGTCCAAGTGCCGAACCGGTAAAAGCTTGATGAGCGCTGGAAAATAGTCAACCAGGAAATATAAATATCTCCGCAAGCAAATTGCCAAGCTACTCGCACCCGACCATTTGCGTGGTTCTTGCGACTGTTGAACTAACCTCTCCACTGCTGATTGCAAAATTTGTGGTTCTTCGTAATCCGGATACAGCAAGTCACTCCATGCGCACAACAGAAAACTGTCGTCATCGAAAGACACTATATCGTCGCTATACTCTGTTTTCGCAAAACCAGCCCGCAAACTCTTCAACAATAGTTCACGATGCACAGTAGGTGTCGGCTTAGTGTTTTTGCCGTGTACAAAAATTATTCTTCTGTTCTTGTTATTTTTAGACATCTAAATCAATTTAGTTTAAGCCGCAAAGGAACACGGCCCAGCACAAGCTTCGGGTATGATACGCGTTCTATTTAAAGTATACGATTACGCTGAATGTCTACTGAAATCCCTGCAAACACGTCTTCAAACTTATCGGCAACCGACTACGCTAAGCTCGGTCCTGAACAAGTGTTACAAGCGGCTGAACACTTCGGGTTATCAGTAGATGGGCACTTACTCGCCTTAAATAGCTTTGAGAATCGAGTGTATAAAGTCGGGCTTGTGGAAGCAGATCCAGTAGTGATTAAATTCTATCGACCCAATCGATGGAGTGATGCGCAAATCATCGACGAACATCAGTTTTCGGCCGCTTTAGTGGAGGCTGAAATACCGGTAATTGCGCCTCTAGAAATTGATAGTGAAACCCTACTTCATCATAACCAGTATCGTCTCGCGATCTTCCCATGTGTTGGTGGCAGAGCCCCAGATCTGGAAAACTCCCAACAGTTAAGGCAACTCGCGCGCCTGCTAGGCCGCCTGCATATGGTCGGAGCAGAACACCCGTTTAAAAACCGGCCCGCGCTGGATATTGAAACGTTTGGCATTCAACCCAGTCAATTCGTCCTCAATAGTCAGCTACTTCCTCGAGAGCTCGAAACGATATACCAGGACTTAACAAAGGACTTACTGGCAAACATTGCCGATAATTATCAACGAGCTGGGAACCCCGGCTTGATTCGTTGTCACGGTGATTGTCATGCTGGGAACCTTCTTATCGGCTCTCAAGGCCCCCACATTGTAGACTTGGATGACGCACGCATGGCACCGCGAGTGCAAGACCTTTGGATGTTATTACCCGGCGAAGGCGAGGATTTAGATTCTACTTTAACCGTCATTCTTGATGCCTACACGGAATTCAGTGATTTCGATGCGCGCGAATTACATTTGATTGAAGCGCTGCGGACTTTGCGTATTATTCATTACTACGCATGGCTAGCCCAGCGATGGGATGACCCGGCATTTCCAATCGCATTTCCATGGTTCAATTCACAACGCTGCTGGGAAGATCATATTTTGGCACTTCGTGAGCAAGCCGCGAAGCTCTACGAGCCTGCTCCACTCTGGTTACGCTAATAAAATATTCTGATTAAGTGACGGACGGCTGCATCATCGGTAAACTGTCTCGCCACACTAGATTTGGAGTTATTTGTTGAAAGTAGAAATTGTAGAAATTGTCGATCAGAAAGGACTTAAAAAATTCGTCGATTTTCAATGGCAAATGTATCCCGACCATTCGCCGTGGGTACCACCCCTACGAAAAACGATTTTTGATGCACTAGATCAAGAAAAAAACCCATTCTACAAGCACGCCAAGTTACAGGCGTTTATGGCCTATCAAGGTAAACGTCCAGTGGGAAGAATAGCTGCAATCATTGATGATCGAAACAATGATTTGCATGAAGAAAATGTTGTATTTTTTGGGTTTTTCGAATCTGTGGATGATCAGGATGTGTGCGATGCTCTGCTAGACGCCGTGCGATCTTGGGGACTAAACAGAAACGCAGACTCACTGCGTGGCCCGGCAAGCCCTAGCAGTAACCATGAGTTTGGGCTATTAATCAAAGGATTTGATTTATCGCCTAGGGTCATGATGAGCTATAACCACCGCTACTACATGACCTTACTTGAGCAGGCAGGTCTAAAAAAAGAAAAGGATTTGTATGCTTGGGACATTTCTACCGATATCGGATTTACTGAACGTATCGGTCGGGTGGCCGAACGCCAAAAGAAACGCCACAACATTTTGGTGCGAAGTGTAAACCTTAGTCAGTTTGACCGTGAAGTTCGCATCATGATGGAGGTTTACAATAGCGCTTGGGAGAAAAATTGGAGCTTTGTACCAATGGATAAATCGGAATTTAACCATATGGCAAAGGACCTCAAGGACGTGATCATGCCAGAGCTTTGCATGATCGCAGAAGTTGACCGGGAGCCTATCGCATTCGCCCTCGCCTTGCCGAACATCAACCAAGCGTTAAAGAAAATTCGTAGCGGACGACTGACGCCTTTCAACCTTCTAAAACTTTTGTGGTATTTAAAAGGGCCGTTTCGTAAAAACACTATTACTGAAGGAAGAATTCTAACTTTAGGCGTTAAACGGGAATATCAAAACCTAGCAATTGGCTCACTACTTTATATGGAATTCCTCAAACGCGGCCCAGCGCTCGGTTTACGACTAGGGGAAGCCTCATGGATTTTAGAAGACAATACTGAAATGAACAATTCTATTAAGGGAATGAATGGTACCTTGACTCGAGAATACCGAATATACCAACAGGACCTTTCAATTCAATCTTAATAACCCGTAATTAGTCCTCAATTCTAACCCCAAGCAACATCTCCATTCCTTGTGCTGCACCATTCTGAATATTAGTTTCATCTCGGTACAAGCGTCCAAAACGATCGTAATATGAACCCGAAGCTGGGTTGGTAAACCCTTTAAACCAAGGCACATTATTTGCTAGGTTTGTTGGTCTCTGTTCCAAATACCGAAACACTATGCCATCGCCAGCAACGCCTGAGAACTCGCATGCCTTATGAATGTTCGGATCGCATTCGGTGCTGCCCGTAACAACCACTTCATTAAGCATAACGAAACTTTTTAACTCAGTATTTGCATACCGCACTACCCAAACATAATCACTCCCTCTGCGGACCATTTGTACCGCCCCGGGGATCACGTCTTGCCAATCGCTACTTTCTACGCGATAACCCCTTGGCGAAAATGCTACCTGAAGAGCAATATATAAAAACGCCAGAATAAATAGAGAAAACATAATCTTTGCCAATCTACTTACACTGTTGCGAGACAAATTAATCATAATCCAATGTTACACTTCAGACTTGCGTATAACGATGGCAAACCCGCCTAACATCCAATCTATTGTTATAATTTCGATGCACCCGAAAAGCAAATGACTCGAGCAAAAAATGCGTCAATGCAGGTAGCGAAAGCTAAATACGAAACGATAGAGAAATGACAAAGCAAATATTAAATTCTCTAGACATCAAAGAAGTGCTAAAAGCCTTAGTTGGCGGCAAAGTTCTTCGTAGTGAGGATGCCCAGCGGATATTTGAAACCAATCGGGCACTTAAGAGTACTGAGCACCCACTGCTATCTATCGCTCGCCTCATGAAAGGCTCGACCATTGACGCTACGGAATGGAGTGAAGACAAGCTAACCCGGTGGGTCGCTAATAAATCGAAATTTGATTTCATTGAAATAGATCCACTCAAAATAGATGTGGCATCAATTACCAATGTTATTTCTTACGATTACGCGGGTAAGCACAATATTCTTCCAGTGGAAGTCGGAACAGATTTTGTTCGTTTTGCGTGCGCCGACCCTTTTAACGTCGTATGGAAGACTCAATTAGAACAAATCATCCGTAAGGAAATCCTCATTGGCCTAGGCAACCCAAAGGACATAGAACGCTTTACCAATGAGTTCTTTAATCTAGCCAAGTCAATCCGTACTGCAGGCGCAGAGGATTCAACGTCAACCAACCCACTTGCGCAAAACCTTGAACAGCTTGTACAACTTGGGAATACTGGGCAACTCGACACGGAGGACCACCATGTTGTCCAGTTAGTGGACTGGCTACTGCAATACGCATTTGAGCAACGCGCGAGTGATATACATTTAGAACCAAGAAGAGACCAGGGAAACATTCGCTTCCGAATGGATGGTGTTTTACACAATGTGCACCAGGTTCCTCCAAATGTAATGACCGCCATCGTAAGCCGTATCAAAACTATCGGCCGGATGGACATTTCCGAAAAGCGACGACCACTGGATGGCCGACTAAAGACAAAAACCCCAAAGGGACAAGAAATCGAGTTGAGATTATCAACCGTGCCTACAGCGATGGGCGAGAAGATGGTTATCCGAATTTTCGATCCAGAAGTACTGCAACGCAGCTTTGAAGAATTAGGATTAAGTCACCGGGAATTAACTCTATGGCACAAGCTAACCAGCCAAACTCATGGCATCGTCCTTGTTACAGGCCCAACCGGCTCGGGTAAGACCACAACGCTTTACTCCACCCTACGTAAGTTGGCAATCGAACAAGTAAATGTCAGTACCATAGAAGATCCTATTGAAATGGTTGAACCCGCGTTCAACCAAATTCAGGTACACAGCGCGATTGATTTAAACTTTGCCGCCGGTGTCCGTGCACTACTCAGGCAAGATCCAGACATCATTATGATCGGGGAGATCCGAGACCTAGAAACCGCAGAGATGTCTATTCAGGCTGCTCTGACTGGGCATCTGGTATTATCTACCTTGCACACTAATGATTCCCCGTCGGCGGTTACCAGACTTCTTGAACTCGGCGTGCCTGCCTATTTAATTAATGCCTCAGTACTTGGAGTGCTCGGCCAGCGCCTCGCTCGCACCTTATGCCCGCAATGCAAAGCGCCTGGGAAAGTACATGAGTCCAATTGGTCGGTCCTTACGCAAGGCTTTAAATTAGCACCGGATAACTCACATCAAACAGTTGGTTGCCCAGAATGCCGTCACACGGGCTTTCGAGGTCGCGTTGGCCTGTACGAAATGATGGAGCTTACCAACGAAGTGAAAAAACTCATCGTTCCAAATGCCGATGTCTCCAAGATCTCAGCTCAAGCTATTCGTGACGGCATGATACCGCTAAGAATAGCAGGTGCGCAGCAAATCGCTGCAGGAGAAACTACGCTAGAAGAGATTATCCGCGTGGTCCCTAAAGCAATTTAACCTCTCAAACGCTGGCGTGCATTAGTCAGCAATTCATCCTACATCTTTTGGTTTTTTGTATAATCCAATAACTCATCCGCTGTTGGTTTCTAAATTTTTGGTACTGCATCTTAGGTTTTTATATGTCTGAATATGATTATGATTTGTTTGTAATTGGTGGCGGCTCGGGCGGCGTACGTGCTGCACGAATTGCGGCTGGGCATGGTGCTCGAGTAGCTATTACTGAAGAGCACCGATACGGAGGTACATGCGTAATACGGGGCTGTGTACCGAAAAAGTTTATGGTTTATGCAGCCCACTTCGCTGAGGAGTTTCACGACGCAAAATCCTATGGATGGGACATCGAAAACCAGGTATTTGATTGGAACCTCCTGATAAAAAATAAAGATACAGAAATCGATCGATTAAATTCGATCTATATCACTCTTCTCGAAAATGCCGGAGTAACAATATTCAATGGCCATGGCTCTGTATTAACACCAAATTCTATACAAATAGAAGATCAGGTAGTTTCAGCAGACAAAATACTGATCGCTACCGGGGGTTCGCCGTTTATACCGCCGTTTTCTGGTTCCGAGCACGCTATAACTTCTAACGAAGCGTTCTATCTTGAAGAACTACCAGATCGCGTAATTGTTGTAGGCGGCGGCTATATAGCGGTGGAATTCGCGGGTATTTTTAATGGTCTCGGCAGTAACACGCAACTGGTCTATCGAGGAGATCAAATCCTTCGTGGGTTCGATCAAGATATTCGCAATCATTTGGCGGAAGAAATTACTAAGAAAGGTATACAAGTACTACTAAATCAAACGATTGAGTCGATAGAACTAGCTGCCGATGGTAAACGCAAAGTCACATTTGCAAACGGTGACACTAGCGTAGTCGATCAAGTAATGTACGCCACTGGCAGAAACCCAAACACAGAACATCTGGGTTTGAACGCCATTGACGTCAAAACGGGTGCGTCTGGCGAAATACTAGTTGACCAATACTCACGTACAAATTTAGATAACGTTTACGCCGTCGGAGATGTTACCGATAGAATTGCGTTAACGCCGGTAGCAACTATGGAAGGACATTGTTTTGCAGATACTCAATTTGGAAACAATGAGCGTATTGCTGATCATCGAGATGTACCATCGGCCGTGTTCTCACAACCACAAGTGGCCACCGTCGGATTGACTGAATCAGAAGCACGCGAAAAACACGCCAATATTAAAACCTATACGTCAGAATTTCGCAGCCTAAAGCTCAGTCTTACAGACAATACAGAACGAGCTTTTATGAAATTGGTTGTCAATGTAGATAACGACCAAGTGCTTGGCGCACATATGGTCGGAGCCGATTCAGCCGAAATACTACAGGGGATTGCTATTGCGATCCGCGCTGGTGCAACAAAAAGTGATTTCGACAGAACCGTGGGCATCCATCCTTCTACGGCCGAAGAATTCGTAACCATGCGCACACCAACGGCTTAAGTTTACCGCCTAAGATTTACAATCGATCCGCTATTTCTGACAAACGGCGCAGTAATAACTTGTACGCTGACCAAGAACCCGGCTCCGAATACTATTCCCGCAGCGGTAGCACGGCTCGCCAGCCCGACCATAAACATTTAGCTGCTGGCTAAAATAACCTGGTTTTCCATCTTCATTAGTAAAGTCTTTCAACGTAGTTCCACCAGAGTCAATCGCACGAGACAGCACCGTTTTAATTTCCCCTACGAGGCGGACACAATCATCTTTGCTAATTCTTCGCGCAGCCTTACCCGGCATAATGCCAGCCATATAAAGGGCCTCGCTAGCGTATATATTCCCAACCCCAACGACGATGTTGCCGTTCATAATAAAGTTTTTGATAGCAACATTGCGCTTTCGAGTTCGCTTAAACAAGTAATCTGCTGAAAACGTGTCCCCAAGTGGCTCGGGACCCAAATTTGCAAGCAGTTTATGGCCCTCCAAATCGCTGTTTCTGCTGTATAAAATGCAACCAAAACGACGTGGATCGTGAAAACGAAGCACAACACCATTATTGAAATTTACGTCTAGGTGATCATGCTTTTTTATTTCACTAGTTGATGGTAAAACTCGCAATGACCCAGACATTCCTAAATGAATAATGAGTGTGTGTTGACGTCCGCGCAGTAATAAATATTTAGCTCTGCGGCTAACCTCGCTGATCGTCTCTCCGCTAAACACCTCGCCAAGTTCATCTGGTATTGGCCACCGTAAGGATCGCTGACGAACCTCAATCCCTTCAACTACCTGATTTAATATATGCGGCTCAATTCCACTTCGGGTTGTCTCAACCTCGGGCAATTCAGGCATAAGCGATAGTGTGGGGCTAACTAAACTGCCGAGGGATCATGCTGTAAGTTTGGGCTACCACTATCCAGGGCTTGTAGACCACGCCGATACAAATCCAACGCTAAATCGCCGTCACCAGCTTCTTCTCTAAGTTTGCCGAGCGCGGAATATGCTTCGGCGGCTCGCCCATCAGCGGCCGCCTGCTTTAACCAAACCTCAGCCTCTTCTATACGACCCGCTGCGATACCCAGCCTACCGAGGGCAAGCTTTAAAGCTGCACTATCATCATGTTCTGTTAACCAGCGCTCGGCATGTTTCAGCATACTCTTAGGATTCGCATCCGAAATACTGCCATACAAGTTAATTAGCCGCTCCTCCCATGAGCGTTTAATAGCCTCACGTAGAACTTTTTCAGCATCCGAACCACGGCCGATCGACATCAAACTGCGCGCATAGGCTATACATGACTCAACGTCCTGACGCGATTGCCGAGGCAGAGATTTCCAAACCCCATCAACCTCCTCGGCAGAGGCTTCTAAGACCTGCTTGACGTATAAACGTCGCTCAAGCGGTTGAAGTATTGACTCAGGAAGTGCTTTAAACGAACGGGCTGCAGGTAATGCCCCCTCTAATAATTCGCGATCGCCAAGCTCATCTGCAGCTTGTACCAACATGGCAATAACTTGCGAATTTCTGGAGCCTACCCCACCAACACTGTTCAATACACCAATCGCTTGCTGTAGCTGACCAGATTGATGGAGCATGCTCGCTTTGCTAATAGCGAAGGAGATATCTTTCTCACCAACTTCTTCAGCAGCACGCTTTAAATATCGATCACGCCTATCAATTGCACCTTGCTCCTGGGCTGCTCTAGCGGCTGCGAGGTAATGAGCCGCCGGAGTTGCACTGCGTGCGCTACCGCCAAGTAACTGTTTTTCTGCCGTCCGCCAGTCGCCCTCAATCATCTTAAGCATGCCTTTGCCTAATCCAATTTGAGACTTTTTTTGTGCCCGCCTATTTCGCCAATTTGATACATCTGTAGGCGCACGCCACAATCTGCCTATTAAACGAAGCAGAAGAAACGCAACGACCACGAATAACAGCAAAATAATAACGAACGCTACAAAACTCAATTCAATACTATAGCCTGCGGTATAAACGTGAACATAGTCGTCACTGCCAGTACTGATAAAAAACAAACCATAGCTAAAACCAAGTGCAGCCAGAACTAGCAGTACCAATTTCACAGTGAACTACCCTCTAACTTTAAATTCTTAAGCTCACTGTAAGATCCCGACAAGTCCGGTAACTCAACATCTAATCCTTCATCCTGTAATTCTCTCAAAGAACTCAAAAAGCTCAACACTTGAGCATCGTTTGTATCGAAATATTGTTGCGTCCATGAGATAGCTTCGGTCAAATCACGCTGTACTTGTCCTGGAGCGCGCTGCCAAATCGCCAAATTTGCACGCTGTAAAATTAATTGCAAATTCAGATCTAGAAAATAACGTTGCTCAGGCGCCAGTAACGGAGTCACCTTCTGATCCACTTTTTGAATTTGAACCATAGTTTTAATATCGGCCCATAATTCTTTACCTATATCCCTCCACCCTTGACCACTTTCTGACTCGACGTTTTGATCCAGAGATGCTGGATTTGCGCCTTCTGCCATCGGCTCATTTAACAAAGGCAAATCAGGCACCGCCTGAATCAACCCGGACAAGCGAGAAGCAACCAGTTCAATGTCTGGTACCTCTACGGCTCTTAGCGCTTGTAAATCATTCCCAAGCTTTGCTCGAACCGGCGCTAATCTCGCATCTGAAAGTTCAGCAAATATTTCATCTGCCTGTAGTAAGGCTAATTCTGCAGCACTAGCATCTTTAGTAATACTTGCGCTGCGAACCGCCATTCCCAATAACTGTTCTGCATCCTCAAGGAGAACCAAGTCTCGCCGATTAACATTCGCGTCGCGTAGCTTCTCCAAC